>Ga0111538_10003838_pt1 | contig 20958 bp, 12 predicted proteins | sample SoiMethybrSBSTD1_FD_79669 | JGI IMG/M metagenome (GOLD analysis project Ga0111538, IMG submission 79669) | Bulk soil microbial communities from a Populus tree surrounding site in Tennessee, USA - Soil MetaG P. TD hybrid SBSTD1 (version 2)... | ecosystem: Environmental > Terrestrial > Soil >... | reverse complement strand
CCGCGCGGGATGTGGCCGCTCAGGCGCATCCCGCGCTTGTGGGTTTCCTCCGCGATCACCGGCAAGAGATCCGGGTGAACGAGGTTGTACAGCTTGATCTGTTTGTAGCCGAGCGAATCGTAGCGCGCGACCCAGGCGCGGGCCTCGTCCTCTGTGCGCACGAGCACGTCCGACGGGCCGGCCCATTTTCCCGGTCCCTCGATGAAGCCCGCGAGGATGATGCGCGGCGACAGCATCGTGCCGAGGTTCGCCCGGTCGCGCTGGGAGACGGCGTCGTCGATGTCCGATGCCACGTCCCGCACCGACGTGATGCCCGCCGCCAGCTGCATCATCCCCGCTTCCTCGGCGCTGAGAAAGAGGTGCGTGTGCATGTCCCACAGGCCCGGAATGACCGTCTTTCCCGTGGCGTCGATGACCGTCGCGCCCGCGGGGGAACGTACGGAATCGGCTGGGCCGACGGCCCGGATGCGATCGCCTTCGATCACGACGGTCATGCGGTTGCGCACGATGCCGCGCTCGCTGTCGAACACGTTGCCGTTCCGGATGACCAGTGCCTTCGGAGCCGGCTGCGTCAGCCGCTTCGCGACCGCGGCGGACCGCGCGACACGGATGCGGGTCTCGATGCGGCGGAGGGCAGGAAGCACGCTCTCCGCGCCACGTGGAACGCAGATGAACCATCCGGCCCCGCTCGCGAACAGCCCATCGGACTCATCGAGCCACACGGCGTCGGTGGACGTCGACAGCCCGTCGATGAACACGAGCCGAATCCGGCGCTGCCTCCCGCCCACCGACACCGTCGTATCCGCCACGACCTCGGCTCGGCCACTCCCCTCGGGCAGCAGCGCCGCCGACCGCTGCGGGCGACCGAGCAGGTAGCGCGCGAGCCTGGCGTCGTCGTACGGGGAGGTGGAGTCGAGCACGTAGAACGACGTCGCGTCTCCGCGCACGCGAGTGGTGTCGCCGGACGCGACGGAGCGAACCGAATCGCCGGTGAAGTCGACGCGCTGGGTAACGGAGCCGAGCGTGCCCTCGGGGGTGACGCTGCGCGTCTCGATCGAAACGAGGCGCCCGTTCGTGCCGCTGCGATAGACGGTCTCGAACCTTGGCCCGCGCTGTCGGTCCTGGTAGCGGTACCGCACGACGACTGAGTCGCCGGCGCCGGAGACGCGCATCTCACCCGCGAGTCGCCCGTGGTTGAGGACGATGTACTGCGCCGAGTCCGTAGGGGACGGGCGCGCGACCGCGAGCAGGAGCGCGAGAGTGACAACCATAGAATTGTTGGGGGAAGGGCAGGGGTTGGCCGTCACCGAACTTCCGGCGGGGCGGTGTGGGCGTCAATCCCGCGCGCCGCCACCGAAGCCTGTCATTCGAGTCGGGTGCCCCACGCCGCGCGGTGTGGGTCTCGGCCAGGATCCTCGATTGCTCGATCGTCCCGGCGGTGGAGGGGCGCGCGTGGACGGCGAGCTCGACTGACGCCATATTGGCGGCCGTGGACGATATCGAGCGACTGACGAAGGCCCTCGAAAGCTCCTATGTCATCGAACGGGAGCTCGGTGGCGGTGGCATGTCGAGGGTCTTCCTGGCGGAGGAGCGCGCGTTGGAAAGGCGCGTCGTCATCAAGGTTCTCCCGTCGGAATTCACCGCCGAGCTGAGCGCCGACCGTTTTCGACGGGAAATCCGCGTCGTGGCGCAGCTCCAGCACCCGCTGATCGTCCCGGTCCTGCAGTCGGGAGAGGCGGCGGATCTGCTGTACTACACGATGCCGTTCGTCGACGGCGAATCGGTTCGATCGCTGGTCGCGCGCCAGGGTCCGCTGCCGATTCCGTCCGTCATTCGCATCCTCCGCGATGTCCTCGACGCCCTCGTGGCCGCCCACGCGCGAGGCATCATCCATCGGGACATCAAGCCGGACAACATTCTCATTACGGGTCAGCACGCGCTCGTGACGGACTTCGGCGTCGCCAAGGCGATCAGTCAGTCGGCCGCGGGTTCAGGGTCAACAACGACAGGCCTGGCTGTGGGAACGCCCGCCTACATGGCGCCGGAGCAGGTGGCGGCGGATCCCGGAGTCGATCATCGAGCGGACATTTATGCGGTCGGAGTGCTTGCGTATGAATTGCTGACAGGACGGCCGCCGTTCGTAGGCGCGACATTACAGGCCGTGCTGGCGGCTCATGTGACGCAGCTCCCGGAAGCGGTCACCAGGCACCGACCGTCGGTACCACCGCGACTGGCCGATCTCGTCATGCGCTGTCTCGAGAAGCAGCCGGCGGACAGGCCGCAATCGGCCGAAGAAGTCCTCAAGGAGCTCGAGCTCGTCGAAGTGGGGGCGACCGCCGAGCGCGCGCTGCCTGCGGCGCGGCGCAGAACAGCCCTGGTGATCGCTGGAACCGTTGCCCTTGTCGCGGCGGGCGCCGCGCTGATCTCCCCTCTCGCGAGGAAGACAGGGGATGAACGTATCAACTCGATCGCCGTTCTTCCGTTCGTGAATGTAGGTGGGGATTCGACGGACGAGTACTTCTCCGATGGCATGACCGACGAGCTCACGTCGGCCATCGGCAACATTCCCACGCTGCGTGTCGCGTCGAGGACGTCCGCGTTCACTTTCAAAAACAGGCGGGCAGTGGACCTGCAGCAGGTGGGTCGTCAGCTGAAAGTCGCATTAGTGCTCGGGGGCAGCGTGCAGCGGGTCGGTGGGCGGATCCGTGTGAGGGCCCAGCTGACCAAGGTATCCGACAACTTCGCGGTCTGGTCGAATTCCTACGAAGGCGATGCGGCCGACGTGTTTCACCTGCAGGACACAGTTGCGCGCTCCATTGCCAACGCGCTCCGTTTGCGAGTCGGCGCGAATCAGAGCATGCTGGCGGATCGCCCGACGACGAGCCTCGAAGCGTACGACCTCTACCTGAAGGGACGATACGCATGGAATCAGAGGACGGGCCGTTCTCTGCTGCAGGCGGCGAACTATTTCGAGGATGCCATCTCGCGGGACCCGAAGTTCGCCCGGGCGCACGCCGGGATTGCCGAGGTCAACGTGCTGCTGCCGTTTTACGCGACGGTCGTTCCGCTGGACGCGTGGAAGAAGGCGAAAGCGGCCGCCGGTCGCGCGCTCGACACGGACAGCACGCTCGTCGAAGCGCGCACCGCGCTCGCTTATGGATTGTTTCTCTACGAACGCGATTTTCCCGGGGCCGAGCGCGAGTTTCGCCGGGCGCTCGCCGACGATCCGCGAAACGCCACGGCCCACCAATGGCATGCGGATATGCTTGGCGGTCAGGGAAGGATCGTCGACAGGCTGGAAGAGCTCAGGCGCGCGCAGGAGCTCGATCCGTTATCACGTATCTTCGGACACGAGATCGCGCAGACGCTGTTCGTCATGGGTAGGCTCGATGAGGCGATTGCGGTGTGCGAACAGACCCTCGCCCTGGATCCCACTTTCCCCCCCGTGCGTCGCACGCTCGGATTGTTGTACGTGGCGAAAGGCCGGCGCAGCGAGGGCCTCACGGCGCTGAAACGCTCACTCGAGTTGAGCGGGCGCCGACCAATCGACATTGGGCACCTCGCGCGCATTTACGCCCTGGGAGGTCAGCGCGACTCCGCGATGCTGCTGCTCCGCGAGCTGCAGCACCGGCGGGGCAGCGAATACATACCGTCCTTTGCCATGGCGATCGCGCAGCACGGCCTTGGGAACACCGACGAGGTGTTTGTCCTGCTGAACCAGGGCCTGGACGCGCGCGAGCCGAGCTTGGCGGAGAATTGGTTCGATCCGGCTTTCGCGTCATTGCATTCTGATCCGCGCTGGCTCGACTTCCTGCGACGACTGGGCGTTCACAAGGTCGACGTCGGTGCGAACGATTGATGAGCGATCTGCATCGACGAACAAAGCGTATGCGGATCCAGCGGATCGGCTGAGCAAAGCATCGGTCCTTCGACCCGAGCTTGACAAAAAGAGCGGCCAATCCCACTCTCTATACAGAACCTGTAAGGAGACGCCGGGATGGCTGACCCGCTCACCATCCTCCGCGGCACGCTCGACGTCCTCGTGCTCAAGGCCCTCACGTGGGGCCCGATGCACGGCTTCGAGATCACCGCCTGGATCGAAGACCGCGCGACCGGCAACCTCGACATCGTCGACAGCGCACTCTATCAGTCGCTGTACCGGCTCGAGGAGCGACGCGCCATCGCGGCCGACTGGGGGGTCACCGAGAACAACCGGCGCGCCCGCTACTACAGCATCACGCCCGTCGGACGCGCCGAGCTCCGCACCGAAACCGCGCGCTGGAACCGCTACGCGGAGACGGTGACCGGAATCCTGAACACGCCGCAGTCGGCCTGACTCCGACCGCCCATGCTCCCTCCGCGCGCTCGACGCGCCCTCCGGATTCCCATCGGCAGACGCCGACGGGTCGAGGCCGAAACGGACGACGAGATCCGATTTCACCTCTCCATGCGCGCCGACGCGCTCGTCGCCGCCGGGCTCGCGCGCGACGCCGCAGAAGCCGAAGCGCTCCGGCGATTCGGCCCGTTGGATGAGGTTCGCCCGCAACTGCTCGCCGCGGCCCGACACCGCGAGGAGAGACTGTCCATGTTCGAACGTTTCGACGCGCTGCGCGACGACGTCCGCTACGCGCTCCGCCAGCTCCGCCGCGCGCCCGGCTTCAGTGCCGCGCTCGCGCTGACGTTCGCGCTCGGCATCGGGGCGAACGCGACGATGTTCGAGATCATCGACCGACTGCTGTTCCGTCCGCCGGCATTCATGCCCGACGCCGATCGCGTCGGCCGAGTGTACCTGTATCGGCCGCGGCCGGACGGCACGATGCGCATCGACAACAACATCAGCTACCTGCGATACGCGGAGCTCCGCGACCACACGCGCGCCTTTTCGACGACGGCCGCGATCTTCCAGGACGAGAATCGCATCGTCGGCACGGGCGCCGCGGCCGAAGCGGTCGGTGTGGGTCTCGTGAGCGCGAGCTTCTGGAGCCTGTTCGACGTGCGCCCGGAGATCGGCCGGTTCTTCACGGCCGAGGAGGACCGCACGCCTAACGGGACGGACGTCGCCGTCCTGAGCCACGGCTACTGGATGTCACGGCTCGGCGGCGACCGCGCCATCCTGGGCAAGCCTCTTCGTATCGGCGGGAAACACTTCACGGTCATCGGCGTCACGCCGAAGGGCTTTCACGGCGTCTGGCCGACCACGACGGTCGCCTACGTGCCGATCACGGCCGCGGCCTACGACATGTTCGGCACCGAGCGCTACTATCTCGGGCACAATATGTCATGGCTGGAGATGATCGGCCGGCTTCGCCCCGGTGTGACGCCAGAGGCGGCGAGTGCCGAGCTGACTGCGGCGTTCCGGAAGAGCCGCACCGACGCCGCCGCTGCCCAGCGCACACCTACCCGGATCCGGCCGCAGGACCTCGCGCTCACCCGTGCCGAGCTGGCGCCGCTGCCGATGGATCGAGGCCCCAATGCCTCGGACAGCGCGAAGGTTGCGACGTGGCTCGCGGGCGTTGCGGCGATCGTCCTGCTCATCGCCTGCGCGAACGTCGCGAACCTGCTCATTGCCCGAGGGATCCGCCGGCGGCGAGAGATCGCCGTTCGCGTGGCGTTAGGCGTCGGGCGTGGCCGGCTCGTGGCGCAACTGATGACCGAGAGCGTGCTCGTGGCCGTGCTCGGCGGAGCGCTCGGGCTCGTGCTCGCGCACTTCGGCGGCGGCGCGATCCGCGCCTTGTTGCTTCCGGACGTGGACTGGTCGCTCATCCCGGCGTTCGACTCTCGCGTGCTGCTCTTCACGGCAGTCGCCGCAATCTTCACCGGACTGCTCACGGGACTTGCCCCGGCGGCGCATGCGCTGCGCGCCGACGTGAACAGCTCGCTGAAGGCGGGGGAGCGCGAGGGCGGCGGCCGGCGCGCGCGTCTGCGGACGACGCTGTTGCTGTCGCAGGCCGCGCTGTCCGTCGTGCTGCTCGTCGGCGCCGCGCTGTTCGTTCGCAGTCTGCGCAACGCCCAGACGCTCGACCTCGGCTGGGACCCTGACCGCGTGGTGCTCGTGGGGCTCGATCTTCGAGGAACGGAGCTCACACCCGAGGCGCGTCAGGCGATGACGCAGCGTGTCGTGGACCGAGTGCGCGCGATCCCGGGTGTCCAGTCGGCATCCACGCTGTTCAGCGTACCGTTCCACAGCACCTGGTCGGAGGACGTCTTCGTGCCCGGCATGGACTCGGCAGCGCATCAGCGGACGTACATCGTGAACCCCGTGGGCAACGACTATTTCGCGACGATGGGGACACGCCTCCTGCGGGGCCGCGCCGTGGGCGAGTCCGATCCGGCGAAAGGCGCACTCGTCGCGGTTGTGAGCGAGTCGATGGGGAAGCTGTTGTGGAAGGGGAAGGATCCAATCGGGCAGTGCTTCCGTCTGAGTGCCGACACCGCGCCGTGTCGTGAGGTCGTGGGTGTCGCCGAAGACATGACGTTCGGCGACTACGGGCATGATGAGAGCATGGAGCTCTACCTGCCGTCCTCGCAGGAGCGAGCGCCCGGCGGGTGGATCATCGCGCGCACAGCAGGCGATCCGCGGCTGCAGGCGGAGCCGCTCCGGCGCGAGATCCAGCGGCTTCTGCCGGGCATGGGCTACGCGCGCGTGCGTCCGATCGCGCAGGTGCTCGACCCGGTGCTGAGGCAATGGCGGCTCGGCGCGACGATGTTCACGATCTTCGGCTTCATCGCACTGGCGCTCGCGGCCGTGGGTCTCTACGGCGTGATCGCGTACGACATCGCGCGACGGATGCGCGAGATGGGCGTGCGCGTGGCGCTGGGGGCGCAGGCAGCGGACATCCGCCGGCTGGTGCTGTGGCAGGGCCTGCGGGTGGCGGCGATCGGCGCGGCGTTAGGCACCCTCGCCGCCGCGCTGGCGGCGAGATACATCGCGGACCTGTTGTTCGCGACCTCGGCGCACGACCCCGTGGCGTTCGTCGGAGCGGCGGGGACGATCCTGGTGGTCGCGGTGCTCGCGACGCTGATCCCGGCGCGTCGGGCGACGCGTGTGGATCCGGTGGTGGCGCTCCGCTCGGAATAACAGCAAGTCACCTCACGACCAGCTTCACCTCGGTCGTCGGCGGCTCGCTGAAGCCTGGCCACAGCGCGCGCGGGAATGAAATCGTCGCCGTCGATTCGCCTCGCTGCCGTGCGATGAACGTGCGCGAGCCCGGCGTAGCCGGCGCGGCAGCGTCGCCCGTCACGACCACATCGTACGTCGACAGCCAGCCCAGGCTTGTTCCACTGCTGTCGAGCGCGTGGACCCGGACGTTGTCCCACATGACGAGCGTGTCGCCGATCGCGATGCGGAGCACTGTCGGCTCCGCGCGCAGGCGCGCGATGCGCGGGGCCAGCTCGGCGTAGCGCGCGATCGGGATCGCGCCCGAATCCTGGCGCACGACCGTCATCGTGATCACGCCGCCGCGCGCCATCGCCACACGAATCGAGTCCAGCGCTCCCACCGGCATCGTCGTCGTGACAGCGCTCGGTGACAGAATGGTGACCGTCGCGCTGCGGTCGATGAGCCGACCGCCCTCTCGGCCATTGCGATAGACCCGGCCGGCTTTCATGACGAACACCACGCGCTGCAGTGCCGTGATGTCCTCCACCGGATTGCCTTCCACCGCGATCAGGTCCGCCTCCTTGCCCTCCACGATCGCCCCGATCCGGTCGGCCATGCCTAACGCCTCGGCGTTTAGGGATGTGGCGGCGACGATTGCGTCCATCGCCCGCTGGCCACCGACCTGCACGCGGTAGATGATCTCGCGCGCGTTCTGTCCGTGAGCGCCGGCCGTGGCATCGGTGCCCATGATGATCTTGAGGTCCTTGTGCTTCAGTGCCCGCTTGAACATGGCGAGCTTGAGCGGGATGCCGTCCTCGGTCGCCTTGAATCCTGCTTCGTTATAGTTGCCCGTGCCGAGGTAGCGCTGCTTGTTCTCGAGGTAGTTCTGCGAGACGAGGCCGATGTTCGGCTCGAAGTACGTGCCCTTCTGCGCCATGAGCGCGAACTCGCGATCCGTGAGCTGGCTCCCGTGCGCGACGGTCGTGCATCCCGCCTCGACGGCCGCCCGTGCCGCGGACGCGGAGTGGGCGTGGACCCACGTGCGCTTGCCGGCGAGCTTCGCTTCGCCACACGCGGCACGGATCTGCGCGTCGCTCAACGTCTGCGCGCCGCCTTCGCGAATGCTCTTCGATGCGAAGATCTTGATCACGTCCGCACCGCGGGACACCATCGTCCGCACCCACGCGCGAATCTGATCCGGCGTCATCCGGGAGTCGGTGAGCTGCGAGACCGACGTGAGCACGCGCGGTCCGAGGAAGTCGCCGTGCCCGATGCCGTAGCGGAGCTCCACGTCCGGGGGAGCGCCAATGCTCTGCACCGTCGTGAAGCCGGCACGCAGCATCGCCTCCGCATTTTGCCCTCCCGCCACGACGCGCTCGAGCTGGGACTCGAGGTCGCTCGGCAGGCGGCCATCGGGGCCGAAGTGCGAGTCGATGTGGACATGCGTGTCGATCATCCCCGGCATGAGCGTGTAGCGCGCCAGGTCATACGTGATCGGGCCGGTCGAAGTATCGTCGCCACTCGTTATGCGTACGATGCGGGACCCTTCCACGACGAGGGCGACGTTTTCGCGGACGCCACCCCTCCCGTCGACGAGCCGGCCGGCGCGGATGACGACCCGTTGTGCCGGCAGAACGCTGCTGAACGCGATGCCGGCGGCCATCGCCAGCGCAGCGGATCGGAGGAGGACGCGGCGGATGCCAGCGGCCGCGGTCGTTCGGCTCATGTGGGTCAGTCCGGCGGAGAAGGCACGCCGTAAGGTGAGGGGCGGTACGGAACGGCGAAAGGTGACCTACTTCGCCGCCCCGCTCGGCGACCGCTTGTCGACGACCACCTGCCCGCCTTTCATCACCCAGCGGACGCGGTCGGTCACGACATGGATGTCCGCGAGCGGATCACCCTCCACCGCGACGATATCGGCGAAGTAGCCGGGCGCCACGGTGCCGAGCTTCTTCTCCATGCCGAGCAGCGCGGCTCCGTTCGTCGTTGCGGTCGCCAGCGCCTGCGTGGGTGTCATGCCGATCTCGGTGTACCGCAGCAGCTCGCGCGTATTCTGTCCGAACATGTTGAACACGGCATCCGAGCCCATCGCGAGCTTCACGCCCGCCTTGAACGCGCGCCGCGCAGTCTCGGCATTGCGAAGGCGGAACGAGTCGAGCGCCGCAACCTGCGCCGGCGTGTAGTTGAACTGCTCGTGATATTCGGCGTAGTAGCGATTGTGGTCGATCGTCGGGACGTAGAACGTCCCCTGCGCGACCATCAGCGCGAACGTCGAGTCGTCGAGGTCGATGGGATGCTCGACGGACTCCGCGCCGGCTCGGACGGCATCTCGGCCGCCATCGGGGCCATACGAGTGGATCGCAACGCGCTTCCCTGATGCGTGCGCCGCGTCGACGATCGCTTTCATCTCCTCGTACGTGAGCGTCTGGCGGCCGGTCACGTCGGCGCCGCTGCCCGTCGAGCCGTACACCTTGATGACGTCCGCACCGGCATCGACCTGCGCCTTCACCGCCGCGGCGACATCCGCGACTCCCGTGAGGCGACCACGCGGCGGACCGGGCGGCGCGTTAGGCTGCGTGGTGGCCGGTGCGCGGCGCAACCCGTAGCCCGCGGCGAAGACGCGGGGCCCCTGCATCGCGCCGCGGTTGATGAGATCGCGAATCGCGAGATCGGAATACTCGGAGGCACCGAGGTCGCGGATGGTGGTGACGCCGGTTTCGAGTGTCTTGCGGGCGTTTTCCTGGGCGAGGAACACCGTGACCTGGCTGCGGCGGCGGCCGCTCTGCTGCCAGGGGTCGGTGCCAGACGTGCCGTCCCAGTAGTAGGAGATGTGCGTGTGCGCATCGATCATCCCGGGGATGCCCGTGTAGCGACGCAGGTCGATCACGCGCGCGCCACGCGGCACCGCGGCCGCCCCGGTCCCGACACTGACGATGCTGTCCGCGTTCGTGACGACGACGGCGTCGCGCAGCACGCGTCCGGTGCCGTCCACCAGCGAGCCGAAGCGGATGGCAGTTTGCTGGGGCGCGGCTTGCGCGGCGAGCGTACTGGCAACGCACAGTGTTGCCGCCGCGAGACGAGCGATGATGTTCATCCAGAGGGAAATTGGGGTCAGACTCGATTTACATCATTCGAACGCGTTTCAAGTTTCAAGGGGTCAGAGCCCTTGAAAAACGATGTCGCCGTTTCAAGGGCTCTGACCCCTTGAAAACCCGTCGGCTGAGACAGAACGATGTAATTCGAGTCTGACCCCAATTTCTGGGGGACCCGCTCGGAATGACAACGGTTACGACCGGCCCGCCGGCTCACGCGCGTTCCGTGCCTCCGCCAGCGCGCGCCGGGTTGCGTCGGCGCCGAGGGCCGCGCCGTAAACCGGCGTCCCCGGCTGCTGACGCCACGACTCATCGAGACTTCCGGCGTCCACGCCATCGAATCCGAGCTCCTCGATCAGCTGCAGCACGACGCGCTTCGCCGCATCGTCATCTCCCGCGATCGAGACCGCCATGCGCGCCGGATCGCCGGCCGGGCGCCCACGCTCCATCAGATGCTTCGCGTGAATCGTATTGAAGGCCTTCACGACCGGCCGACCCAGCTGTTCCGCGACCCAGCGGCTCTCGGCCTTGCCCGATTCGATCGAGTCGATGCGACTGTCGCGCTGCGGATAATAGTTGCCCGTGTCGATCACCACCGTGCGTGCATCTGCCGAGCGAAACAGCCCCTTTGGCAGCTCGGGGACGCTTTTGAGGGGGATCGTGACGATGACCACGTCCTTTCCCTTCACGACGTCAGCGACCGCCGTGGCGCGCGCGCCGGCCTCAGCCGCGAGGCTGGCGAGCGACTCCGGACCTCGTGAGTTCGCGACGGAGATCTCGTGCCCGACCGCCGCGAGACGACGCGTCAGGGTCCCGCCAATGTGGCCTGCGCCGATGATACCGATCTTCATGTCTGTTCCCTCGTTCGGAATCGATGTGCCGATGGTCGGATTCGTGAAGCGTTATCGATGTACCACTTCACGTGCTTCGTGCCCGGGATGCGGCCAATGTCGTGCCGAGCCCCATGGCGGACACACCGAATCCCTGCGTTCCGGGCGTCCTGCGCTTCATGTTTCGTCTGCTGCTGTCGACGAAACCGGGGTCAATCGAGGGCCCAATTTCTAACCAACGCTATGCACATCCTGTTCGGATACCTGAAGCAATACTGGAAGCTCGTGCTCCTGGCGCTCGTGCTCGCCGCCACGAATCAGGTGTTCTCGCTGCTCGATCCGCTGATCTTCCGCCACATCATCGACAGCTACGCCACGAGGTACAAGGAATACACCACTGGCGAATTCTTCCGCGGCGTGGCCCTGCTCCTGCTCGCCGCCGTCGGCGTCGCGTTCATCTCGCGCGTCGCGAAGAACTTCCAGGACTACTGCGTCAACCTCATCACGCAGCGCCTGGGCGCCCAGCTTTACTCCGATGGCATTCGGCACTCGCTGGCGCTGCCCTATGCCGTGTTCGAGGACCAGCGCAGCGGCGAGACGTTAGGCAAGCTGCAGAAGGCCCGCTCTGATACCGAGCGATTCGTCGCGGCCGCGGTCAACGTCGTGTTCACGACGCTCGTCGGCGTCGTGTTCGTGATGATCTACGCCTGGAAGGTGCACTGGTCGATCGCGCCCGCGTTCCTCGTCACGGTGCCGCTCCTCGGACTGCTCAGCTCCGTGCTCAGCCGGCGCATCAAGCAGATCCAGAAGGTCATCGTCGCCGAGACGACCGCGCTCGCCGGGAGCACGACGGAGTCGCTCCGCAACATCGAGCTCGTGAAGAGTCTCGGGCTCGCCGAGCAGGAAGTGCAGCGCCTGAACGGGACGACGCAGAAGATCCTGAAGCTCGAGCTCAAGAAGGTGCGTTACCTCCGAAGTCTCAGCTTCATCCAGGGCACGGCGGTGAACTTCCTGCGCACGAGCATCCTGTTCCTGATGCTCTATCTGATCTTCGCGCAGCAGATCAGCGTGGGACAGTTCTTCTCGCTGCTCATCTACTCGTTCTTCATCTTCGGCCCGCTGCAGGAGCTCGGCAACGTCATCAACATCTATCGGGAGACCGAGGCGTCGATGGCGAACTTCGAGGCGGTGCTCGCGATCCCGGTGGATGCGAAGCCGGAGAACCCGATCGCCGTCGATCGCCTCGAGGAGATGGCGTTCGAGCACGTGAGCTTCGTGCACCGGACGGCGAGCGCGCCCGCGCTCGTCGACATCTCGTTCCGTGTCGGGCGTGGTGACACCGTCGCGTTCGTCGGGCCGTCCGGGGCAGGGAAGACGACGCTGGTGAAGCTGCTCGTCGGACTCTACCAACCGCAGGAGGGCCGCATTCTGTACAACGGCCACCTCAGCTCACGCATCGACCTCGATCGGTTCCGCGAGCGGATGGGGCTCGTCACGCAGGACACGCAGCTCTTCTCGGGCACGATTCGGGAGAACCTCAAGTTCGTGCGACCCGATGCGACGGACGAGCAGTGCCTCGACGTCCTTCATCGTGCGGCGGCGCAGAACCTGCTTCGTCGCGCCGACAAGGGCCTCGACACAGTGATCGGCGAGGGCGGCGTGAAGGTGTCGGGCGGCGAGAAGCAGCGTCTCTCGATCGCTCGTGCGCTGCTCAGGCGTCCGCAGCTGCTCGTGTTCGACGAAGCGACGTCCGCGCTGGACTCACTGACGGAGGAGGAGATCACGCAGACGGTGCGCAAAGTCTCGAGCGACGAGGATGGCATCACCATCCTCATCGCGCACCGCCTGTCGACGATCATGCACGCCGACCGGATCTACGTGCTGGAGCGTGGCCGCATCGTCGAGACGGGCCGGCACGACGAGCTGCTCGACCAGCGTGGCCTCTACTACGCCATGTGGCGCCAGCAGGTCGGCGAGCGTCGCGAGCGGTCGGAGATTCGTCGGCCGGCGCTGGTCGCGGCGGGCTAACGGCTGTCATTCCGAGCGGAGCCGCGGAGCGGCGAAGGTGAGGAATCGCAATCCTCCCGGTAGAGGGCTAAACCTCTCGGTCGGGACGACAGCGATTCCTCGCCTCCATCCCTTCGGCGCTCCGCTCGGAATGACAGTCAGGTGACCGGGCGGACCTCGATGCCATCCGTCGGCAGCGTGCAGTACCACGCGCGCTCCACCGTCACCGACTCCACCGGGTAGATGAGGCCACCCTGGCCGAGAATGTCCTTGAGTCGGACCTCGACCTCGATGGGTGGCAGCGCCATCGCCCCGTTCGGTCCCTTCAGCGCGCGCATCTCCACCGTCTCCTGCCAGTTCGGAGACGCCGACTCGGCGAACGCCAGGCCCGCCCCGACCTGCTCGGCCTGGACCACGTAGCCCTGGCCGTAGATGTCGATGATGGACTCGCTCGGCGACGGGTTCGCGCGGAGCCGGAAGACGCCCGGTGTTTCGGTCGGAATCAGCGCATCGGGAGTCGCTTCGCGGTACAGCAGCGTGTCGGCCGCGAGGCCATACTCGTCGAGCAGTTTGTCGAGGGCGGACTGCGTCGCTCCGTCACGATCGGTCATGGTCGGCTCGGCTGGGTTCAAAGTGGGCCGAAAGTGTAACGCTTGGGCCCGCCTCCGTCCAACATCGCGAGGCAGTTCGCGGTGAGTGGTCGACGGACACGCTCGATCCAGGTAGACTCACCCTGGCATATGACTATCGCCCTGCGGATCACAGTGATTCTCGGTGCTGCGGCGCTCGCGGCGTGCGCTCGAGAGTCCGCACCCAACCCCTCGACCACGTCGAGCGCCGCTGGCGCGCCGGCCACGGGCGCCCCCGCGCCGAGCGTCGTTGCGGCGACGTGGACGCCCCCCGCGGTCGACAGCACACCCGACGACCCGTTCGGGCAGGCCGTGTTCCGTGGCCTCGCGCTGCTCACGCACACGAAGGACAGCCTGCCCCGCTACGTCGGCAGTAACCTGAGCTGCACGAGCTGCCACCTCGACGAGGGGCGCCGCGCCAACGCCGCGCCGCTGACGGGCGTCTTCGCCCGCTACCCCCGCTTCATCGATCGGGCGGCGGCGGTCGTGCCGCTCGAGGATCGGGTCAACTACTGCTTCGCGCGCAGCCTCTCCGGTTCGCGCCTGCCTAACGATAGCCGAGAGATGCAGGACATCATCGCGTACCTGGCCTACATCTCGCGCGACGTGCCGGTCGGCCGGCACGTCATCGGCGAAGGGATGCCCAAGATGCCGCCGCTCGCCGGCGACACGACGCGCGGGCGCACACTCTTCGGCGACGGCTGCGTCAGATGCCACGGGGCCGACGGCGCCGGTGTCGGCCCAGCTCCCGCCCTCTGGGGACCACGGTCGTTCAGCATCGGCGCGTCGATGGCGCGGACGGAGCGGGCCGCGTCGTTCATCCGCCACAACATGCCGTTCGACAAGCCCGGGACGCTCAGCGATCAGGATGCCTACGACGTCGCGGCGTACATGACGGCGATGGCGCGTCCCGACATGCCCGGGAAGGAACGGGACTGGCCGGACGGTGGAGCGCCCGCCGACGTTCCCTACGACACGAAGGGCCACGCTGCCGCGCGAACGCCGGCCCTGATTCCACGCCAGGGGGACGCGCGCGCGGCGATCGTCGACGTCCCGGCCTCCGTCAATGCGGTCCGCCCCCGCTGAGCTCCGACAAGACGGAGGCGCTCAGGACTCTGCCCTGAGTGCCTCCGTCGGCTCGATGCGGAACGCACGCCGAGTGGGAACGATGCACGCGACCAGGCAGATGCCCATCATCGCGATCACGTAGGCCACGACGAGGGCAGCCTCAGTTGCCGAGAGCTCGCCCGCTATTGCACGCGTCATCAAGACGACGAGCACACCGCCTGCAAGCACGCCGAGCGCGACCTGCGTGAGCGGCCGCCGGAAGATCGCCGTCGCCACGCGTCGGTGACTGGCGCCGAGCGCGATGCGGACACCGATCTCGCGCGTGCGCCGAGCCACTGTGAACGACATGACGGCGTAAATCCCCGCGAGCGACAGCACCAGCGCGATGGCCGCGACGCCCAGGAGCATCCGGAACCAGAAGTTCAGGAACTGGAGCTCGGACTCGGTGACGTTGCTGAGCGGCGTGACGGCATAGAGCCGCAGCGTCGGATCGATCTCGGTTGCGATCGCCCGCAGCCGAGGCGCGAACGCGGCCGGATCTCCACTCACCCGGATGCCCATGTGCGCCGGGTACACGCCGCCCGGCGCGACCGGATGATAGATCCCGGCCACCTTCGGATCACCGCCGGCGGCCTGTTTCGACGACTCGGGATTGTTCGACGGCGCCGGACCGTCGGAACCCACGGCCATGCCCAGGTCGCGAACGACTCCAACGATCTCGTACCATGGCGCCTTGCTCTCTGACGGCGGCCGTGGGCCGTCCCATTCCTCGAGCTCCACGTACTGGATGCGACGACCGATCGGGTTGCGGCCACCGAGCACGAGGTTGACGAACGACCGGTTCACGATCACCACGCCGCCGCGCGCGCCGGGCTCGCCCGGCTCACCGAGATCGACGGCGTGATCGCTGGCGAGGAACCCGCGTCCCGTCAGGATGGGCGCATCGACCGCGTCGAAGTAGCTGGGCGAAACGGACGCGGAGCTCACGCGATAGCCCGCCGGCCACGCGGGATGGAGCGGAGCAGCACCGCCCGCATCGACCGCGATCAGCCGGTGCGGGTGGTACATCAGCGGCAGCCGATCGGCGAACGCAATACGGCGCACGTTAGGCTCGGCCGCAATGCGCCGCTCGAGCTCCTGGTACGTCGTCCGGAATCGAGCCGCGAACGCCGCGCGCGTCGTGTCGGCCGGAGCAGCCGACGGCGGGTCACGGTCCATCTCGAGCCGCGCCGAGAGATACTGGCTGGTCGGGAACCCGACGTCGACCTGCTCGATCTGAACCGCGTCGCGCCGGACGAAGAACGCGACCGCGGGGAACGCCACCGTCACGGCCACCTGCGTGACGATCACGACGGTCCACACGCCGCCGAACCGAAGACCGCCGCTGCCGGCACTCGCCTGCCGCAGGCGCGCGCCGACGCCACGCGTGACCTTGAGCGCCGGCATGATGCCGGCGATGGCGGCGGCAATGATGGTCAGCAGCGCGGCGTACAGAAGCGTGGTGGGTGAGAGTCTGCTCTGAAACCAGAACGGCAATCGCGCGCCATGGAGGAACTCGGCCTCCACGACGCCCATGACCCACGCGAGCCCCGATCTCGCCGCCGCCAGTCCCACCACCGCCGCCACCCCGCCCAGCACGAGCGCCTCGGCGAACAGCTGCATGATAATGCGGCCGCGCCCCGCGCCTAACGCCGAGCGGACGATGATCTCGCTTTCGCGGGTGGCGGCGCGGGCGAACATCAGGAGCGCGACGTTCCCGCAGATGAGCGCCACCAGCATGAGCAGCGGCAGGTTGACGGACATGACGCCGACCGACCGCCAACCGCTGATGTTCACGATGGACTTCGCGTACGGCATGATCTGCGGGCGCAGATGCTCGTGCGTGTCCCGGAACTCGATCGAGGCACGCTTGCCGAGCGCGGTGAGCTCCGCCCGTGCCTCGTCGAGCGATGTGCCGGGCGCGAGGCGCGCGAACGCACTGATGGCCGGGCCTTCTCGACGGGCGTAGCTGGCCGCGTCGAGTCGGAGCGGTACCCAGAAGCGCTGCGCGACGGGGAAGGCGAAGCCTTTCGGCATGACGCCGACCACCGTGACGGCGGAACGGGCGAGCCTGACCGTCTTGCCGACGACAGCGGTGTCGCCACCGAAGCGGGCCTGCCAGGCATCGTATCCGACGACCACCGCCGGTGGCGCGCCCGGCCGCTCGTCGGATTCGATCAGCGTGCGGCCCATGAGCGGTGGCACGCGTGTCATCCGGAACGCCGACGCCGTGATCTCAGCGACTTCGACCGGCTCGCCGCGGCCGTTGCCGATGATCAGGTTGCGCTCGAGCGCGCGATAGGCGCCCAACTCTGTCACGGACGTCAGCGTCTCGCGCCAGGTGGCCAGGTCGTGAGCGATGTGCGGCTCGGGCTGGTTCGCGGCCACATCCCAGTTCCGGATCGCGACGATCTCTGATCCGGCGGGCAGCGGAAGCGACGGACGAATGATCTGCGTCGCGAGCTCGAACGCGCCGGCGCCGATCCAGATGGCGAACGCCATCGCGAGGCCGCCGACAAGCGTCAGGCCGGGATACCTAACGAGCATCCGGAAGCCGAGCTTGAAGTCGAGCCACGACATGCGGAGGTCGTCCACTCGCCGGAGTCCACGCGAACGGCGGCCGTCCTCCTTGTACCGCTCAGTGCTGCCGAATTCGAGCTTCGCCTGCCGCGCCGCCGCGGCCGGCGAGAGGCCGGAGCGGACGAGGTCGGCCGCGCGCAGCTCGACGTGGAGCCGGAACTCGTCGTTCATGTCCGCTTCGACACCACGGCGCTGCCGAACCCCGCGCCACATCGAGCGCGCCCTCGCCACGATTCCCGACACCATCAGACCTCCTGTGGCGTCGCGGCGAGCGACCGGGCGATGGCCTCGGCGAGCCGGTTCCAGCTCGCGGTCTCCTCGCCAAGCCGGCGGCGTCCGAGCACCGTCAGGCGGTAGTACTTGGCGCGGCGGTTGTTGTCGGACGTGCCCCACTCGCTCGAGATGAGTCCCTGGTGCTCGAGCCGATAGAGTGCCGGGTAGAGCGCGCCCTGCTGAATCTGCAGGGCGCCGCCGGAGATCTGCTCGATGCGGAGCAGGACGCCATAGCCGTGCAGCCGTCCGAGGGAGACGGCTTTGAGTATGAGAAGATCGAGGGTTCCGGGGAGGAGCCCTGCCTGGTCGGTCATGTGCTTCTCCTATGTGACTTAGGAGAAAATGCCCGCGCTCTCCTAAGCCGTCAAGGAGAGTGTACATGGGTCAGACTCGATCACGGTGGCCTTGATCGAACGCTGACCCCACTTCTTGACGGAACGGCGCTGCCATCCCATTCTACCCCCAGAGTCTCAATCCAGGGTCTGGGAGGAAAAGGGCCGATGGTATCACCACCCCAACCGCTCGTGCTGGTGAAGGGCACGCTGGACCTGCTCATCCTCAAGGCGCTCGTGTGGCAGCCCATGCACGGGTTCGAGATCGCGAACTGGCTGGAGCAGCAGTCGAGCGGCGCGCTCGATGTGGACGACAGCGCACTGTACCAGGGTCTCTACCGCCTCGAGGGCAAGGAGCTCATCTCGGCGGAGTGGGGCATCACGGAGAACGGTCGTCGCGCGCGGTACTACCGAGCCACGGCACGCGGGAAGTCGCACCTCAAGCAGGAAACGGCGACGTGGGTTCGCTACACCGAGACGGTGACGGGCATTCTCACCGCGCCGGTGGAGGCGTGACGACGATGGGCTTCGAGATCCGTCCGCGCATCCGCCGTGCGTTCCGTCTGGCGCTCCGCCGCTCCGATCTCACCGCCGCGGAGATCGATGAAGAGCTCCGCTTTCACATCGAGAGCCGCATCGACCAGCTCGTCGCGCGCGGCCTGACGCGCGACCAGGCATCTGCCGAGGCACGTCGCCGGTTCGGCATCTCGTGGGACGACGCCGTCGCCCGCGTTCACGACGCCGGCCACGCTCGGGAGGAACGACTCGACATGACCGAACGACTCGACGCAGCCTGGCGCGACTTCACGTATGCGGTCCGCACGCTGCGGCGGCATTCCGCGTTTTCGATCGTCGTCGTGCTCACGTTCGCGCTCGGCATCGGCGCGAACGCGACCATGTTCGGCGTGATCGACCGCCTTCTGCTGCGGCCTCCGCCTGAGGTCGGGAGGCCGGCGGGGCTCTTCGAGGTCGGTCACTTCGCTCGGTTCCTTGGTGAGGAGGAGCTCTGGACGTCGTTCCCGTATCCGTTCTACGCGGCGCTCCGTGCCGACTCCGGCGCCTTCTCGGCCGTTGGCGCCTCTTCGGGGATCAGCACGCTCACGCTGGGCAGCGGGCCGAACGCGACACAGGTCAATGCCACGTTCGCGTCGGCCGACTACTTTCGCACGCTCGAGACGGCGCCGGCGTTAGGCCGGTTCTTCACGCCCGCGGAGACCGGCGATGGTCCGAGCGCCGACATTGCCGTCGTCAGCTACGGGTTCTGGCAGCGACACTTCGGCGGCGACCGCGGCGCGCTCGGCAAGACGCTTCGCATCGGGCGACGCACGTATACGGTGGTCGGCGTCGCGCGGGCGGAGTTCACGGGCGTCGCTCCTCAACGCGTCGACGTATGGATGCCGCTTCCGAACGCCCAGTCGTTCAGCATGGTCCCGAGGGACTGGAAGACGCACTGGGGCGGCAACTGGATCGTCCTCCATGCGCGTCTTCGTCCCGGTGTGACGCTGGCGGCGGCAGCCGAGCATGCGAGCGCGGCGTACGTGGCGGGGTTCGACGCGTGGTCGGGAAAGGAGACCACGAAGCGAGAGCGGACGCGCTTCGTCATGAGCTCGGTGCTGCCGTCGGCGCACACGCGCGAGATGCGCGTGACCCGCCTCCTGCTCGCGGTCACGGCGGTCGTGCTGCTCATTGCGTGCGCGAACGTGGCGAGTCTGCTGCTCGCCCGCGGCACCGAGCGTCGGCGCGAGATCGCCGTGCGTCTCGCGCTGGGCGTCTCTCGCGCGCGCCTTCTCCGGCTCCTGGTGGCCGAGGCGCTGGTGCTGGCGGTGTGCGGTGGCGTGCTCGCGATCGCGGTGGCGCACTGGGGGCTCGCGTTGCTGCACTCGACCCTGCTCGCCGACTACGCGTGGACCGAGTCCGTGTTCGACGGTCGCATGATCGGCGCCATGGTCGTCATGATTCTCGGCACCGCCGTGCTCGCGGGGCTCGCACCAGCGTGGCGCAGCAGTCGTCCGGACGTCGTCGCGTCGCTCAAGGCGAGTGGCCGGGCCGGCACCGTGTCGACGTCTCGTGTACGCACGGGGCTCATGGTCGTGCAGGCCGCACTGTCGGTTGTGCTGCTCGTCGGTGCGGGTCTGTTCGTTCGAAGCCTTCGCGAGGCGGCCGGTGCCAGGCTCGGTTACGAGCGCGACCGGGTCATCGCCGCGGAGATGGACCTGATCCCGTTAAGCCAGACAGTTGCCGAGCGCCTGGCGCTCTATTCGGCCATGCGCGACCGCGTCGCTGCGCTGCCGGGCGTTGCGTCGGCCACGCTCGCGTCGACGCACCCGTTGCTGCCGTGGGGATTCCGGACCCAGGTGCGGGTTCCCGGCCGTGATTCGCTGCCGCCGGCGCCGCTCGGTGGGCCGCAATACAACGGCGTCGGCGCCGAGTACTTCGAGACGTTAGGTCTCCGCATTGTGGACGGGCGCGCGATCACGAGTGGCGACGTCGCCGCGAGTGCGCGGGTGGCTGTGCTGAGCGAGGCGATGGCACGTGCGTACTGGCCCGCTGAGCCCGCGGTGGGCCGCTGCCTCGTGCTCGACGCCGATTCCGTCTGCACCACGATCGTGGGTATTGCGACGGATGCAGTCGAATACGTGGAGGGCGGTCCACCGCGCTTTCTCATTTATCGGCCAATCTCTACGCGGATCATGTCCGGAGTGAACACGATGCTGGTGCGTAGTGTGGGCAACGATCCGCGCAAGCTCGTCGAGCCGATTCGGCGTGCGATGCAGGGGACAGCGACGAATCTCCCATATGCCAACGTCGAAACCATGGAGGACGTGTTTGCGCCGCAGGTCAGTACGTGGAAGATAGGCGCGGTGCTGTTCTCGGTGTTCGGCGTGTTGGCGCTGATCATTGCATCGGTGGGTCTGTACAGCGCGATCTCCTATGGCGTCACGCAGCGCCGGCAGGAGTTCGGCGTTCGTATGGCGTTAGGCGCGCAGATCGACGATGTGGTGCGGCTGG
>Ga0111538_10003837_pt1 | contig 20958 bp, 22 predicted proteins | sample SoiMethybrSBSTD1_FD_79669 | JGI IMG/M metagenome (GOLD analysis project Ga0111538, IMG submission 79669) | Bulk soil microbial communities from a Populus tree surrounding site in Tennessee, USA - Soil MetaG P. TD hybrid SBSTD1 (version 2)... | ecosystem: Environmental > Terrestrial > Soil >... | reverse complement strand
CTGCATTAAGTAGGAATAATGATGTCCACCAGCGAGCTGATAGCGCAGATCAAAGCCCTGCGACAGTGTAGCAAGGAGAGGGAAGCATGAATCCATATGAGGCACCTTACACCGCGAAGAGTCCAGAGGCCGACCGGGCAGGGCTCGCCTGGCAGTTGGGGATCTGGGACCAGATCCCGTAGCTCTACGCGTGCGAGGTCGATAAGCGTTTCGCGCCCGTGGTTGAGCAGGTCAGCACGCGTGCTGCACTGCAACCTGGGCATGATGGTCTAACTCTACACTATCGACAGGCATACTCCGAGCACTCTATGAACGAGCAAGCATCGTTAGCGAACATCACTTTCACGGAAGACGGCTACGTTGACGTTGCCCAACTGAATGCCCTCTATCGGCTCATTGGATGGGATAGTCATCACAGACGCACGGAGGCGGAAACGACCGCCATGCTCAGTGTCAGCCATTATTACATCGTTGCCCACACGGCCGAGGGCACCCTGGTGGGCTTCGCACGTGTCTGTGGGGACCCGTATGTGGCCCAAGTGCTAGATGTCATCACGCACCCGGCGTATCGCCGTCGCGGGATTGCGACCCAGTGTATGGGTGGCGTGCTCGCGCACCTGAAACGGTCCCGCTATCTGTCCGTAACCTTGACCGATGGCAGTGGCATTGCCGGGTTCTATCACCGGTTCGGGTTTCGGGTCTGTAAAGAGGTTGCCCAGCGATGGGAGCGCGGGGCTGAGGCCATCGGCAACGATGCGGACAGTGAGAGATAATCTGCCCCTGAGCCCCCAGGGTCGCAGTCGATTGGTCCTCGCTTAACGAGTGGAGGTAAACTTATGCTGTGCTGGATGAGTCGTCGTCATGAGAGGCCTCCGTTCAAGACATCACGCCACTGTTATATGCCACACAAGAGACCTTATCACCGATGGCTCGTTCTTCACATAGTCCGTGGCCAAGACTCCACACCCTGGGAGTGATACCAGTCGTGGAGGAAGGGACAAGAGCGATGCGATATGCCCCGGTGCTGTGCCTGGTGCTCGGGATGATTGCGGCTGCCTGTGCCTCTCATCCCTCCTCGCAGGGCCGTACGGCGGGGTCTCCCGCGCTGGCCTCTTCGCGTCCCGAGACCTTCCTGGTGCACCATACCGAGGGGTCCGTAATTGTTAGTGTCGACCCAGCGGTTCCGTCCGCCCGGCTTGCCGCGGTCTTCGGCGTTACAGGGATCCCACCGCTCATCCTGCCGCTGGAACTGGTCATCCAGCATCAGGGCACCCAGCCCTTACGGCTGTCCCAAGAGGGGCTGGTGTTGGAACTGCCCGATGGGAGCCAATCCCGTCCCCTACCGATTACGGCCGTGGCGCGCGACGTCGTGCCTCGGCACACCATCGTTACTCAGGAGAGGGCCAGGCCACCCCAAGCCCTCAGCCCTGGCGAGGCGTTTTTCCTCGCCGCGATCGGAGTCGGCGGGCTGATAGGTGAGCACCGCACGCAGGCTCATGTGGCCGCCGAGCACGCCAGCGCCTATCGGAGCAAGGCATTGCAGGAGGTCATCCTCGACCCAGGGGATACGGTCTCTGGTTTTGTGTTCTTCTCCTCGCCAATGGCGCGTGGCTTTCGGGAGGCGGCGCTGTTGCTCCAGTTCGTCGAGGCCACAGCGACCCCTGCCGTCGTCGTCCGTCTGCCCCTGTCCGGATTGGGAGGAGGCGAGAGGTTGGGCCGACCGTGAGGGGAGAAACCGCCGACCGGCGGCTGCGCCACAGCAAAGCGTTATCGCCATGCACTATGGCATGTGTCTTCCGAAATGGCCCACGTCGAGTGCAGTGGCCTTACGCCGTGAAGGAGAATGTATGGCAAACCCCCTAAAGATTGCGCTCATCGCCGATATTCACCATGGGGACGACCAGGGGACGAAGTTGGGCTCCGCAGCGCTGGCTCTGATGCAGCCGTTCGTCGATTGGGCCAACGCCATTCGGCCCGATCTCGTCGTCGAGTTGGGCGACCGGATCAACGATCTCGATAAGGATGCGGACCTCAAATGGACGCGTGATGTCGCCCACGCCTTCACCGCCGTGCAGCGCCCCTGTGTACATATTCTGGGGAATCATGATGCCTATCAGCTGTCACGCGCGGAGTCAGAGGAAGTGATGCAGACAACGTTTGCCTCCCACAGTCGGGACATGCAGGGGTACCACCTGGTCTTTTGGAATAGTGCTGTGCAGTTTGCACAAGGAGGTTTTCACCTCGCGTCGGAGGACCTCGGATGGCTGGAGGCAGACCTGGCTACCACCGCCTTGCCCACGATCATTTTTTCCCATCTGCCCTTGGACAATGGGTCCATGATTGGCAATTTTTATTTTGAAAAGGCAGTACCAAGGGGGGCACACTATGTGGAGGGTGCGGCAGCCCGTGACGTGATCGAACGCAGCGGCAACGTGATTGCATGCCTCGCGGGCCACACGCATTGGAATGCGCGCAATACCATCGATGGCGTCCACTATATTACCATCCACTCCCTGACGGAGTCCTTTACCACCCATCCCTATCCCACGGGCGCCTACGGCATCCTGGCTATTGGTGAGTATCTGACGGTAGAGGTCTTCGGGCGGGATCCGGCCTTGCATCGCCTGCCGATCAAGCCGCTGGGCTATCACTGGCAAAATCTGCACCGCGACTTTGCCCCGAAGCCAGCCAAGATCTCTCCCAAGATGGCAGCCCTGTTAGCAGCCGAAGGTCCGCGCGAGGCGGCGAGGAGGTAAGTGCCATATCCCTACCAGCTCCGGCGCCGTAGGTCCAGGCCGTGCGGCTGTGCCTCCCCTATCCGCCGCTAGCCTCGGCCAGCCATTGACCGTTCTCCCCCGACAATGCTATAACTCGCCCAGACATACGATACAGGTATGAGCCATGCTCCAGCATCATGCCCAGTATGCGATGACGATAGGGGAAAGCATATGGACTTTGCATGGTCAGCGGAAGAAGACACCTTTCGTGAAGAGATTCGGGCATTTTTCCAGGCTGAACTCCCCGAGGGATGGGGCATCACGCAATTCTGGGACCCAGATGACGACGCACAGTTTGCTTTCGCGCACGAATTCACGAAAAAACTCGGGAGGAAGAATTGGCTGGCCGTGTCCTGGCCACAGGAATACGGCGGACTTGACTGGCCATTCTGGAAACAATTTATTTTTAACGAGGAGTTAGCGAATTGCGACGCGCCGGTGGTAGGCCGTAACGCGACACGCTTCTTGGGGCCAACGATCATGCGGTACGGCACGGAAGCGCAGAAAAAGCAGCACCTGCCGGGCATCCTCAGCGGCGAGACGGTCTGGTGTCAGGGCTACAGCGAACCCAACGCCGGCTCCGATCTCGGTTCGTTACAGACACGGGCCGTGCAGGACGGCGACGAGTTTGTCATCAATGGGCAGAAAATCTGGACCAGCATGGCACACCACTCGCAGTGGATCTTCATGCTGGCGCGCACTGACCCCGAAGCCCCCAAGCACCGGGGCATCTCGTATTTCCTGGTGGATATGCACACACCGGGCATCACCGTAAAACCACTCATCGACATGTCCAATGGCCATCATTTCAACGAGGTCTATTTTGAGAACGTGCGTGTGCCACGCTCCGGGCTGCTCGGTGAGCTCAATCGTGGCTGGTATATGGCCACCACAACCTTGTCCTACGAGCGCTCGGGCATCGAAGGCCCGGCCGCAGCGGCACGCTATGTGCGCCTGCTGACCCAGTATGCCCAGGAGACGCAGCGCCACGGCAAACCTCTGGCGGCAGACCCCCTCCTGCGGCAACGCCTGGGGCAACTCGCTACTGAAGTCGAAGTGGCCCGCGCCTTGGCCTGGCGTATCGCCTCCATCCAGACCAGGGGGGATATCCCCGGTCCGGAAGCGCCGGCCCTCAAAGTGTTTGGCAGCGAACTCTTTCAACGCATCGCGCAGACGGGCATGCAGATGCTCGGTCTGTACGGTCAGCTCGAGGCCGACTCCAAATGGGCGCCGCTGGCTGGGGCGATCGAGCGCTTGTATCTCGTGACCGTCTCCCGTACTATTGCCGCCGGCACATCGGAGATTCAACGTAACATCATTGCTGAGCGTGGCCTGGGGCTGCCGCGCTAGATACAGGCATTGGAGGACACCTGCATGAGTATTATCCGGTTGTATACAGGCACTGACGGGCAAACCCATATGGAAGAACTCGACCCAGCCTCGCATCCCCTGCTGACGTCGCCGCATCCCACCACCAACATTGTCTTTCGCACGGCGCAGCCGGGCCGTTTTTCTGACTGGCACAACGCCCCACGGCGTCAGTACGTCATTAACCTGGCAGGTGAGGTGGAAATTGGCCTGGGCGATGGGACGGTACATCGCTTTGGCCCGGGCCATGTGACCCTGGCAGAAGATTTGACCGGCAAAGGGCACACCACCCGCGTGGTCGGCAATGTACCACGCGTGACGGCCACCATTCCGCTAGCGGACTGACAAGACGAAGATAGACATACGGGAACCCCCCTCCGCCTCCTTTACGCAAGAGGAGCGAGGGGGGATATAGTGGATTGGGGCATGGTGCTCATCCGGGCCATGCTGAGTGTACAACCGGTCCAGTCTCCGGTCAGTGACGTGTGACGTCGAGACTCCCACTCTCCGGTTGCGCACAATTGAAGGAAACATACGTGCCGGTAAAATGATCCTCATCATTGATATCCAGCAGGGCGGTGACCGTGAACGAGCAGGCCCCAGGCTGCACGGTAGACCACACCATCGTGATCATGAGATCCTGGCCAGGCCCCGTTCCCGAGAGCGTCCCTCCATTGTTGTTGCGGGCATCAGAGAATGTGCTTTGCCAGGTTCCCGTGAGCTGTCTATTTACCTGGGAAATATTCAATACGAGCACCCCTCGGCCGGCGAGGCTATCCTGGAGCGTTCCCGTCCAGGTGCCTGTTAAGGGCTTAGGGTCATTGTCACTCGAACAGCTCAGGAGGACCACCACCAGAACCAACACTCCCCACCGCCATGCTCTCCACTGCATGGAACATCCTTTCCTAGCCAAACATGCTGGAGTCCCTCGTAGCGCTCACGGTGCGCTCCATCTGCGCGCAAGCGCTGCGCCCCAACGATCCATAAGCAGACATGAGGGGCTATGCCCTCTCGTGTACGTGCGTACACCCGGCGCTCCCTCTGCTCAGAGACGAGAGAGCACACTGGCGCTCACGAAGCCAGTACAGGTTACCATTGGGCTGCCTCCCGGCGGGCTCAAATCAGTCGCCATTCCAGAGCACGCAGGGGCGGGATATGGTGCTCGTCATCACCCGACAACGTCTGCACGGCCTCCAGGGTCCACAGCCGGAACCCGCCCCGAAACGCTGTCTGGTTATGGCCCAGCCGGGTGCCCGGCGGCAGCCGCTTCAGCTCGCTGGCATTCCCACCGCCCAGCACGACGTAATCCGCCAGGAACGCCTCCATCAAGACCGGCACCAGTACGCGTACCACGCGCCGCCAGGCCTTCTTGCCCAGCCGTTGCAGACCGCGCTGGCTCAGGACATGATCGAGCCGCGGACCGCCTGGATACGGGAGTTGGCCGAGTTCCAGGGGGACAAGGACCCGGTCCGCAATCAAGGCTGAACCCAGCCCCGTCCCCAGGCCTAGAAACAGCATCCGCCCGCCTTCGTAGTTGCCCAACGCTTGCATCGCGGCATCGTTGATAATCCGCACAGGACGGTCGAAGGCAGCTGAGAAGTTAAACCCGACCCATCCTGACCCGAGGTTGCCCGCCTCCGAGCGCGGGCCACGTGCCCCGACGACGCCCGGGTACCCAATCGAGATGGCTTCATACGTCCAGCCCTCGGCCAGTTCTTGTACCGCAGCCACCATCTGGGTTGGCGTTAAGCGTTTACCAGAACGGCAGGTGCGGGGCTCAGTCTCGCCGGTCGCGAGAATCTTCACATGCGAGCCGCCGATGTCAATGACCAGAACCGTGTCCGGCGGCACGTGGTTGTCCGTAGCTGCTTTAGTCATCCCTGCATGCTCATCAGCGTGTGTGTACATCAGGCCTCCTTGGCCACGACGGCGGGTTCAAGCTCACTTGCGTTTATTTCCTCTGAGAAGGTTCTCCAGCCTTATCGTGCAGGAACTAACGGCGTACGACTCCCCTCCCAAGTATGCAGTCTCAGCCTGAGAGCAGGACTCTCAGATTCAGAGTCCTACTCTCCATGCAACGGCCAGACAGCGTACAACGCTGCAGGGCCGAGCCTCCACACGGCCTGGAGCATCTGCACGCCGCTACACCCCACTGAGGACCGGTGAGTAGCAGGCCCCCTGGCTACCGTGGGCGAGAGCTGTTCGCCCCTGAGGTATCCGAAACGCTCGTACTAGGGCTGCTCGGCGTTTCGATCCCACTCGGTCGCTGCGGAGCCGGGCTAGAGGTCGTTCGAGGCATCTCACCCTGCTGCCGCAGCTCCCGCTCACTACTCGTCTCTGGCATAGTAGAGGTGCCAGGCGGGGCAGGGTCGCGCAGCGCCGGGTTGGTCGTATCGGGAACCGCCGGAGGACTGCTCGGGACTCCTGGAGGGTTCCCAGGGTCTCCTGGACGTCCCAAAGTGTCTCCAGGACGGGCCGGCCCCGGATTACTCGGGAGCGTGCCTGGCACGCCTGGCTGTGCGCCCGGACTGCCAGGCCCCCCAGGATTTCCAGGGGCTCCTGTCCCGCCGCCCACGCCCATCTGGGCCACAGCGAGGGTAGAGGCAAGATAGAGCACAGGTAGCGATACCGCAAGTGTTTTGGCAAACTTTCGGAACATAGGGTCTTTCCCTTATGCAATAGGCGTCATAGGTGAAGGCGCGCCAGAGCCAGGGCCCCATCGGCCGACTGGCAGCCCGCCTGCCCCGATACAGAGCAAATCGTATGCCAGAAGCACTATAGGGGAGAGTGAGGGGCGCCAGGACGACCGTACGACGCATGCGAGAGGACCTCACCATATGCATGTCGAGCTTCCCATCTTAGAACCCTACCGTCCTTTGCTTACCTGTGTTTCAGCGCTCGAGCCGTTGGAGGTAGTGCCGAAACAAGTCGAGAGCCTGCTGTTCTGAGGTCCCGATATAATACCGAAAGTTGCGAATGTAGCGCGCAATATCGCGCGGCAGCATGAGCAAGTCTTCGCGCGGCTCTGCGATACCATAGAGCGCATCAACCCCCACTTCCAGCCCGACATACAGCGTATCCTGGAGCAGCGCTATGGCTTTGGGATCCGTGCCCTGGCGCACGACCCAGCGGGAGAAGACAAACGGCAACCCGGTCCAGGCATGCCATTCTGCTCCCAGATCGTAGGTATAGGCAAAGCCGCGGGCCCCGCCCCGCCGGCGCAAGCCGTCGTTGCCAATGAGGAGGAACGCGTCATGGGCGTCCTGGAGCGATACGTAGGCGGCTGGCTGTATCTGGTGCTGCACACGCAGCAGGACATCGAGCAGCCGCACTGCTGTCGAGGCTTCATCCGTGACACCGATGCGGGCCTCGTGGAGCTCAGCCATGGGTTTCGTGGAATAGAGGAAGATACTGCCAGTTTTCTGGGTTGTGGCCACACAAAAACCCGCCACTGGCTGCAGGATGTCTGCCAGACGAAAACAGTCCACCACCGACACTGGTCCGGCGTCAATCTCGCCGTCTGTCACCGCCGCGGCCAGGGTACTGGGTACCATCTCGTACAACACAATACCGCGCCGCTCCATGTCGAAGTAAAATGGCTCAGCATGCAGATACGGGATACGGCCTACTCTGAGTGCCATATATCTCTACCATGCATAATCTACAGACCTCCACGCCTATTGTTGATAGCCATGAGCTTGGGTAGCGATTGTAGGGAGCCTATGCAGCGTCGTCAAGCTAGAGGTGAGCCGGTCATTGATACATCTCCGCTGCCAACTTTGGTGTATAATCGGGAACGTGGAATTCACATACACCGCACGTAGGGACAGCTCAATCATGGAACAAGTGGACCTGCACCGCTATGAAGCCACAGGTATCTTAGGCGTTGGCGCTGATTATGAAGCGCGTGCTGCCGTCGAGCGCGCTACGGGGAAGCAGGTGGTACTGAAACGGCCTGCCCCTGAGACGGTGCGGCATCGCATGCACGACGGCATCGAGGTACGCACGGACCGACTCCTGCAGGGATACCGAGAGGTGGGGCATACCATCCCGACTGTCGTACCCATCGTGGGCTATACGGAGCGGGTCAATCATGATGCCTACTTTGGTGAAACCCTGGGCCAGACATACCGGGTTATCGTGGAAGAGCGCGCCAGCGGGATTCCGCTCATGGCTGATCTCAAGGCACGCTTTACAGGCGTACCCATCGGGGTTGGCCAGAATCTGTTCGCCCTCTTTCCGCTTATACAGCCAGCAACCGCCCGGCCGTTCGCCATCCACCAGCAATTGCTCGACATGGAGGAGGCATACTTTCAGGCTGGCTACGTACTCCTGGATCTGCGGCCCCACAACGTCTTCTACCAGCCAGCCACGGGGCGTATTACGGTCATCGATTGTGGCGCTCTGGCTGATGCGCATGGGGCGGTGAGCCGCCGCGGCGTGCGGCCCCCCAATATCCACGATTTTTACTTGGAAATGCTCAAGTTTTATACAACGCCGCAGCTGCCACCCGTGCAGGCGAGCGGCTACCGGGAGCCGTATGGGGGGCGCCCTGTCGTCAACTTTGAGAACGAACTGGACCAGATGGCCCAGCGTTTCCGAGCCGTCGCCAATTCCAGGGTGCAGGAAGCCGCGCTGACCATCATTGCGCAGGTACGGCAGCGAGCCTACACTGCGTTCCAGGATTTTCGCCATGACCTGACGTCTTACTTAGAGGCCGTGCAGAACATGCACCAGACCTTGCCGAATCTCGCAGAGGTACAGCAGGTGTGGCTTGAAGCACTGCAGTGGCTGCACGCTGATTATTGGCAGCGCTATCGCTTTGTTGCCGAGACCGAACTCACAGGCTTAACCCTTTAACGAGACCAACCCTTTAACGAGACGAGCCTTTGCCTTATATATGCTTACGAGCACTGTAGCTATACTGCACGACAATGGTGGCCATGGGGAAGATCACTATGTGGTCCGTACCCTTAACGATAACCTGTACCTAGATGCCGTTATGGACGGGGTGACTGGACGCCGCGGCTGGGAGGCCAGCCAGACATTGGCAGACGCACTGGCAGACGCACCACTGACCTCACCAGCCGAGCTTCTGACGGTGCTGGAAGACGTCAACCAGGAATTGTACCGGCGTGGCTTAGGACATTTTTTGCTGACGACGATCGCCGCGGCGCTCTACTGCGGGGACGTACTGCATGTCGTAGGCGCCGGCGACAGCCCTGTCGTGCTTATACGGCCTGACACCTATCAGCTCTTCGTCAGCCGTACCAGCGGGTTTTCGCCCCTAGGGCCAATGCGGGCCATTGGCATAAGCAAACAGCTCGGCACGCTGTATCGTGCCGAAGTGGAGCTTGCACCTGGCGACCGCGTCGTACTGGTCACTGATGGGATCACGGATCTCGTACCACGGCCCGAACTGGTGGAGACCATACGCGCTGCTACGTCGCCCGATGCGGCTGTCGAGCAGCTCCACCACCTGCTTGTCACGCGCCATACGGCAACGCCATTGGGCAGCCAGGGCCGCCGGGATGATTGGACGACCATAGTGCGGTTCTTCAGCAGTTAATCAGCCATGGTACCAGGGAAATACAACCTCATGCACATCCTCGCCCTCCTCCTGCTCCTGCTGGCCGTGTATGCCACCCCGAGTGCCAGTCAGGAGTGCTCCTTTGGCGCTGCGTTCTGCCGCGGGAGACATGGGGCAGGCTGCTATGATCCCAGCTATGCCGCGTGTCATGACGGATTGATTTGTTCCAACGTGGCAGCGCCCTGTCTGGGGCGATATGGCACTAGTTGTTATAACCCGGCGTATGCCACGTGCTACGATGGCCTGGTATGTACGACGCCTTTGCAGCCGTGCCTCGGACCACATGGCGCGCGGTGCTATGACCCTAGCAGAGCGACATGCGCAGCCGGCCACCTGCGCCCCCACCCCAGGCGGTAGGTCCTCACCCCTACCAGTGGCCCCCGTCAACGATGGTCAGCGCCCCCTACTGAGAGCTGCAAGGAAGGTTTCGACCTGCTGCATATAGGCCTGGCGATTGCGATAGAAAATGTCGTTGTGTCCCCCCTGGTCGAAGATGCGGAGCGTTTTCGGCTCCGGGGCTGCCGCATAGAGCAGTTCCGCGTGGTACACCTGCACCAACTCGTCGTGCCGTGTATGCAGCACCAGAGTGCGCCCCTGAAAACCGCGCAGTTTTGTAGTATAGTCGAAATGGCGCTGCAGCTCGTCGACCAGGGCGGTTTTGGACATGCCAAGTTCTTCGGGTTGGACACGCATGAAAAACCGTTCGCTGATATTGGCAATGCCGCTTTCGAGGATCACACCGGCAATCTGTGGGTGTTTGGAAACGCCGTGCACAGCATATAGCGACCCGATTGACCTGCCAAAGAGAACGATGTGGCTCTCAGGGATGCCCAGGCTGCGGATTATCGCTGGCACATCCTCAAGCATGCTGACCAACGCCGGCTGGCCTGTTGACATGCCGTATCCACGATATTCCGCCATGAGAACGTTGTATCCAGCCTGCGTCAACCAGTCTGGAAAGCTGGGGAGGTAGTCCGCCACGATTTCACCATTACCATGGAAGTACACGACGGTTGTCGCTGCAGGGTTTACGGCGTGGTACGAGCACGCCAGCTTGCTGCCGTCGGCGGCATCGACCCAATAAGGATTGGGGAATGCCTCACGCCGTGGGAAAAAGTAGCGGCTGGAGACAAGGGGATGGTCGAGTATAGTCGATGGCTGGTGCATGATAGACAAGTGCCTGTTGGGGGTTTTGAGAGCACCTGGTCCGGCCACCTCTCTCAGAAGGCACGAGCCAGGAATTCACAGTTGCAGGAGCATAGGCATTCCATCCGCCGTTTGCAAGCCTGGACCGCAGATAGGGCTCTTGACATGCCTGGGGTAGAGCGTATCATGATGGCCTAATTTTTTTATGTGTAAACCATGAGGAGGGGAGTGCTATGAGAAGAACAGTTGGGCTGCTGGGGATGATGCTCGTTGTGCTCCTGGCAGGCAATAGGCCGGCAGAGGCCCAAACTGCCAAGGTAGTGCCCAAAGGGAAGATCGTTCTGGCCTGGCATACGAATATGGCGTCCAAGTGGCTCGACCCGCAGGAGCATGAAGGGACGGCGACGACCGACAACTTCCTGAATGCCCTCCACGATGCCTTGATCAAGAACTACCGTGAGACGCTCTTTGATCACCCTGGCCTGGCCGAGCGGTACGAATTTGCCCCGGATGCGAAGAGCGCGACCTTCTGGCTCAGGCCGGGGATCAAGTTTCACAACGGTGAGCCGGTCACCGTCGAGGACGTGAAGTTCAGCTTTGAAAGCTACCGGGGCGCCAAGGCGGATGTGCTCAAGTCGAAGACCGAGCGCATCGAGATTGTCGATGCCCGGACGGTGCGGTTTCACTTCAAAGAGCCCTTCCTGGACTTCCCCATGATCTTTGGGACGTCGAACGTGAGCGGCGCTGGCTGGATTGTGCCGGCGAAGTATTATCAGCAAGTCGGCCCGGATGGCTTCAAGCAGAAACCCATTGGGGCCGGGCCATACAAGTTGGTGCACCAGGAGCCGGGCACCAAGCTGGAGTTCGAAGCGTTCGAGGATTACTACCGGCCGGTGCATGTGAAGCAGCTCGTGATGATTGCCGTGCCAGAGGGGACCACGCGTGTGGCCATGCTGGAGCGCGGTGAGGCAGACCTCATGTATTTCGTACCCGGCGAGCTCATCGAGCGCTTGCAAAAGAATCCCAAGATCGTGCTGGCGCCGGTCCTGTCAGGTTCCTGGTGGTTGGAGTTCCCTGGCTTTCAAAATCCCCAAAACCCTTTTCACGATAAGCGCGTGCGGCAGGCGGTGAGCCTGGCCGTGGACCGGCAGGCGGTCAACGAGGCGGAACTGGCAGGGCTTGGCAAGATTAGTGGCAACTGGATCAACAATGATGTGCTCTATGGCATGGAGTGGCCACCCTTCGAGCGCGATGTCGAGCGTGCCAGACAGCTCCTGCGCGAGGCGGGGTATCCGAACGGCTTCACGGTGGACTGGCTCACCCCTGTCCCAACATACTATTCACGTGGGGAGAGCGTCGTGGCGCAACTGGGGGAGGTGGGCATTCGCGCCAAACTCCAGGTTATGGAGCGGGGGGTGTTCCTGCAGAAGCTCCAAGGGGGGCTAAAGGACTGGCCCGGGGTGCAAATTATTTTCAATGCGACACGCATGGGGGGTACCTGGTCGAACTGGTACGAGGGATTTTTCAAGTGTGGTGGGTTTATGGCACGAGATCTCCTCTGCGTGCAGGAGCTGGACGCGAAGTTTGCCCAATACGAGCAATCGATTAACCCAGCCGAGCGCCAGAAGCTGGCAGAGGACATCCAGCGCAGCATTCTAGAGAATCTGTATTTTGTGCCCTTCTTCCGGCACGCCTTCGTCAATGCCATTGGCCCCAGAATTGCGGCGCAGAAGTGGCAGGATGTCTTCCCCACCATCACGACGGGCTATGCCTTTCCCTGGGAGGAGATCAAGCTAAAGGAGTAGGCCTCTCTGGTGCGCCGGAGGAGGGGTATGGCAAGGTGAAACAGAAGGTACTGCCGTGCCCCTCCCCAGCAGATTCGACCCAGATACGCCCGCCATGCACCTCGACAATCCGCTTGACCAGGGTCAGGCCGATGCCTGTGCCGTCGCTGGAGCCATCCAGGCGCTCGAAGAGACCAAAGACCTTGTCGTGATAGCGTGGCGCAATCCCTATGCCATTATCACGCACATAACAGACGGTTTCCTCGGCCTCCCGCCGCATGCCGAAATCAATATGTGGCTGAGGCTGGGCCCCCATGAATTTCACGGCGTTATCCAGCAAGTTCTGCAGCACTTCGAGCAGGCGTGGGCGATCGCCCACGACCACAGGCAAGTCCGGGGCAATGTCGACCTGCACGCCACGTGCAGTGATTTGCCCACTCACCAGCGTCACGGCCTCCTGAGCGAGTTCGCTGAGGGCGACCTCGGTGAGCGGATTGACCACACGCCCGATGCGTGACAGCTCCAGTAACTCGTTCAGCAGGCGCTGCATGGTGCTGGCCGCGGCCCGGATGTATGTGACGTCCATTTGCATCTGCGCGATATTGCCGGCTATCGCGTCCTTTTCTAAAAGACCCAAAAATCCCTGGATCGTAAGCAGAGGACTTTTGAGATCATGTGACACCGTGTAGGTGAAGCGCTCCATCTCGGCACTCCTGGCCTCCAGTTCCGTAATGAGCCGTTCCCGCTCTTCCTCCATACGCTGGCGCTCGGCAATTTCTTTACGCAGGATGGCGTTCGTGCGCTCCGACATCGCCACCCGCTCCTCCTCTGCTGCCAAAAGCCGCGCGTGCTCAATCGCAATTGCGACCTGCTCGGCATAAGCTGAGAGCGCCATCGTCTCATCGTTAGTGAAGACGCGGCGTTGCTTTGACGTGCTCGACAGTACTCCCAGGACATGGTGCGGACCACGCACCGGGACACACAGCATGGCGTGGATCCCAGCCTCGGCAGCGCGTTGCTTGCGATACGGGATAATATCGGGGTGTGCCTGGACGTCTGGCACCATCAACACCCGGTTCTCGAGCGCCACCCGTCCGACAATGCCCTCGCCGAGCCGTGTTTCTGGCGCATCAGCAATGGCCGGACCATACGGCGTGGCGCCAACGGCCACCAGCCGGTCGCCACGCAGGAGCCGTAAGATTGTGCCATCCGCGCCAATCAAGCGCGCCGCCTCCTCGGCAATTTGGGCTAACAGACTGGCCATGTCTTCGTTGGTGGCAATGCGCTTGTTAATGTCCAAAATAGCGGCGAGACGCGCCTGCCTCTGGGTAATTTCTTGAAACAACCGGGCATTTTCGAGCGCAATCGTGGCTTGCGCCGCCAGGACAGCCAGAGGCTCGCGGTCCGGCATCAGAAAGAAGCGTCCGGGCTCGTCGTGGGTGACGACGAGCACACCGATGAGCCGGTCGCGGTATAAGAGCGGTTCGGCGATCGTCGCCGCAGGGCCATACGGCTCTACGAACGTGGGATAAGCGTATGGCGTATGCTGGGGATCATTGACCAGCAGCCCTTCCCGGCGTTGGGCCACCGTACCAGCGACGCCTTCACCAAGCCTGAGAGGGAGATCGTTGAGCCACGCACCGGCATTGCACCAGGCCTGTGGACGCAGCATCTGCGTCGCCTCGTCCCAGAGATAAAGGGCACTCCTGGGGGCTCCCAGCAGGTCTGCAGCTCGTTGTACGATCAGGTGGGGCAGGGTGGCGAAGTCCAGTTCGCGGGTGATTTCCTCGGCAATGGTGTGTACGGCTTGCATCTGCTCGATGCGCACGGAGAGGGCTTCCTCGGCCTGCTTGCGCTCGGTGATATCGAGCGCACACTCGATGATGCCGGTGAGCTTGCCGTCTCGGTCACGGTAGGGCAGTTTGTCGGCCTGCACCCACCGCAGGGTCCCAGAAGCGGTAGGGTACAGGGTGAGGATACCGCGCTTGGGCTGGCCCGTCCTGATGACCTCGAGATCATCGGTATACTCTTGCGCGGCGATGTCGGCGGGATAATGCTGCCAGAGGGACTTGCCTTCGAGGTCTGCTACCGTAGACCCATCGGCTTCAGCGGCGGCGCGATTGACCCGTACCAGGCGGTTGTCGGTATCCTTAAACCGGATCTCAGAAGGTACGGCATGGAAGATCGTTTCATACTCCTGCTGTTGGGCACGCAGTGCCGCCTCAGCCGTCTGCTGGGCAACTTCCTGGGCTCGTTGTATGGAAAGCATCAGGGAAGCAATACCAGCCAGGCCGGATACCATACAGAGAGAGATAAGCAGCACCAGTCCTTCGGTTGCCAGGTCTGGCTGCATCGCTGCGCCGGCGAAGGCTCCCTTGAGTACCATGGCGCAGCGCCACCCCGTCAGCAGCACAACGACGGCTGCCAACGACACCCATATCCAGACTCTGCCGGTGACCTGGATGAGCCGGCGGACCACGACTGCCGTGATTACTTGGAGCCCAATGGCAAGCCCGAGGATAGCGAGAGCGGCCATGGGTATATCCTCCTCGCGCTGACGCTGAGAACCAGGCGCAGCCCTAGAGCAGTGGCGCGGCTCCCCTGCAGCTGAGCGTCTGTCAGCGCACTCAGGACAGCGGTTGATGCCGCGTTGCCATGACCTGCTGGATAGTCTGGGCGAGATCCTGCATGGCTAAGGGCTTCATCAGAAACGCATCAATCCCGAGTTCCTGGGCTCTCTCCGCATGCATGACATGACTGAAGCCGGTGCATAGGATGATCGGAATATCTGAGCGCAGACGCCGCAAGGCTTGGGCGAGCCTTTCCCCCGTCATGTGCGGCATGGTTTGATCGGTAATCACCAGATCGAAGTCTTGCGGTGCCGCACGGAACACTTCGAGCGCCTCGGTACTGCTGGTGCAGACCACCACCTCGTAGCCGAGACGCTGCAGTATAGCCTCACCGAGATGCACCAGGACTGCCTCGTCATCGACGAGGAGCACCCGCTCTGCACCAGTAGGGGCACTCGTAAGGAAAGCCCCCTCTGGTGCTGCCTGGTCCTGTCCGAGGTCAGCGCTGCAGGGAAGGTACACTGTAAACGTAGTCCCCTGGCCAACGACACTGGTGACCAGCACCGTACCTCCATGGTTCGTGACGATGCCGTGCACGAGGGCCAGCCCCATCCCGGTCCCCTCTCCGAGTGCCTTGGTGGTGAAAAAGGGCTCAAAGATGCGTTCCATGACTTCGGGGATCATACCATGGCCTGTATCGACTACGGTAATGCAGACATAGGGCCGCGGCTGCAACTCGGGATGCTGCGCCATGACCTGCTCATCCACGTCCACGGCCTCCAGGCGTACCTCCAGGCGTCCGCCCGTCTCACGCATGGCATGTGCGGCATTGGCGCAGAGATTCAGGAGCACCTGATGGAGTTGCGTTGGATCGGCCAGGACCGGGCTGACATCCTTAGTGATGGCTTGATGAATCTCAATGGTCGAGGGGAGCGAGGCCCGTAGGAGGGCGAGTGCTTCCTCGATCAGCACCGGGAGCTGCACTGGGATACGGGGTTGTTCCGTGCGTCGACTAAACGTCAAGATCTGTTGCACCAGGGTTTTAGCGCGCAGACCAGCCTTGTGCACCTCGTGGAGATAGCGCCAGGAGTGGCTATCCTGGCGGAGGTCATCCAGGGCGAGTTCCGTATAGCCCAGGATGGCCGTGAGAATGTTGTTAAAGTCGTGCGCAATACCGCCAGCCAAGGTACCAATGGCTTCCATCTTCTGCGCCTGCCGCAGCTGTGCTTCGAGTCGTTTGCGCTCGGAGATGTGCCCCCAGGCGCGTAGCGCGCGCTCGGCGATGTGGGGCATATCGGCCAGAGTCGCTTCAGACTTGACGACATAATCCACCGCGCCGGTCTTGATGGCCTCAACGGCAGCCTGCTCGTTGCCATGGCTGGTCATCATGACGCTGGGATAATAGGCAGCGCTTTCATCGCCCGGTAACAGTTCGAGGCCCCGCCCATCGGGCAGGAGCAAATCGATGATGGCCAAATCGGGTTGGACAGTTGCCAGGGTGGCACGGGCTTCCTGCAGAGTCCGCGCCACCGTCAGCTCCACCTGCCGGTCGTAGGACAGAAACGCCCGGCGGATCAGCTCCGCGTGCGCCGGGTTGTCTTCAACCAGGAGAAGCTGGAGCGTTTTTGCCGTCATAGACCTTCCTTCCCATGCACTGCCACTACCGGTACGCAGCCTGGCCGCTTGTGCCAGGATACGACCGCTCTGTATTACAGACCTGGATAATAATTCCAGTTGAGCCAATAGAAACTGAGATCGTGCATTAATTGTGAAAACTGGGCATAGTCGACCGGTTTGACCAGATAGCTGTTGACATGATGTTCATAGGCACAGACGACATCCCGTTCTGCCGTTGAGGTAGTCAGGATGACTACGGGAACCGTATGCAATTCCTTGGAAGCGCGGATCGCCTTCAGGACTTCCAGGCCATTCAGCTTGGGCAAACGTAAGTCTAACAACACCACATGCGGCCTGGGGCTCGTCGCTGGATCAACATACGCCCCATGCCGAAACAGATAGGCCAGCGCGGCCTCTCCATCACCAACATGATAGAGCCGGTGGACAATCTGATGGGCCTGCAAGGTACGTTTGACGAGCTCGGCGTGCGGGAGATGGTCCTCCACAAGTAAGATCGTCAGAGGACCGCTCGGCATGTCCTCACTGGGCATCGCTTTCTCCTCTGGCGCGGAGTCTCTCCAGCCTCGTGTGTGGTGCATCGCACATAGCAGAGAAATTGTACCCAGAGAAAAGCGACAAGGTATATGGGATAGATAGTTCCTACTCTTCCGTCTCGACTTTTTTTGTGAGAAAATACCCAAAGATCAATAGTTGGTTGTGAGACATGCACGCAGTGTAGCCCATACGGCTCTTATAGTCTGGTCTCTATGCACACCTTGCCCGATTATCTCCAAGCCGGTCTGCGCCTCGTCTTTGTAGGTTTTAACCCCAGCATGCGCGCCGCAGCCGTGGGGCATTACTATGCCGGCCCCGGCAACTTGTTCTGGCCATTGCTCTATGAATCCGGGCTCCTGCCGACACCACTGACATATGCAGAGGACGTACGTATCCTGGAATTCGGCATTGGCCTCACCGACCTCGTCAAGCGGCCAACGCCTTCCTCGGCTGACCTGTCGCCAGGCGAAGCGCGCGCCGGCGTGCCGCAGTTGCACACCAAGCTCGTGACCTACGCCCCACGGGTGGTCTGTTTTAACGGCAAAGGGGTCTACGCCTGGTATATCAACCGCCCGGTGGACCTCGGACCGCAAAACGCCCCTATTGGAGCGGCACGCGTGTTCGTCGTTCCCTCCACCAGCGCCCGCAACGGCCGCTGGCAACGTCGAGACAAAGCGGCCTACTTTCAGGCTCTCCGTCAATTTGTTGATAGGTGCGCATGAAAGACCTCCTGGCGTATATGCATCCAGTCGTCCAAGTGCTGGTGTTGCTCATGGCTGTCGCGACTCTGCGCCTTGGCCTGGCCTTAAAAAACCATCGCACGGGACAGCGCGCCCTGGCGCAGTGGGAAGGTATCTATCACCGCCATACGCAACTCGGCCTCATCTTTGTCAGCTGTCTGATCGGCGGCTATCTCCTCGGCATCCTGAGCATGCTCTGGTTCCGCGAGCGCCCACCGTTTCGCTCACCGCACTTTTTCTTTGGCACGCTGGCTCTCGTGCTCTTCATGGCAGGGGGCTATACGGGCTGGCGCTTGAAGCAGGGGACCGAGCGCTATGCCGACGTGCGTGATATCCACGGATTTCTGGTCTACCTCGCCATGTTTATCGCCCTGGCCGTGGCTGTCATGGGTTTTATATTGCTGCCATAAGCAGGGGCAGGGCTTGGCCCTGCCCGTTGCTGGCGCTGGCTGACGCTGGCCTGCAGACGTGGTATGATCCAGACGCGCACCGTGTGCCAGCATGCCTCTTTCATCCGTACTCCGCGCCTGACGTGCAGAGGGAGAAAACGCGCCCATGCAAATACCTTCATCCGCAGTGCAAGAGAGTCTCTCCAGATTGACGGATAGTCTGGACCAGGTACTCGACGAAACCGTGCATTTGTGCCGTATTCCTGCCCCCACGTTTGAAGAAGCAGAACGCGCGGCGTATGTGGCAGAGCGCATGCGTACTATTGGTCTCCTAGACGTCCAGATTGACCGCATCCACAATGTTACCGGCATCCTGAGCGCTGGCAGCACCGGGCCAACCACGCTGGTAGCAGCGCATCTTGACACAGTCTTTCCGCGTGCGACACCCTTACAGGTACGCCGCACCAAACAGCGCTTGTATGGGCCAGGGATCGGGGACAATTGCGTGGCTGTCGCTGCCATGTTGAGCGTTGCCGCAGCCATGCGGCATTTACAACCCATGCCCCTGGGACGCGTGATCTTTGCCGCCAACGTGGGTGAAGAGGGGCTGGGGAATCTGTGTGGCATACGGGCCTTACTGGATACCTGGCACGGACAAGTGGATACAGTCATTGCGGTCGAGGGACACGGCATCGACGAGGTACGGGCTACCGGCATCGGTAGCACCCGTCTGGAAGTCGCTTTTACAGGGCCTGGTGGGCATAGTTGGGGCGCTTTTGGTCTTCCAAGCGCGATCCATGCCATGGGGAGTGCGATCCACAAGATCGCGCGGCTGCAAGTGCCACAAGACCCCAAAACCACCTTCAACGTTGGCATCGCCGAAGGTGGAGGGAGTGTCAACACCATTGCCCCACGGGCCACGATGTTAGTCGACCTACGCTCCGTCGATCCCACCCAATTGGTGCACCTTGAGGACTGCGTGGCGCGTCTGTTACAGGCAGTCCAGAAAGACACGGGCATACAGGTCACCAGTCGTATTGTCGGCCAGCGGCCAGCCGCAGCGCTCGCCGTGGATCATCCTTTATGCCACGGGGTCAACGACATCCGCAAATATTTGCATTTACGGCCGGCGATGTTCAGCGCCGCGAGCACAGATGCCAACTTCCCCCTCAGTCTGGGCATTCCGGCAGTGTGCCTGGGCATCACGCGTGGGGCCCTGGCCCATACCGTGCAGGAGTATATTGATACGATCCCCGTGGGGGGCGGACTCAAACAATTGCTGCTGACGATTCTGTATTCCCTGCAGGCTGACGAGTACAAGGAGTGCGAGCATGGCAGATAGCCCGGTGTTGTATCACAAGCGCGATAGCATTGTGACCCTCACTCTCAACCGTCCTGAGACTCTCAATGCTATGAACGAAGCGATGCTGGCAGAGCTAGAGCGCTTGCTCATGGGTCTTGAGGCAGATGCCACGGTACGGGCAGTGATCCTGACGGGAGCGGGGCGGGCGTTTTCCTCTGGCGGCGATCAGAAGCGTGATCGTGATGCCGAGGGCCAGCAGCTCTTTTTTGACGGTGACCTCGGGGGAGGCGTCATCGAACGCCTGAATCGCTGTGTCCTCCGCCTGCAACGGCTTGCCAAACCCGTTATCGGGAGCATCAACGGTGTGGCGGTTGGAGCTGGGTGCAATATCGCCCTGGCGGCTGACCTGCGTCTGGCTTCCGATGCCGCACGCTTTGGGGAAGTCTTTACGCGCGTGGGGCTAGTGCCGGATGGCGGTGGCACGTATTTTCTGCCGCGTCTCGTGGGCACGGCGAAGGCCATGGAACTCATGCTCCTGGCCGACATCATCGACGCCCAGGAGGCTCTGCGCCTTGGTCTGGTGAACTGGGTGGTCCCGGCTGAGCAGCTCCAGGACGAGACACAGAAGCTGGCAGAGCGCCTGGCCCAGGGGCCAACCCTGGCCTATGGATTGGTAAAAACGGGACTCTATCAGAGCCTCACCATGCCCCTAGAGGATGTCTTAAACATGGAAGCCCGCAATCAGGCCATGGCAGCGCGTTCGCAGGACCGTGCCGAGGGGGTTGCAGCCTTCCGGGAAAAACGTCAGCCGCGCTTTCTGGGGCGCTAAGGCAAAGGAGGCAACTGTGGCCGAACAGTATGATCTCTTGCTCAAGGGCGGTACCGTCATTGATCCCTCACAAGGTCTGCAGCAGCGCTGCGACGTGGCCTTTGGCGATGGCCGTGTCGCGGCGCTCGCGCCTGATCTGCCCAGCGCGGTAGCGCACAGTGTCATCGACGTCAGTGGGCATCTGGTGACGCCTGGTCTGCTTGACATCCACGGTCACTTTTTTTATCGCGGCTGGCCAGGGGCAGTGCATCCTGATACGGCCTGTCTACCCGCGGGTGTCACGACCGCCG
>Ga0111538_10003836_pt1 | contig 20959 bp, 11 predicted proteins | sample SoiMethybrSBSTD1_FD_79669 | JGI IMG/M metagenome (GOLD analysis project Ga0111538, IMG submission 79669) | Bulk soil microbial communities from a Populus tree surrounding site in Tennessee, USA - Soil MetaG P. TD hybrid SBSTD1 (version 2)... | ecosystem: Environmental > Terrestrial > Soil >... | reverse complement strand
GGCCGTGGGTCGAGGTGTGGAGTCACAGCGCCGACCTCGCCAGTGCCGCATTGGACGACGCGGTGAAGGTCGATGAGGGTCGATTCCAGGGCTTCTGTGCCACCGCGCGTGGGACACCAAAATGGTGGGACGTGCTGGTCACGCCGATTCGCGACGACCGCGGCACCGTCACACGGCTGCTCTCGATCTGGCGCGACATCACCGAACAGAAACGCGCCGACGAAGAGCGCAATCAGCTGCTCGAGCGCGAGCGTCAGGCGCGGTCTGACGCCGAGCACGCGATGCAGATGAAAGACGAGTTCCTTGCGACGCTGTCGCACGAGCTGCGCACACCGCTCAACTCGATCGTCGGGTGGATCGGCGTGTTGAAACAGGATCAAAGCCGCGAGACGCTGCGCAAGGCGATCGACGTCATCGATCGCAATTCCCGGCGTCAGGCGCAGATGATTGACGATCTGCTCGACGTCAGCCGCATCGTCTCGGGCAAGCTGCCGCTCGCGGTGCACGCCGTGAATCTGGTGTCGGTGATTGACGAAGTCGTCGTCTCGGCGCGCGCCGCTGCTGACGCCAAGGGTGTGCATCTCACGACCGCCTACCACGGCGATCCCGATGTGAACGGCGATCGCCCACGGCTGCAGCAAGTCGTGTGGAATCTGGTGAGCAACGCCATCAAGTTCACGAGTCGCGACGGCATCGTCACAGTGGCGCTGCACATCGTTGACGAGTACGCAGCGATCGAAGTCACTGACGATGGCCAGGGGATCGCGCCGGAGTTGCTACCGCACATCTTTGAGCGGTTCCTGCAGGGGGATTCCTCGTCCACGCGCCGGCACGGAGGCCTGGGACTCGGTCTCGCGATCGTCAAGAACCTCGTTGAGATGCATGGCGGATCGGTGAAGGCGTCGAGTGCCGGTCCGGGGCGCGGCGCGGTCTTCACGGTCACGTTGCCACTTCGCCGTTCGGCGAGGGAACATGCGCCCGAGATCGCCGATCGTTCGCTGCGCTCGAAGCACTTGCTCGACAATGTCACCGTGATGGTAGTGGATGATGAAGCCGACGCGCGCGATCTCGTCCAGCGTTTCCTCGAGGATGCGGGAGCCCGCGTCTCGGCTTGCGACACCGCGCAAGCGGCGTTGCAGACGATTCAGGATGGTCTCGTGCCTGACGTGATCGTGAGCGACGTGGCCATGCCGGATCAGGATGGCTACGACTTCATGAAGGCCGTGCGGCAGATGCAGTCGCCGATGTCGTCAGTGCCAGCCGCGGCGCTGACCGCACTCGCACGCGTCGCCGATCGACGACGTGCCCTCCTGGCGGGCTTTCAAACCCATCTCACCAAGCCCGTCGATCCCACTGAGCTCGTCGCCACGGTTGCAAACCTCGCCGGCCGCAGCGGCAAATCGTACGTCTGATCGCATCAGCTTCGACTGGGCCGTTGCCTTTTCGATGGGCACCGGCGTTGCAGTGTCATGTCTTGAAGGGCGGAGGAGGCCATCACATGACATCAGGACGTAAACACTTCTCTCTCATCGCTGCTGCGCTTGCGCTCGCCGTGTGCCTCAGCGGCGCGCCGGCGATCGCCGCCGACACGCCCGATGCCTGGATCACCATGAAGACGAAGATCGCGCTGATGACCACCGACAACGTGAGCGCGGCGGATCTCAACGTCGATACCGTCAAGGGCGTGGTGACGCTCCACGGCAAGGTCGCGACCGAAGGTGAGAAGGCGAAGGCTGAGCAGGTGGCGGCGAAGATCGACGGCGTGAAGAGCGTGAAGAACCTGCTGCAGATCGTCCCAGGCTCGAAGCGGGAAGTCGTCGAACGAGCAGACGCCGACGTCAAAGACGCCGTGCAGGCCGCGTTCAAGGCCAACGCTCGGGTGAAGGACAGCGGCATCTCGGTCGCGTCGGTCAACAGGGGTGTTGTCCTGCTGGCCGGAAAAGCCAAGTCGCTCGAATCGCATCTCGAGGCCGTGCAGGCTGCCTATGCGGTGAAGGGTGTGCGGCGAGTGGCGAGCGAAGTTCAGGTCGACGCCGGAACCTAGAACGTTCGGATTGATAGAACGTTCGGATCGATAGAACGTTCGGATCGTTCGAGTCGTTCGGGTCGTTCACGGATCGTTCGGACCGTTCACGAATGAACGATCCGAACGATCCGACCGATTAGAAGTCGTACTGCACGGTGATCTTGGCGGTTCGCGCCGTCAAGACCGTGGTCGGCACGAGCCACTGCCCCCCGGGCGTGAACGCCTGGTTGTAAGTCAGCACCGTGTCCGCGTTGAGCGCGTTGAACATGTCGAGTGAGACCGTGGCGCGCTGTGATGAGAACCGCAGCACTTTCCCGACGCGCAGATCGAGCTGATTCACACGCGCGCCTCGCATCTGGTCCGGCGCCAGCAGGTTGACCGTGATGTTCGGCGCGGCGCCAGCGAGGGGACGGCCGAGGGTCTGCTGCACGATGGCGCTCGACACCGTCCAGTTCGCCTGGAGCGGCTCGGCGGGCGAGCTCTGGAGCGTGCCCGACAGCATCACGTCGATCTTCGGGATGACATAGCTGCCCGCGCTCGTGAAGCGTGTCGTGATGCCCGGTTCGACGTGACAGAACGGATTCACTGGATTGTAGGCGTTGACCTCGCTGGCCGTGGAGAACCCGCCGGTCTGCTCCGGAATCTTTCCACGCACGTCGCAATAGTCGGTCACGCGCTGTCCCGTCGTCGTGCCGGCCTGCACCTGAATGCCATTCCGCATCCGCGCGTTGATGTTGATGTCGAGGCCGTTGTAGACCTGCGTGATCTTGCCGTAGTCGGGCGCGTAGGTGCGCAGGTTGTTCACCGGCACCGAGAACTTGTCGGCCTTCACGTTGTAGAGACCGCTGACCGTGTAGCCGCCGCCGCCGGGCAGACGCGGATCGGACGGCGCGACGAGGCTGAACTGATCGAAGTCCGCCGGGCTGATGTTCAGGTTGTCAGTGACGGTGAAGTTCTGCAGCCACCGGCGAGAGTAGCCGACTTCGATCGACACCCGGGGCAGGATCTCCTGCTGCAGCGTGACCCCGACCTGCCAGTCAGAGGGACGCGTGCCCCAGCCCTTGAGGATCTTCTCAGCGTAACCAAGGCTGTAGATCGGATTGCCGTTGGCATCGACGGCCTTGCCGAAGTTCGGGTTCGCCCAGGCGCCGCAGACGTCGCCGCCCGATGCGGTCAGGTTCTGCGCCCCGCCATTGAGGAGATCGCAGTCGGCAATGTAGTTACCGTTCGAGTCGGTCCACGAACGCGACTGCGTGAGGTCGATGCGCGAGGTCGGAAGCAGCGCGGAGTAGTTGCCGTTTCCGTTGACGGCAGCCTCGAGGTATTTACCGGCGTTGAACTTGATCGCCGTCTTGCCGGTGCCGAAGAGATCGTAGGCGACACCCATGCGCGGTGTGATGTCGTTGTAGCCGATAACACCCTTGGATTCGTCCCACGTGAACTGTGTAGGCAGGAAACGGACGCCGGGCCCGCCGATTGACTGTTCGGGATAGTAGCTCCACGAATGGTCGTAGCGTAGCGCGCCGGTCATCGTCAGACGGCCGCGTGTCAGCTGGTCCTGCACGAAGAGCGCGTTGTAGCGCACGCGTGAGTACGTGCGATAGGCCTCGAGCCTCTGCGTCAACTGGTTCGGAATACCGTTGTTGAAGCGATAGGTCAGATCGTTCGTTCCGCCTTCCTGCGCGCGATTGTCCGCGTGATAGGCGCCCTGGTATCCAACCTTGATGCTGTTGGCGCCGCTCACGTACGTCGCCGCCGCGTTCCAGGTGTGCGCGCCGATCCAGTCGGCGTTCCAGGTCGACTGATTGCGGTAGTTGAGGCCGGCGATGCCGCCGTTGTCGGCGCAGGATCCGCCGCGGCCGAACGCATCGAGAGGCTGGGTGGCCGCGCACTGCTCGTTCACTTGAATGAGGTTGCGGCGCGCGTCGACGGACAGCGGCGAATCTTCTGCGTATCGCTCGCGAGTATTCCAGTTCGACAAGTACGTACCGAGGCCGGCATCGAGAAGGAGGCGGTTCGTGCGTGTTGAAGTCCACTTCACCTGTTGCACGCGCTGCCAGCCGTGATTGCGTCCGCCGGTCTCGGGCGCGTTGGTTGCCGATCCGGCGCCGAGGCTGTTGTTGCTGATCTGCTCATCCCAGAACAGATTCAGCTTGTCGCGCGACGACAGCTGGAAGGTGAGACGAAGCGCCGGCTGAAGCGGGCCACGGCCACCGGAGAGAGCAGGCCGATTCGTGTCCGCCACATAGCTCCATTTCGTCGGGTCCCACTCGTTCCGGTTGTAGAACATGCCGGGGATCGTGTTCTCGCTGCCCCGGTAGTAGCCGAGGAAGTAGAACCAGATCTTGTCTTGCTTGATCGGGCCGCCGAGCGAATAGCTAGTGTCGTAGATGTAGTTCGTCTTCGCCGGCGTGCGCAGCCCCGCCTGCTGCAGTTCCTGGGAGAAGTTGCTCGCCTGCATGCCACCGCGAAGACCGGTGAAGAAGAAGTGCGACCGGAAGGTATTGCCGCCGGTCCGCGGGACGATGTTGATCGTCGGCCCACCAACTTCAGTTTCACCAAGGCCACCTGCGGTCGTGATCGCGACTTCCTGGGCGTTCTCGACGTCCTGCCGGTACCCGGAGACGCCACCGCCGTTGAGCGATGCACCGGTATTCAACCCATCGACTTGAGCGCGTCCTTCATTGCCGCGTCCGCCGCGGCCACCGAACACGACCATCCCGGGACTGAGCTGCACGTTCGGTACGCCGCCGCCGCTCTGCACCATCGACGGAATCAACACCATGAGGCCGGCATAGCCTTTGGCGGTTGGCAGTGACTGCACGAGATCGCTGTCCAGCGTGCGCTGTCGTCTCGCACTCTGCACATCGACGATCGGGCTCTCGCCGGTCACGGTGATGGTTTCTTCGAGCGCGCCGACGCGAAGATCCGCGTTGACCGTCGCGTTGAATTCAGAGGCGAGCTCTACGCCTTCGCGTTTGTAAGTGCTGAACCCGGTCAGCGTGAAGGTCACAACGTACGTGCCCGGACGGAGATCCACGATTCGATACAGTCCGTTGCCGTCTGTAACCGCGGTCCGAACCTTCTCGATCAGAACGTCACTCGAGGCCTCGACCGTGACGCCGGGAAGCACTGCCCCGGACGTGTCCCGAACAACACCTGTGATGGATGACTGGGCGTGCGCGATCTGCGGGGCGAGCATCAGCCCAAGCCCCAGCAGTATCAGGAATGCCTTTCGTCGCATGAGTCCCCCTTTAACCGGATGTATCAATGAACCCGCACCCTCCAAACCGCACGATTTACCCGCTTTAAGGCCCTCCGACAAATCTCTGACAAATTGAGGGCGGACTCCTTATACGCTCCAAGCCGGGCCCGGTCAACCGCTCAGATTTTTGAGGGCTGCCTCTCGACTTGGGGCACCTGCCGGGGGCACAATCACACAAATTGTTTGTGCAAGGTCGCAGACCCGGCCGCTCGTCATCCACGAAGGTCATACCGCTAGATGTCTGATTCGAATGAGTTGAAGCCGAACACGCTCGCCGGAACGCCGGTTCCCGATCTCATCGAGCAGTACCGCGTCCGGCGCGACGCGTGGATCGCCCAGGCGGACGAGCTGGCTCGGTTGCGCGATGAGGTGCGCGGGTCGGCCGAGCGCGAGGCGATGGAGATCGTCACCGCCGCGCGGCGCGATGTACGTCAGATCGTCATGGAGGCGAGACGCGAGCTGCTAGTGCTCTCGGCACAGGTGCAAGCCGCACTCGGCGAAGCGAGCGCGCGCCAGGATTCCACGGGGCTGCTCAACCGCGGTCGCGATACCGACGACGGAGAGAAGCCGGAATTTGCTGAGGCGATCTTCGCGCACGACGAGGCTGTCAAAGGCCTGCTCGACGACGCCCGCTCGGACATGGACGCGCTCACGGAGGACGCTCGCACGGTACCATTCCAGGCGCTCGGGGAACCGGCGAAGCTGCCGCCTCCGCACGAACTTCCGAGCGTGTTCTCGGAGGATACGTTCCTCGCTGCACCGCTTCCGCCGTCTCCACCGCCTCGGTCTGCGACGTCGCACGCGCCAGCGATGTCGTCGACGTCGCACACGCCATCGATGTCGACGACGGCCTCGCGCATGTTGCTGACGTCCCCGTTCCCCAGTGACGCGGTTCCAGTGCCCACCGGACGACGCGCGCGGGTGGTTGTCGGTCTGTTTGGTGTTGCGGGGGTAGCCATCCTCGTCGGAACCATCTGGTGGTTGCGATCAGACAAGGTGCCAGCCACTTCGGAAGCTGCTGTCCGAACGCCCCCGCGCGCGAGCGCTCCGTCAACGCCCCCCGCTGTTTCGACGACCCCTTCGTCACCGCCCGTTGCGCCGCCAGCCGCTGTCACGAATACATCGACGACACCGTCGGCGCTCTCGCTGCTGGTTGAGGCGCGTCGATCGTCATGGCTGCGCACGACCGTGGACGGGGAGTCCGACTCGGGCCGCATGCTCGCGCAGGGTGAGACGGTGCGGCTCAATGCGAAGCAGAGTGTGTCGCTCCGTGTCGGCGACGCGGGCGCCGTGTTTGTCTCTGTGAACAATGGGAAGGCGGCTCCGCTTGGTAGCGACGGGCAAGTGGTGACGCGTCAGTTCGTCGTCGAGAGCACCGAGCGCCAGGCTGCCGCCGCAGCGGCGCAAACGCCGCCACCGAGTCCGGCGAATCTGCAAACTGCTCCGGCTCAGAGGCCCGCGCCTTTGTCATCGCCGCTCGCGGCGGCGCCTACAAACGTACTGCCTCCGAGCGCACCGCCTGTTGCACCGAATCCAGTACCGCTCGTGCAGCCTGTCGCGGCCACGCCGTCGAGGCAACCTGGCGCTGCGACGCCAAATCCGTCGCTCGAACCGGGACCTCCGCCCGCCCGAGCTGAAGCGACCGTGCCCCCGCCGGCCGCACCGCGACCGGAACTTCCAACACCGGGACCAGCATCGCCTGCATCTGCGGTGGTCACCGCGTCCCGTCAGTGGCTCGACGCCTATCATCGCCAGGATCGCGCGACACTGGCGTCGCTTCAAACGGACGGGCTGCAACTCGCCGACGAGCGACGTACTGAAGAGAGATTCCCATCGAACGTGAACGTCAGCCGCACCCTCGATCGCGTGAGCGTCCAGATTGCTGCTGATACGGCTGTGCTGACGGCCGTCATGACGGAACGCTCATCTGACAATGTTGTGCCGCCTCGGGTGTCTCCGATCTCTCAAGTCTGGGAGCTCAGGGGCAATCAGTGGCGCGTTCGTCAGGTACGTCTGGTCAGCGAAGCCCGGCTCAACCAGATCTTCCGGTAGGCCAGGTCGATCGCCTCAAGCGTCTCTCCTCGAAGAGTTTACGGGAAAAGACCGTATAATGATGCCGAGACGTGGCTGCGCTCGACGATCGGATCAATGAGACCGTAAACCGACTCCTCGATTCACTGCGAGGCCAACTCGAATCGGAGCTCGGGTCTTGCCGCGACGAGCTGATCCGGACGGCGCAGGATGCCACTGCCCAGGTGGCTGTCGAGGCCGCGGCTGAGGCGCATCGCGAAGCCGAGCAGCAACTCACCGAAGTACGTGAAGCCGCGGGTCGATCGACAGACGAGCAGCATGCTCGCCACACCGAGGAGATCGAAGCGCTCCAGCAGCGTCTGAACGAGGCGCATGAGGACGCACAGCGCCAATCCGAGGAACATCAGCGCCGCCTCGACGAGAGTCAGCAGCAGCTCGAGGACGGTGAGAGAGAAACTGCAGCGGCGCGAGCGTCCATCGAAGCGCTGACAGTAGAGCTGGAAGAGGCACGCACTCAGCTCGACGTGACCCGCGACGATGTGGAGGCGACGCTGCGCGACATCGAGCTGTCGCGACGGGAGTCCGAGGGTTTGCGCGCCGAAGTAAACCGTTTAGCCAGTGAGCTTCGTAACAAGGATGAGCGAGCGGCGCAGGCGAGGCGGTTGCCTGACGTGGTGCGCGCACTGGACGAGGCGGCAACGTTTGGCGAAGTGCTCGAGACGCTTACGGTTCGGGCCGGGTGTGAAGCCGGCCGCGCGGCGGTCTTTCTCGTCAAAGGAAGCAGGCTCCGCGACTGGCGAACCGTCGGTTTTGATTTCCCCTCCGACTCATCGAGGCTCGACATCGACGTGAATGCGTCCGGCCCCATGGCTGAGGCCGTACGATCCGGCGAGGGTGTCTGCTCGTCCGCGCGGAATTCCGTTCCGGAATTCGCTCGCACGGATGAGCCGCGCAGAGTGGCCGCGTGGCCGTTGTCGGTGGGTGGGTCCGTTGTGGCGGTGCTGTATGCCGATGGTCCCGTTGCCGATAAGTCAGAAGAGCCCTATTGGCCTGCGTTTCTCGATGTACTCGCGCGGCACGCCGGTCGCGTGCTCGAGACGATTACGGTGAGACAGGCAGCGGGGCTCTTGACGGGAAAAGCGATCGGCCTCGTCTCCACGTCGGTCAGCCGTCAGTCCTCTGGGAGCATTCAGTGAAAAGGGTCATCTTCATCCTTGCGTGCGCGGTCGCGGTCGTGGCTTTTCACGGTCTTGGCGCGCAGCAAACGATCGACGATACGCGCACGCGCGAAGCGGCCGCCGTGCAGCTCACCGCGACCCGTCACGCGCCGCTGCCCCCCAATGTCTCGCAGTACTGGTTCGTTCAGGATGTGCCTGGGGCATCAGCAGGTGAGGGCCGGGCGAACGCCACCGCTCTGTCCCGCTTCGCGAAAGGCGCTCGGGCGGTTGCCTCGGAAGACTTCGCGGCAGGATTGTCGCTGCTGAACGGGCTCGATTTGAGCAGGACGCCGCTGGCCGGCTACACGCGGTATTACACCGGGGTTGCGCTCGCGGGTCTCGCGCGATTCGCCGAAGCGGACGCGGTATTCACCTCGATGATGACGTCGCGCCCGGACGGATTTCTGCGCGAAGCAATTCCCCTTCGCCTCGCAGAGGTCGCCGTGGCGCGGCAGGATCCGGCGCGCGCCGAAACGATCCTTCGCGCGCTGATCGGCGAGGAACTCGCGTCGCCGGAGGACGCCTGGCTCGCGCTTGCGCAAGTCGAGGAAACGCTCGCGCATCGCGAGCACGCGCTCGAGCTGTACCGCCGCATCTACTACGACAGCCCATTGAGTGCGCAGGCTGTTGATGCGCAAAGCGGCATCGAGCGTCTGCAGTCCTCGTCAGTGATTTCCGCCGATCTCGTGGCACGCGCACAGCGTCGCGCGCAGCGCCTGTTCGAGGCGCGGCGATGGGCGCAGGCGCGCGCCGGGTTCGAGGCGATCGCCAAGTCCGTGGACGGCGATACCCAGGACCTGGTCGCGCTGCGTATCGCGGAATGTGACTATTACCTCGATCGCCATCGCGCGGCACGCGATGGGCTGAAGCCGCTGCTGAAAGACGACGAGCTCGAGGCGGAAGCGCGGTACTTCTATCTCAGCGCCGTCGGTGAGTTGGGTGATCGGAACACGTTCGTCAGCGAAGCGCGCGAGCTCGTCAAGGATTTCCCGACCAGTGAATGGACCGCCGAGACGTTGAACGCTCTCGCCTTGCACTATGTCGTCATCGACGAAGATGACGAGGCGGATGTGGTGTTCCGTGAGCTGGCGCAGAAATTCCCGAAGCATCGGCATGCCGAGCGCGCGGCGTGGAAGGCCGGATGGGCTGCCTATCGAAGCGGCCGCTTCGATGAGGCGATCACGTTCTTTGAGACCGCCGCGGCAGCCTTCCCGCGCGCCGACTATCGTCCGTCGTGGCTCTATTGGGCTGGCCGTTCGCGCGATCAGCTGAACGACCCCGCAACCGCCAACGAGCGCTATCGCCTCGTCGTCGCCGATTACCGCAACTCGTACTACGGACGTCTTGCCGCAACGCTCCTCACGACGCGAAAGCAACCCGTGCTGCCGAGCACGCCGGCGTCAGGCGTCACCGGTCTCGCGACGACGAAGGTTCTGCCGACCGAAACGCTGATGCGCGATCTCACCGCGCTGCAACTCTATGACGAGGCGCTACGCGAGGTGCAATACGCGCAGCGCGTCTGGGGCGACTCAGCGGCGCTGCAGGCGACGACCGCGTGGATTCGCAATCGACAGGGTCTCGGGCTGCGCGCGCAGGAGCGCTTCAATGCCGTCCGTGGGGCGATCACGCTGATGCGGCGAGCCTATCCGCAATTCCTGGCGGCAGGAGGGGAGGACCTTCCGCCAGACGTGCTGCAGATCATCTACCCGCTCGACTACTGGCCGCTGATTCAGAAGTACTCCCGGATGCATGATCTGGATCCGTATCTCATCACGGCGCTCATGGCGCAGGAGTCCACATTCACGGCGGAGATCCGCTCGTCGGCGAACGCGCGCGGGTTGATGCAACTGATGCCGAGCACCGGACGCATCTACGCGCGCAAGCTCGGGATGAGGTCGTTTTCGACCGCCTCGCTGTTGCAGCCGGAGACCAACGTTCGGCTCGGCACGCAGTATTTCAAGGATCTGGTCGATCGGTTCGGCGGCGTGCACTACGCGCTCGCCGGCTATAACGCCGGCGAACATCGCGTGGCGCGATGGCTCACGGAGGCGCCGGGACTGCCCGCTGACGAATTCATCGACAACATTCCCTTCCCCGAAACGCAGAACTACGTGAAGCGCATTCTCGGGAGCGCGGAGGACTATCGACGTCTGTACGGCGCCGGGCGTTTGGATCCGAACGGACGTCTGACAGCCAGTCGCTAGTCGATGGACGATCTCCTCGAGCTGACGGGTCGCGCCGAAGCGACCCACTTCTGGTTTCGAGGGTTCCGCAAATTCATTACGCCGGTCATCGCCGACCTCGCGCGCGGGCGGCCGGGTATTCGCCTCGTCGATTGCGGCTGCGGCACCGGCCACAACATGCAACTGCTGCGTCCGCACGGCACGGCCGTCGGGTTCGATCTCAGTGAGGCCGGTCCGGCGCGTGCGCATGCGACGGGACTGACGGTGCTCCGCGGCGACGTGACGCGCATCCCGTTGGCGTCGGCGAGCTTCGACGTCGCGACGTCATTCGATGTGCTGCAATGTGTCGAGGCCGACGTCGCCGCCGTTCGTGAGATGGCGCGCATCGTCAAGCCAGGTGGGGTTGTCGTCCTCACCCTGGCTGCGCTCGACTCGCTTCGCGGCGATCACGCGGAAGCGTGGCGGGAAGTACGCCGCTACACGCCGGCGACTGCGCGTCGCCTCGTCGAGGCGGCGGGGCTCCGGCCCGAGCGCGTGTCGTTCCTGTTTGCGTCGCTGTTTCCGCTGATGGCCTCGATCCGCCTCGTCCAGCGCGTGACGCGCCGCTTCGGGCGAACGGTGCGCGCGGACACCGACATCACGGTGCCCGTCGAGCCGATTAATCTGCTGTTGACGACGTTGGTGAGCGCCGAGGCGGCGCTCGTCAGGCACGTGCCGATGCCGATCGGCAGTTCGCTGTTGGTGGTAGCCAGGAAGACCTGACGTCGTCTAGAAGCGAACCAGTCCTCCGAAGTACCAGCCCTTCAACTCCAGATTTCCAGCGTCTTCGTCGAAGAGATAATCAGCCGTCTGCGAGCGATACCCGAGCTGCGCGCCGACGTGGCTGCCGAAGTTCACCGTTCCGTACAGATCGAGATCGAACACTTTGGCGTCGGCGTCATCGTCGATCGCGTCGGTAATCTTCTTGGCCAGGAAACCAGGTACCTTGAAACCCGTGAATTCCGCGGTCAGTGAGAAGGTCTTATGTGGATAGACGCGAGCGATCCCGCCAATCGTGGGTACCGGTGCGGTCACATCGGTGAGTTCGCTCCCGAGGCCGGCGGCCTCGACGTCGGCGGTGACGTGATTGACTTTCAACTCCGTAATCACACCGACGACAGCTCGGTCCATGGCGACGAAGTCCCATTCGTATCCAAGGCGCCAGACGCCCCACTTCAAATCCGCTGTCGCCGGAACGCTGATCGGGAACGTTTGCCCGCCGAACACAATCGTGCGTCGAAGTGTCGTCGCCGCGTTGTACTCCGCCTGCACGTGCGTGATGCGAATCTTGTGTTTCTTCGCGGCCTTCATCACCGCCCGGAACTCCCTGAACCGTTCCTTTTCGATGCCGAACTCCTGGACGAAGTCCACCTCGCTCTCGCCCAGCGCAGCCAGACTACCGGTCTGAATCTGGATGCCGGGGGTCGGATTCCAGAACATCAAGCCGAGCTCGACATGGAATTGCTCGCCAGAAGCGGGTTTCTCGACGCGAAACTGAGCGTCGGCGCGAGACGCCACCAGGAACGAGAGCAGCAGGACAGCGACGAGTCGGATTTGCATGCTTCTTCTATCGGCGTACCGTCTGGTACGCTTTAGCTGTGGGTCTTGGGGTTCAGGAGCGCCGGCTCCTGGGGTATCTCGCCAAACACCGGCGTTCGTTCCTGCTCGGCTTCGCCTGTGTCGTTGTCGCCAACGTGCTCACGTTGTCCGGGCCGTGGCTTCTCAAGTACGCCATCGACGATCTGCAGAGCTCGCTGACGCTCGGTAAGGTCCGTCAGTACGCCGTCGCGTTGCTCCTGCTGGCCCTGGTGGGCGGCTTCTTCCGCTTCATGATGCGCCGCATCATTATCGGCGCGTCACGCGATTTCGAGTACGACCTTCGCAACGATTTCTTCGCGTCGCTCCAGCGCATGCACCTGGGCTATTTCCAGCATACACGCACCGGCGACCTCATGTCGCGTGCGACGAACGACCTCAGCGCGGTGCGGATGATGATCGGGCCGGCGGTCATGTACGCCTCGAGCACCGGTCTGACCTTCATCGTGGCGATTGCCCTGATGGTGTCGATCAATCCATGGCTGACGGCGTTGGCGCTTGTGCCTCTGCCGTTTGTCTCCATCGTCGTGCGCTACTTCGGCGCAGCGATTCACCATCGATTCGAGAAGATCCAGGAGCAGCTCTCCGACATCAGCGCGGTGACGCAGGAGTCGCTGGCGGGCGTCCGCGTCGTGCGTGCGTACGGACAGGAGGCGTTCGAGATCGAACGCTTCCGGCGCGCGAATGAGGAGTACGTGGTGCGCAACCGCGCGCTGATTCGATTGCAGGGCATGTATTTCCCGAGCATGGGACTGCTGATGGGCATTGGCGCGCTGCTGGTGTTGTGGATCGGCAGCCGCGAGGTAATTGCCGCGCGCATGACCATCGGGGAATTGGTGGCGTTCAACACCTACTTGATGATGCTCGGCTGGCCGATGATCGCGTTTGGCTGGGTCACGAATCTTCTCCAGCGTGGGTTGGCGTCCTGGAAACGCATGCTGGACGTCCTCGACGCGAAGCCGGCGATCACCGACGAGCATGTACCCGCCTCGCCGATCACGAGGATTCAGGGGGCGATCGAGTTTCGTCACCTGACGTTCCGCTACGGAGACGTCGCGGTGCTCCACGATGTCTCGCTGACGATTCCCGCCGGTACGACGACGGCGATCGTCGGCGCGACTGGATCGGGGAAGTCAACGCTGATCAGCCTGCTGCCTCGCCTGCACGAGGCCCCGCCCGGGACGGTCTTCATCGACGGTGTGGACGTTCGGGAGATTCCGCTGGCCACGCTTCGCGGTGCCATCGGATTCGTTGCGCAAGAGCCGTTTCTGTTCAGTGCGTCGGTGGCGGACAACATTGCCTTTGGAATTCCCGAGCGGGTGCGCTCGCTCGCCGTGATCGAAGACGCCGCTGCGACCGCTCGTCTGGACAAGGATATCGAGACGTTCCCGAACGGCTACGACACGCTGGTGGGCGAGCGCGGGATCACGCTCTCAGGTGGGCAGAAGCAGCGAACGGCGATCGCCCGCGCCCTCGTCATTTCACCGGCAATCCTGGTGCTCGACGATGCGTTGTCGGCCGTAGATACCCACACCGAGGAGGAGATTCTGCAGCGGTTATCCCGCGTCATGCGCCAGCGCACGTCACTCATCGTGTCGCACCGGGTATCGACGGTGCGCGGCGCCGATCAGATCGTCGTACTCGAACACGGCCATGTCGCGGAGTCCGGTACGCACGAGGCGCTCGTGCGCCACGGCGGCTTGTACGCGGAGCTCTATCGGAAGCAGTTGCTGGAAGAGGAGCTGGCCGCGTCGTAATGCACGAAGAAGACATCCTCGGAAAGGCGTACGACGGCCGGCTGATGCGCCGGCTGCTTGGCTACCTGCGGCCATACCGGCGCCAGGTGGTGATCGCAGTGGTCGCGATCATTGGTCACTCCTGCCTTGAACTGGCCCCGCCGTACCTGACGAAGATCGCGATCGACGGTTACATTCCCGCGCGCGACCTGTCCGGCCTGGGAGTGATGGCCGCGATCTATCTGGTCGTGCTCGTCGCCTCCTTCATCCTCGAGTACATCCAGACGTGGACGATGCAGGCGACGGGGCAGCGAATCATGTTCGATATGCGCATGCAGATGGTCGAGCATCTGCAGCGGCTCGATCTGCGCTTCTACGATCGCAATCCGGTCGGACGGCTGATGACCCGCGTGACGACCGACGTGGACGTCTTGAACGATCTGTTCACGTCAGGAGTGGTGTCGGTGTTCGGCGACGTGTTCACGCTGGTCGGCATCATGGTGGTGCTGGTCTGGATGGATTGGCGCCTCGCGCTCGTGGCGTTTTCCGTGCTGCCGCTGATTGCGGTGATTACCCAGTGGTTCCGCGTCAATGTGCGCGAGACCTACCGCGCGGTGCGCACGTGGATCGCGCGGATCAACGCGTACCTGCAGGAGCGCCTCACCGGTATGGCGACGGTGCAGCTCTATCGCCGTGAGCCGCGCGACTTCGACGCGTTCGACGAGATCGACCGGCAACACCGTGATGCCAACGTCCAGTCGATTTTCTTCTACGCGGCGTTCTATCCCGGCGTCGAGCTGGTCAGCGCGCTGGCTGCCTCGCTGATTCTGTGGGTTGGCGGCGGATGGGTGGTGAACGGCGACGGCCTGACGTTGGGAGCCCTGGTTGCGTTCCTGCAGTACTCGCAGCGCTTCTTCCGGCCGATCAGCGACCTCTCCGAGAAGTTCAACCTGCTGCAGGGCGCGATGGCCTCGTCCGAGCGGATCTTTGCGCTGCTCGATACGCCCGTGGAAATCACCTCGCCTGTACGCAACGAGGCTCGTCGAAACGGCGCTGTAGACCCGCCTGCACCCGCCGGCATCATTCGTTTCGAGCACGTCACCTTCTCGTACGTCGAAGGGGAACCCGTGCTGCGCGATGTGTCGTTCGAGGTCCGGCCGGGCCAGCGTGTCGCGATCGTCGGCGCCACCGGCTCGGGAAAGACGACCATCGTCAGCCTGCTGCTGCGTTTCTACGACGTGCAGCAGGGCCGCATCACCATCGATGGCGTAGACATCCGCCGCATGGAACTCGCGGCGTTGCGTCGCCTGTTCGGCCTCGTATTGCAGGACGTCTATCTGTTCTCAGGCACGATTGGCGGCAATGTGAGGCTCGGCGACGACTCGATCACCGACGCCGACGTTCGTCGCGCGCTCGATGCAGTCCACGCGTCGCGCTTCATCGATCGTCTGCAGAAGGGTATCAACACACCTGTCACCGAGCGTGGCGCGACGTTCTCGTCCGGGCAGAAGCAGCTGCTGTCGTTCGCGCGTGCGCTCGCCTTCGATCCGAAGGTTCTGATCCTGGACGAGGCGACGTCGAGCGTGGACACCGACACCGAGCTGCTGATCCGCGATGCGCTGAAGGTGGTGATGCGCGGCCGCACGACGATCGCCATCGCCCATCGCCTCTCGACGATTCAGGACATGGATCGCATCCTCGTGCTGCACAAGGGTGAGCTGCGTGAGTCAGGGACGCATCAGGAATTGCTGGCCGCGCGTGGGATTTATCACCGTCTGTATCAGCTGCAGTTCGAGTCGACCGCCGCGTTGCAGTCGTAGTATCCGGCGTACCGTCTCGCTTGGCGCGGCCACGACATGTCGTGGCCCCTGAATAAAGGATTACCCCAATCGCGTTACACGTTTGTCGCTGCTAGAATTCCGTCGGCGCTGAGGGCGAGATGATTGATTCGACTACGTACGGCGAAGTCCCGTCCACGTTCGAGGCGTTGCGCGAAAGTGAAGCGCGACTTCGGTCGGCGATCGATGCGTCCGGCATGGGTACATTCATCTGGCGCGTTGCCGATGACTGCATCGAGCCGGATGCCAGAATGCGCACCTTGGTCGGCCTGCCTGAAGACGGCACGTTCACCTGCGACGAAATCATCAGAACCTCAATCCATCCAATCGACCGCGCACAGTGCGCGCATACGTTTGCGCGTGCGATTGATCCGGCGGGGCCGGGATCGCTGCACGAAGAGATTCGCGTGACCGGGGCCGGTGGGTTGGTGCGGTGGCTCGAGATCAAGGGAGAGACAGTCTTCGCAGATGGCGCGACCGCTCATGGCCGCGCCGTGCGGATGTCGGGAGTGGTGGCCGACATCACCGATCGCAAACGTCGCGAAGGCGATCTCGCCCTGCTCGATCAGATCGCAGACAGCTACGCGCGCTTGTCGTCCCCTGATGAGATCATGCAGGCGGTCGGGCCGTTACTCGGCGCGTATCTGCAGGTGCCGTCGATATGCCTGCTCAGTGTCGACGAGCCACACGATCTGATCCGGGTGTTGCACGCCTGGAACCGCGAAGACTCACCGATCAGGCCGCACGCGATCCGCATCTCGGAGTTCGTGACGCCGGAGTATCGCGAGGCCGCCCAATCCGGCGCTCCTCTCATTGTGCACGACACGGACTGCGACACGCGGACCCACGCCGGCGCACATGAGACGCTCCAGGTGCGAGCGTTCATGAGCGTGCCGTTCATCCGCGACGGCGCATGGAAGTTCATCTTCTCAGTGTGCGACTCGTCTCCGCATCGCTGGCGCGACGAGGAGGTCAACCTATTCCGTCAGCTCGCGGAACGTCTCTTCGCGCGTCTGGAGCAGACGCTGGCCGAGCAGGCCGTGGCCAACGACCTTCGCGACACGCAGTTGCTGCGCGATCTGAGCGTACGGCTCGTCTCGGAGTCCGATACCCAGGCCTTTTTCGACGCGATCGTCGCTGCGGCAAAGTCCATCACCGGTGCACAAGCGGGCTGCCTTCAGCTGCTCGACGGCGGTGCCCACGAACTGGTGCTGCTGGCCAACAACGGATTCGAACCCGCGGCGGCCCAACGCCTCAGTCGCGTAAACGCGAAATCGTCGGTGTCATGTGGCCAGGCGCTGGCGATGAACCGGCCGGCTGTCGTCCATTACGACGTTCCAGGCATCGCCGATCCGGACGGGACTATCCGGCTCCTGGTGGAGGACGGTATCCGCTCGGGGCAGTCAACGCCGCTGGTGACGCGCGACGGGCGAACTGTGGGCATGCTGTGTACGAAGTGGACCGAGTCTCAACGGAGGCCGTCCATTCGCGAGACTCGCTTCCTCGATCTGCTGGCGCGACAGGCTGCGGAGTTCATCGAACGGCGACTCAGCGACAACGCCTTGCGCGAGAGCGAGCGGCAGTTGAGTATCGAGCTGGCGGATACGAAGCTGCTTCAGCATTTGAGCGCGCTGCTGATCGAGGAGCAGGGCACTGCGTCGCTGTACGAAACGCTTGTCGACGCGGCGCTCTGGATCATGCGATCGGACTACGCGTCCATGCAGGCGCTGTATCGGGATCGTGGACCAGGCGGCGCGCTCCGTCTGATTGCCGCACGCGGCTTTGATGAAGCCGCCAGACAGCGATTTGAGTGGGTGTCGGCTGAGGATGCGACGACCTGCGCCCGCGCGTTACAAACGAGCGCCCGGGTCATCACTCCGGACGTGGCTCGGTGCGATTTCATGGCCGGCACGGCCAGTCAAGCTGCGCTGCTCGAAACGGGCATTCGGGCCAGCCAGACGACACCACTCGTCTCGCGCGCTGGCAAGACCGTGGGCATGATCAGCACGCACTGGCGCGAGGTGCACCATCCGTCGGAACGGGACTTCCGGCTGCTCGACATCCTGGCCAGGCAGGCAGCCGATGTCATCGAGCGCACGCATGCCGAGGCCGCGTTGCGCGACAGCGAGCGTCAACTGAAAGAAGCTGATCGACGGAAGGACGAATTCCTCGCGACGCTGGCCCACGAGCTGCGCAATCCGCTCGCGCCGCTGCGCACGAGCCTGGAACTGATTCGGATTGCGGGGAACACACCGGAGGTCGTGGCGGAAATCCGCGAGGAGATGGAGGAGCAGCTGGTGCTGCTCGTGCGTCTGGTTGACGATCTGCTCGACGTGTCGCGGATCACCTCGGGGAAGATTCGGCTGCAGCGCCAGACCACGGAACTTGCGATGCTCGTCACCAGGGCCGTGCAGGCCAACCGTACGGCCATTGATGACAAGCAGATCGATCTCAGGATCGACATGCCCGATACGCGAGTGCTGATCGAGTCCGATCCCGTACGGTTTGTCCAGGTGATCTCGAACGTGCTGCACAATGCGGTCAAATTCACTGATTCGGGCGGACACATCAGCATGTCCGCCGAACTGGCGTCGTCGGCCACTGACCGGAGCGAGGTCATCCTTCGCATCGGGGACTCGGGGATCGGTATCTCCGACGAGATGCTGCCCCGTGTCTTCGACCTGTTCGCGCAGGACGACGGGACGGCACAGCATTCCCAGACAGGCCTTGGTATCGGGCTGGCGCTCGCTCGACGCCTGATCGAAATGCACGGCGGATCGATCGAAGCGCACAGCGACGGTCCCGGCCGGGGCAGCACCTTCACCCTGCGAGTGCCGGTGGCGCAGGTCGCTGCGACTGTGCAGGCTGCCGCGCTGCCCGCGGCGACGCCGTGCGAGGGCCGCCGCGTGCTGGTCATCGACGACAACCCCGCGGGAGCACGAGCGATGAAACGACTCGTCACTGCGCTCGGCGGCGAATGCCGCGTCGCGCACAACGGCCAGGCCGGTCTGGCCGAGATCCGCGAGTCTCGTCCCGATATCGTGATTCTGGACATTGGCATGCCGGGGCTCGATGGCTACGAAACCTGCCGTCGCATTCGTCAAGAGTTCGGCTCGAGCCTCGTGGTCGTGGCGCTCACCGGCTGGGGCCAGGAGCGCGACAAGCACAAGGCGATGCAGGCCGGCTTCGACCTGCATCTCACCAAACCCGCGGACCCGACCCTGCTGGAAATTTTGTTGACGACCGCTTCTATTGAAGGGGCGGCGCGGGTGTAGGGGCAGGCGTCGCGTCAGCTTCAGGAGCCGGGACTCCTTCCGGCGCGCTCGGCCCGTCTTCGCTCTCTCCATCGGCAGGCGGCTCGCCGCCAGGAGGCTCCGGCGGCGGAACCTTACGCGTGGCCCGGCCACGGAAGATTCGATCGATGAGCGTGGGTGCCGTCGCTCGTGGATCCCAACCGAGACGAAGCACCGTTACCTGCACGTCCTTGCGGCCGAACTTCAGCGCCTCGTGACAGCTCCACATGTAGAGATCGAGCAGGCGGCCCTGCACTTTCGGACCGGTATCCATCACGGTGTACACACCGTTGTAGCGATTGTCGCCGACCGCGATATTGAGGACAGTACCGACGGGAAGAATCGACGGATCCGCGGCGGCGACTCCGCTGCGCACGCCGACGCCCGACGCGGTCGTCGTGCCTTTGCAGTAGGCGGTTGCACTGAAGGGGAGCCGCGCCCCGGGCAACGGCGACCCGTCAGGATTGGTCATCGTTTCCCAGGCGGCATCGCGCGAATCGCGCATCTGGCTCTCGTACAACAACACGAACCCCACGACGGCGGCGAGGAGCACCGTGACCTTGAGCCAGGTATAGCGCGCGAGTATGAGTCGCATCTATTTGAAGTGTTCGTAACCGTCGGGCAGCGGGCGCGTCCCATCTTCGTCGCGCACCAGCAGATCACGACCTTTCGTCACCACTCCAATCCGTGTTATCGGCAGATCGCCCACCTGCTGACAAACCATTCGCAGGCGTCCGCGATGAGCTGGTCGTACCGTGAAGAACAGCTCGTAATCATCGCCTCCGCTGAGCGCCGGCTCGAGCGGATCCCGACCCCGCCGCGCCTGGGCCTCCCGAACATCAGCCGGGATCGGAATGGCCGACGCATCGAGGGTGATTCCGACACCTGACGCCTCGGCCACCTGACGCACGCAATCCGCGAGTCCGTCGCTGACATCCATACAGCTCGAGGCCGCGCGATTGCGGCCGAGCAGCATGCCGGCCCGGACCCGTGGTTGGGGTCTCAGATACCGTACGACGCATGAATCCGCCGGCCCGCCTTCGCCAAGCTTCGGCAGGGCAGGCCCGCTGCGCGCCGCTGCCTGCAACCTCTGCAAACCAATGGCCGCTTCCCCCAGCGCGCCGGTGACGTAGACCACGTCGCCAGGGCGTGCCCCGGCGCGGGTCAGGACCCTGCGTGGACGGGCGGACCCGATCGCGGTGATATCGACCGTCAATGGTCCTGACGTCTGCGTGATATTGCCGCCGATCAGCGTGACGCGATGGGATGCCGCGACCGTCAGTACGCCGTCAACCAGTTGCTCGAAGTCGGCGACGTCGAGCGACGGCGGCAGCGCGAGCGAGAGCAGCGCCGCGCGGGGCGATGCCCCCATCGCGGCGAGGTCGCTGAGATTGACGGCCAGCGCGCGATGTCCGATCGCGTCGGGCGGCACGAACCGCCGATCGAAATGGACGCCTTCGACCTGCGCGTCGGTGGTCAGCACTTCGTACGTGCCTCGCTCCGGTTGAATCACCGCGGCATCGTCGCCGGGTCCGATCACCACCCACGACGGCATCGAGACGCGCGCCTTGATGCGGGCAATGAGCGCACGTTCGCCGATGTCAGCGACAGTGAGTGTGGGCACAGATGATCCGCAAGGAGCGTCGCGGAATGTAGTGTCCGGCTTTGACCGGACCGTCAATGGTCCTGACGTCTGCGTGATATTGCCGCCGATCAGCGTGACGCGATGGGATGC
>Ga0111538_10003835_pt1 | contig 20964 bp, 18 predicted proteins | sample SoiMethybrSBSTD1_FD_79669 | JGI IMG/M metagenome (GOLD analysis project Ga0111538, IMG submission 79669) | Bulk soil microbial communities from a Populus tree surrounding site in Tennessee, USA - Soil MetaG P. TD hybrid SBSTD1 (version 2)... | ecosystem: Environmental > Terrestrial > Soil >... | reverse complement strand
TCCAGCAGCATGTCCCCAATCCCGCCGATCTGATATCATCCGCCGTCGTTCGAAAACCGCCATCGTTCACGCACTCAGGGATGAAATACAAACTGTTTGGATTGCTGCGTCGCATTGGCTTTCTAATCCTGGTCGTTTGGACCGTCGTCACGCTGGTGACTCTCTTAATCGAACTGGTGCCCGGTGATCCCGCCGTGGCCGTGCTGGGTGAACAGGCGACGGCTGAACAGTTGGCTCAGTTTCGAGTTAAGCATGGCCTCGATCGCCCGGCCTTCTTTTTTGGTTTCCCTGCAGATAGTAACGGCCAGCGTCACTTTCGCTGGTACGGACTCAGTAATCGGTATGACGACTACTGGCTCGCGCTGCTGCACGGCGACCTCGGCAAATCCTTCAGAACCGAACAGCCGGTCATTCAGTTAATCTTCCAACGCTATCCAGCCACAATCGAACTGGCCATTGCGGCGATGCTGATCGCGATTTCGATCGCCCTTCCGCTGGGCGTGGTAGCTGGAAAGAATCGCGGCACGTTATTGGATAATTCCCTGTCGGTGATCGCGCTCATCGGAATTAGTCTGCCCGGATTTGTGATTGGGCCAATGATGGTCTATGTCTTCGCCGTGAAGCTTAAGTGGCTGCCGGCCTACGGGCGGGAAGGATTGCAGAGCCTCTTTCTCCCAGCGGTGACGCTGGGCGCAGCGTTATCGGCAATTCTAACCAGAATGGTGCGGTCGTCGGTGATTGAAGAATTGGGTGAGGGATACGTCCGCACCGCCCGCGCGAAAGGTTTGAGCGAACGCGCAGTCGTCTACAAACACGTGCTGAAGAATGGACTGATTCCAGTAGTTACCGTGCTTGGCCTGCAACTCGGTATCCTGCTCGCGGGCGCAATCATTACCGAAAAGATTTTTGGATGGCCTGGCTTGGGCTTATTACTGGTCGAGGACGGCATCGGCAAGCGCGATTACCGCATCGTCCAGGGCTGTGTTTTGGCAATCAGCACAACTTACATCGTCGCCAATGCGCTGACTGATATGTTGTATCGCCGGCTCGATCCGAGAATAAGAGTTTCGTAGCTTTAACGAGCTTAGATTTTAGAGCTTAGTTATTAGCTCTAAGTCTAAGCTCTAAAGTCTAAGCCCTAAAAATGAATCGTCTCGCTGTCATCGGAATTGTAATCGTCGTAGTCTTTGTCCTGGTGGCGATTTTCGCGCCATGGCTCGCTCACTACGACGTAGGCACGACCAATTTAGCGATGCGCTACATGCCGCCCTCGGCAGCTCACTGGTTCGGTACGGACTCGACCGGACGCGACATCTTTTCGCGCGTGGTGTTTGGCGCGCGCATCTCGCTCGAAGTTGGCCTCGTGGTGGTAACCGTCTCAGCTTTCATCGGTACGATCATCGGCGCCATCGCCGGATACTACAGCGGCTGGGTTGATTCCATCCTTTCAGGCTATCTATTCAATGTCTTTCTTGCTTTTCCAGGGCTGCTGCTGGCGATAGCTTTAGTGGCGTTTCTCGGCAACGGTCTCAACAAATTGATCCTGGCTCTCTGTATTATTGGCTGGGTCGGATACGCGCGTCTGATTCGCGCTCAGGTACTGAAGGTTCGCGAATATGATTTTGTGCAGGCGGCCCGCGCCCTGGGGGCCGGCGATTTTCGCATTCTGTTTATTCATATTCTGCCAAATGCGATTCAGCCTTTGATCGTGCAGGCCAGTTTAGGAATGGCCGGAGCGGTTTTGTCCGAAGCTGCGCTTTCATTTCTCGGCCTTGGAGTTCCACCTCCCGCCCCTTCTTGGGGTGTGATGATTGAAGAAGCGCGCGACCTGTCCACGCTGCAAGCGGCGCCGCATGCCTTAATCTTTCCGGGCCTGGCCATCGCGTTGACGGTACTGGCATTCAATTTCATAGGCGACGGACTGCGCGAGTATCTCGATCCCCGGCAACGCCGTCGCTAAGTCGTACCCATGGCTGAACCCAGAAGCACGCCGGTTGCGATTGCGGTTGACCAGCTCAGTCAAACCTACCCGGTTCCATTTCTTCGTCTCAAGAAACTCCTGCGTCGCAAGTTCAAGCCTCCGGTCGAAGCGTTGCGCAACGTATCTTTCGAGATTCGAGAAGGTGAAATCTTTGGGTTGATTGGGCCTAACGGCGCGGGCAAGACGACCCTCATAAAAATCATCGCCACGCTGATACAACCAACAGCGGGCGCCGTCTCTGTTAAGGGTCACGACACCGTCACCGATGATCAAAGAGTGCGCCAGAACGTCGGGCTTGCCGGCGCCGAGGAGCGAAGCTTTTATTGGCGGCTGACCGCCGAACAGAACCTGCTGTTCTTTGCCCGCTTATATGGATTAGGTAACCGAGTCGCTCGGCGCCGGCTGGCGGAGTTATTCGAACTTCTTGATCTGCAGGAAGTTGCCCGCCGTCGATTTGCCGAACTTTCGACCGGCAACAAGCAACGGCTCGCTGTTGCAAGGGCAATGTTGGCCGAACCGCCGGTGCTTTTGCTTGACGAACCGACACGTTCCCTGGACCCGATTGCCGCTACGCGCATGCGTTCGACAATCAGGTCCCTTTCACAAACGAACAACTCCACGATTTTTCTGACTTCACACAACCTGCCTGAGGTTGAAGAACTCTGCGATCGGGTCGCCATTATCAGCAAGGGTGAGATTCGCGCGCTCGACACTCCCCAAAATCTACGCGCAACGCATACGGCTGAAGAACGCGTGGCCATCAGATTCACAGCATTGAGCGCTCGCGAGGCTGACCAGGTCATCAACAAGTCGTTTGGCTCTCATTCTTTTGTCATTGAAGCCGGCTCGCGGTCCACGGAATCACTCATCAGATTCACACGAGCCTTGAACGATGAATTACTCGACAGGATCCTGCGGGTGCTGCAGGATGCCGGCGCCGTCGTGCGATCAGTTGAGACTGAACGTGCAACCTTATTGGATGTTCTGGAGAGTTATGAGGGGCACTAGTTAGACAAGATGATCCTATTTGTTCGTCGCATCTGGGCGTTTATTGTCAGGGACCTGCGGTTGCAACTTAGTTACCGCATGCAATTCTTTCTGCGCGTACTTTCGATTCTAACAATCGTCACCACGCTTTTCTTTATCTCGAAAATCTTCACCGGGTTTACTGATCCAAGGTTTGCTCAATGGCGCGATCCGCTGGCGGCCTGGTTGACTGGCCTCGCCGTGCTGAATTACTTCATGACCGGATTTTCGAGTCTGGCGACAGCGATTCGACAAGAACAAGTCCAGGGGACACTCGAAAGCGTCCTGATGACTCCGATCAGCGTTCCGACGGTTATTGTCGCGAGTTCCGCATGGGATTTTTTGGAGGCTACTCTCTTCTCGTCCCTTTACCTGCTGTTCGGCTGGTTATTTTTTGATGTTCATTATCGCGGAAATTTTCTGCTCGCGCTTCTCTTCCTCGTATTGACGACCGTCGTCCTTTCTTGTCTGGGGATTCTGTCCGCCAGTTTCGCGATGGTTTTCAAGCGTGGGGATCCCTTCGGCGTGTTCCTGGGGACGGGATCGGCCCTCTTCTCGGGGGTGTTCTTCCCAACGCAGCTGATCAATCAATACGCGGGAGCCGGCGTGGCTAAGATCTCGCGCATCCTTCCGCCAACGTATGGATTGGATGGAATTCGAAGGGTCCTGATTGAAGGCCAGGGCTTCGCCGGGGTGCGCGAGCCGTTATTCGTATTGCTGATTTTTCTGGTGATTCTACTTCCGCTGTCGCTGTGGGTGTTCAACCGCGCCGTACGGCGAGCGAAGCGCGAAGGGAGCTTGATTCAATACTAGGCCCGGTCCGGTCTACTGGCGGGCAATCGATGGTGTCACCGTATAGCTATCACGCGTTCTGACGACCAGATTCGGGTAGCGCACGCGAATCTTAATCGATCGTTCAGCGCCTGCGGTTGAGTTTCCTTTCGGATAGTAGCCGAGACTGTACTGCACTCCGAGCTCAGACGTGATCGCTTCAAACGCCGGACCGACTTCTCCCAGATCGTCGGCTTTGTAAAAGCGACCGCCGGTTTTCTCAGCCAGGGTACGCAGGTATGGTTCACTGGTAGCGTACTGCTTGAGCAGCCTTTGCTCGACTTTGCGGCGCGCCTTTTCGTTCTTGATAAAACTAAGACGTGCGGAAGTTTGCGGCTGTGTATTGTATTGCACGGTATAAATGAGGACATCCTGTTCCGCTATTCCAGCAATCGTGCCCTGCAAAGTCGCAACACTGTTTTGATCGACCCCGTCGGTCATTAACACAATCGCTTTGCGTCCGGGAACCTGGGCCATCCGTTTCAAAGTAAAAGCAACCGCATCGTAGAGTGCTGTACCGTCAGTCACAGCTGGAATATGCAGCTTCGCCTGACGAATGGCACGCACATCGGTCACGTCCGCCAGCAGATTAATTTTTCCGTCGAAGGTTACCACCATCATCCGGTCGCTCAGGCGCAAACGGCTCACGAAGGTGTTTGCCGCTCCGCGAATCTCGTCCAGTTGATACTTCGTCGAACCACTTACGTCGAGCATCAAGGCCACGGTGAACGGTTTCTCAACCGACATGAAGGAAGAGAGGTTCTGTTCGACGCCATTCTCGTAAATCGCGAAATCTTCTTTGCGTAGATTCGCGACGTAGCGACCGTTGCGATCCATTACTATCGCGGGCACAGTAATCAGCGTCGCCGGCCCCGACTCACGGCCGGCCCCACTCTGATCCTGTTTGTCGGGAACCTCGGTGGTGGGACGCAAGACAGGCGGTCGACGGCCCTGATCGGACGACTGGCCGCTGGCTGACACTGTGAAGGCAATTAGGATTAAGCCGATAACAAAAGCCGCTTGGGTACGTGTGATCATAGTTTTTTTCCGTCAGGTTCCAGTAACAGATCATAAACTACGAAACGCGGCAATATTTCAGCGCGATCCAAAACCGCTCAGGCGCTGGAGCTCAGTCCTTCTGCTTTTTCCTTCCTTTACCCCGACTCCGTTTACCTTTACCCTACGTTCGTGCTTCGAACCCTCCGATACATCTTCTACGCACTAGCCGGACTGGTCCTGGGCGGTCTCCTGTTTGAAGTCTTAATGTTGCCGCGGGCCGCAGATCTGCGCGATCAGAATCCGGCAACTACCTCGATGATTGAGACGCGCATTCGTGAAGCTGAGCGGGCCGGCGCCCAGCCAAAACGCGTGCAAATCTGGGTGCCACTGGAGAGGATTTCGCCCCAGCTTCAACGCGCAGTGCTGGCCGGTGAAGACTCAAACTTTGCTTTCCATCACGGCTTTGACTACGAGGCTATTCAGAAAGCCTGGGACCAGGCACAGAAGGAAGCCGACAAGGAGGCCAGGCAGGAAGGCGAAAATGACTCATGGTTGCCTAACCTGCCGGACTTCAAGCGGGGGGCTTCCACGATCTCGCAGCAATTGTCGAAGAATCTTTATTTGTCCAGCGAGCGTTCGTTTTTCCGCAAGGGCCAGGAAGCAATCATCACCTATTTCATGGAGCGCAATCTTTCCAAGAAGCGAATTCTTGAAATCTATCTGAATGTGATTGAGTGGGGTGACGGTATCTACGGCGCAGAGGCCGCGTCGCAGTATTACTTTCACAAGCCTGCGGCGAATCTCAACGTCCGCGAAGCCGCATTTCTTTCAGCAATGATTCCCAATCCACGCAGCGTCTTTAACCCGCAGGTAAATCCCAAGCGAGTGGCTCGCCGGCAAAGAATTATTCTAAGGTATATGCCGAGCGTGAAGATGCCTCAGGGAACCGGCTGACGGTGAGGGACCATCGGCATTTCCAGGATCGCGCTGACAATTGCAGAGGATTCCAATCGCGCGGACTATTTCTCTCTTGAAGCTCCTGCCCTCGACTGAGCGATTGAGATCACTCATGGTCAGCAATCGCAGCCCTGGTGAAATTCCAAAGCCTTCTTCGCTGATGAGATCAAACGCTGCTCCAGTCCCTACTGCGGACGCGAGTTGAGTTGGAATGAAAGAACTTATTGAGTGATTTTGAATGAGTTCAAAAACTGATCTTCGAGCCCGTCGCCGCCAAGGCGCCACAGCACATACAGTACAAAGACCTGTCGCTCATCGCCGAGTTGTTTGGTGAATACACGTACGGTTCCTGCGAACGAATTGCACGTCAGGCTGTATTGCCTGCCTAAGTAACCATTGAGCTTTAGATTTCGAGCAAACTTCAGGGAAATCATGTCACCGAACCGGGCCGCTTGCTGGTTCGCAGCAGCATCGAAGTCTTTGATGACCTTATCCAGTTCCGCGGCGTCTGCGAGCTTGCCATTGGGACCCCTGCCGGAGTACAGCAGCATATACGTGCGATCGCCTTTGGCCATAAGCACATCATATGAGATTGGATGACCGTTCTCATCGGAGGAGACACCCGATCCTTCAAGGCCGTTACTCGGAATCATAATCGAAAAGTGCGAGATCGGAGATTCAAAGCTTGTCCATCGACTAAAACTCCCGTTCTGGACTAGCGGTTTGAGACCCGGCGTCACGCTTGACCCGTTTGGGGCTCCCATAAAGCCGCTCATCAAATCACCGTTGGACAACACCTTCTTGCCCGAACTCAAGCTCGACTTCGTTTTTAGACTGGATTTGCCGTAGACAATTTCGTCCAGTTTGGCTTGTTGGATTCGGCGATACTCCCAGGGCGCTACCGGTGATTCGTCGTGCCAAAGACCTCGCTTTTCAGCCCGCGCCGCTTGCTCGCATTGTGCGTAAAGTTCGCGATCGCCGTCGGTTAATTCGTAGTCCTTTGCGTGGTCATACCAGGCGACACCATCGCGCAGCAGCTGTGACCCGATGTCAACTCCCTTGAGAATGACTCTGGCTTCGAGATAGCCGTCGGCAAGATGCGTGTAATCAACTATCACTGCCTGGTCAAGCACCAGCGTTCTGAGGTGATCTCTAGCGGCTTCGGAAAAAGGCTGCCCCGCTTCCGGCGGCATCACTGATTTAAGTCGTACTCGAACCGATCGATTCGTGTTACTTACAACCAGCGTGTTACCCGTTGGTACTTCGACCACTTTGGCCTGTAGCGTTGCGGCGGCGGCAACAGCGGAAAGACAAATTAAGACGGCAAGAGCCGTAAGCAGTTTCGTAACTGAATTCATGATGTAGATACCTCTGGTGCGGGACGCGTGGTAATCAGTCTAGACGGGAGGATAAATCAGACGGTGAATTCTTCAGCTAACATGAGCTCGGCTTTCCTCAACTCATAACGGCCGCGGCCGATGTTACCCTCGGGCGAAAGGGCCAGAATCGCGAAATAATCCTTACTGAAAAAGCGCATCACGAGGGTGACTTCGTCGTGGGCGACGACGAGTTCGCGCAACTCGCCCAGGTTTAGATCGTTACCGGATCGACTGGCGCTGCGTATCAGCGAAGTTAACTCAGCGGCCGCCACGTCCAGATTCGCGGCTGAGCCGGCTTCGGTAAAAAACTTTTCCACGGATAAGCCATCGAGGCCCATAATCAACGCACCCAGGCCGCCGTCCGTTTTTTCTACGATGGTTTGAAGAGTTTCCTTGAACATCACGATCTCTCAGTCTTGAAAGCGATGTGGCGCAAGTTAACAACTTGCGCCACATGAATCAAGCGAAACTTGTTGCCATTCTAGTCGGGCCGTTGCCCGTTTACGGCTCCAGGCCTCGCAGTCCCCCCTGCCGGTGCGAGCGGCTGGGTCGGTGCCCCCAGAACGTTGGGCTGCGGACTAGTCTGCTGCGCCGGAGACTTCTCAGACTGTGGCAACTCATTCGGCGTCGTCGTATTGGTCTGCGGATTGCCAAGCGGCACCGGCTGCGGCACGCTGGTAGTACGCGGACCAGAACTGGGCGTCGTCGAAGTAGGACGGCCAAAGTAGTCTGGACGATAAATATGCGGAGTGATGAAGAACAGAATTTCGGTTGAATTCTTCGTCACCAGTTTGCGTTTGAAGAGATTGCCAATAATCGGAATGCTCGCCACGCCAGGCGTACGCTGTCTCTGAGTTGCATCCTGATCGGCAAGCACACCACCCATAACGGTCGTGCCGCCATCTGGAACCAACACTTCGGTCTGCATGCGCTGGGTGTCGATGCCCGGGACACCGCCTACGGCGATGCCGGTGTTGACGGTGTTGTTTTCGATCGTGACGCGTAACACAACGGTTCCGGCGTCGGTGATTTGCGGGGTAATTGAAAGACGAAGCGGGACAGATACGAACGTCGTGGTGACCACGGCAGTACCGCCCGCGGCTTGCGTCGTCTGCACCGGAATCTGCGATCCACTTTCGATCTGGGCCGGTCGATTGTTCAGTGCGGTGATTCGTGGAGTCGCAACAGTTTTGACCTCGCCGCGATTTTCAGCCGCGCTAACCAGCAAGCTGATCTGAGCGGTGCCAATCAAGCCGGTCGTGAGACCAATTACCGTGTTCGCTGCAGCAGCCCGCAGGTCATTCAACGGCATCGCAGTATTGCCCAGGCCGCCGAACACACTGTAAGGGTTGGGACCCGACATCAAGGTTGGGCCCTGGGAACCGCCACCGCTGCCACCACCACTGCCCGAGCCACCGGTCGAACCGCTCGCGGGCAGCGACGATATGTTGGCTAGGCTACCGCGATTGAGACCAATCACGCCCATGGACAACTGGGCACCGAGGTCGCGGCTGAAGTTGCGCTGCGCGATAACGATGCGAGTTTCGATTTCCACTTGCGGTTCCGGCTGATCCAGAATCGCGACCAACTGACGAATCGCATCGATGTTCTCTTTGACATCCGTAATGATCAGAGTATTGCTCCGACCTTCCACTTCAACCGAGCCCAGGCGGGACAGACGACGCTTGATGATAGGCAACAAACCCTGATCGCCGCCGCCACCGGTGAGATCACCGCCAGCGCCGCCGCTGTAGCTGAGATTCGTCGAACCACCGGCAAAAGCGCTCGTAGAGCCCGCGGTCATGGCCAGCGTGCCGGAAGCGCGCGCGTAATTCAGACGAATGAATTCAGTCACCAGGGGAGAATTGCTAAGCTGCGCGTCCTTGATCACTCGCTGAGTCTCGGACTCTTTGGCCAACGTCTCGCTGGTCGCCACGCGTAAAATGTTTCCGTTGACGTCGACACCCAATTTGTTCGCGCGCAGGATCGCATCGAGTGCGTAATTCCAGGGCACGTCCTGCACGTTCACCGTCACCGGCACCGCTCCCACCGAACTATCGATGACGAAGTTGATGCCGTACTGTTCGGTGATGTAGTTCAGGATGTCGCGCACGTCGGCGTTGACCACATTCAAATTGATCGGCTCGCCAGCGAACCCCATTTGGCCGTAACGCCTGCCCTCAGTCCCCTGAGTCGTCATGTTGTCCTTTGCCGGCGTGTTCGCCCCATTTAATGCAACAGGAGTGGGTGAAGGATCCGGCTGGGCGGGCATCATTGAGCGAGCACCGCTCGCCGACTTCCGCGTAGTTCTGGCGGAAGCGGCTACGGCGAAAGCGAAACTATTGAGAGACAAGCCGGCGACACACGCGAGGGCGCAGGTTCTGACGGCAATATTCTTAAAGTGCTTAGGCATTATTCCCTCCTCAGGGATTAGCTGGACCGCCGTCACGCGCTTGCTCGAAATGCCAGGAGACATTCAGAGCGCGGCCGCACTACGCGGCAGTTCAGCCTGTTGTCAAAAAAAGAGAACGAAGGGCTTCGTTCAGGGGTGGGCCGTAGCGGAGAGCGACGGCTCGAAAACTTTTCTTATTGCTTTTCCGGAGCGACCGGCTTTGCGGCTACAGTAGCCGAGGCATCGGCCGGAGCGGCTTTGGCCGCGGCTTGGGTTGAGGTCATCGCTTCGACCGGACTTGGCACGCGGAGAGGCTTTAACTCAACGGATTTTTCCCTGCGTCCATCGGTCCAAACAATGTCACGGCGAAATACCAGACGGCCTTCTTCAATAGCCACCAGTTGGCCGTCGAAAAAGGATTCGCCAGGATAAACCACATACGAGAGTTTGGGAGTGAGTGGCGTCGCCTCGACCATGGCTGACCAACCGCGTGGGGTGCGAAAGATGCCAGTGACTTGAACCTCGCTCAATAGCAACGCCGTTGTTGGCTTGGGCGCCGCGACATGCGCGTTGGCAGCAGCCACCTTCTGTGCGCGATAACGTTCAATCCGCACTTGAATGGATGGTGGCTCTAACTTGGTAGCCGCCCCTTTCGAAGCCTTGATCACCGGTTGAAATTTCTTAAAGGGGTCGCGACCGGAAGATTTTTCGTTGACCTGTTTAACCTCGGCTTTGTCCTGTGCCGCGACGCTGAATGCCGCAACACTAATTGCCGAAAGCGTTAACGCCGCCGTAAGCCCGTTTCTGATTGCTTTTTTGTAGTCCATCATCGTCTTTCCTGAATCAAAACGAAGTAGTGTCTAGTTTTTAGGGTTCGGAGAAGCCGCTTGTTGCAGCGCCTGGGTTGTCGTGGTGGCCGCGTTGGCCGGTTGGTTTGTCTTCGGCTGGTTTCCACCCTGCTTCTGAAGGTTCTCGCTGGAAGCGTAATACGCAGTCAAATCAAAGCGTGCTTCCACGGTCTTAGCCGAACCCTGATTGTCCAACTGCTTGATCTCGAAATTAGTGATCGAGACGATGCGCTGATAATGCGCCATTTGATCGAAGAACGATCGCAGTCCGGCAAATGAACTCTGGACTGAAACATCAATCTTCTTGCCGCTATAGAAATCCTGCTGCATATCGTCTTTCGGCGAGAACTTTCGGAGGGAAAGGCCCGTGGATTTAGCGCGATCCTGGATGCCCTCCAAAACCTTGGTCAACTCGCGTTGCTCGGGGAGCAGAGCTTTCAGTTCTTCCAGCTCTTCCTGCTTATTCTTGTAAGCGGCGCGGAATTCGCTCAGGCGCTGCGATGCAATTTGCGCCTCGGCATTGGCCTTCTGCAGCAGACCGATTTGATCCTGCAAGCCCCTTGTGTCCTTTCGCGTACTCCTGGTAACGAAGTACCAGAAACCGGCGTAAGCGACGAGGGCGAGCGCTGAAAAAATACTCAGGCGCACGTACCAGGGAAGGTTGTTCATATTTCCGATCTTCATAATTTTTCCTGTAGCTGAATTCTTCTTAGGGTCAATTACGAGCGGCAACGTTATTGCTCGGCGCAGCTCCGGCGGGGTTAGTTGAGGCTTGCGGAGCCTTGCCCGTGGCGTAATTACACTTAATTGTGAACGAGACAACTTCGGGCATCGCAACACCCGCAGCGGCAACTGCCGGAACCGGCGCAGCCGTGGCTGTACCGCTCTTCAGGGCGGAAGGCGTTTCTCTTTGGGTTTCAATATTCAAGTTAGTAAACAAACCCGATGAGAATTCCATGCTCTGGCCAAATCGTGTCACGGAAGCTTCGTTCGGAGACTCACCCTTAATGACTACCTCCGACTCCTTCAGCTCGACGCTCTTCAAATACAGTCCGGGGACGCTGTCAAAGCGGGCCTTGATTTCAGCAAGTACGCCGCTCGGACCCTGCTGAGACGCCCGCAATTTCTGGATTGCGTCAATGCGGAAGTTGATGTCGGCCATCTTCTTCTCGAGCTCTGCCTGTTCGCGTTTGACCACGTTCATTTGCTCGTTGATACTGCGCTGTTTCGCAAGTTCCTTAGTGGCAGCCAAATGCTGGGCGTTCGCACTGACGTAATCGTATCCGACACCCAGAACAAGCAGCGCGAGAACGGTCAGCGCCAGCAGGAAGGTCTGCGTCCGCGTACTTGAAACCTTGTCCTCGACAAACGCTACCGTTGCCGGCCGATCAGTTATTGATTCTAGAAGGTTTATTTTGATCACCGCGCGTCAACTCCTCTCAGCGCTAATCCGACTGCGATTGCCATCTCGGGAACGATTTCGCGCATGTATTCCGGATCGAAACCTCGAGAATCGATCTTGATTTTCTTAAAGGGATCGAATATCTCGACGGGGATCTCAAATTGCTTTGATAGAAACTCAATCAAGCCGCTCAGTTTTGAACCGCCGCCGGAAACTAATATTTTCTCGACCGCGGAGCTGCTGTCTTCGACGGTTGCTCGGTAGAAATCCATTGTTTTCTGAATCTCTAGCGCGAGAATGTCTGAAACTGTCTCCAGAATCGGCGCAGTCTCGACGTTCTCGCTACCATCCGGCAACGGCATGCCGCGCTTGACCTGTTCGGCTTGCTCAAAGGTTAGCCCCAGTTCCTTCTGGAGCAATGAAGTGTATTGGTTGCCGCCGAAGGAAGCGTCGCGGGTGAAAACCGACCGGTTGCCATTCAATATGTTGATGTTGGTTGTTGATGCTCCAATGTTTAGCAAACCAACAACGTCGCCCGGCTGCGGGTCGTAGTTCAATTCGTAACAATTCTGTAGAGCGAAGGCATCGACATCGATAACCGCCGGCTGTTTGCCGGCAAGTTGGATCGCCTGCTTCAGGTTCGCAACCTTGTCGCGCTTGCAGGCCGCCATCAAGACGTGAATCGCCTCGTCCGTGATATCGGTAACGTGATAGTCGAGGTTCACATCCGATATATCGAACGGGATGTGCTCTTCCGCATGCCAGGCGAATGACTCCTGAAGTTCTTCCTGGCTCATTTGCGGCAAGACGATATTCTTTACGATGACCGAGTGGCCATTGACGCCAGCCGCAACCTTCGTCGTTTTGATCTTATGCTCGTTAAAAATATTTCCGATTGCGTTCGATACGGAGTTCAACTCCATAATTTGTCCGTCGACGACTGAGTCAGGCTGGAGACTCTCGTATCCAAGACTAACCAGCTGTAAGTCGCCGTTCTTGCCTTGTAGCTCGACTGCTTTGACACTGCTTGATCCAATGTCAACGCCGACCATGGACTTGTTGGTACGTTTCCACATCATCAATTGCTCCTGGCTATTTTGAACATCAAAAGGCGCTGGCGCCGTATGCGAGCTCGTGCGCGGCGCGCACGAGCCAAGCCGGGACGCACGAACGTAAACCGGCGGGAATAGCTTGCATTCTTCATCATGGGGTTTTCCAAACTTGATTCTTTTGAAAGGCTCGATTCGGTGAAAGGCAGGGCAATTAGTTCGGGCGGGTGTGTCGCGCTCAGCGAAAGGCGAAAGAACTGACGCCCATAAGGTAAAAGGTCTGAGCCACCACGGCCAACCTCAAGCTACAATACTGACTAAATATTGTCAACATCATTTTCTTTTGTTGTACACAGATTATTTCGAAGCATGGATCAATCCTCTAAAATGGCAATAAATCCTTCGATAGGCTTCCCACTCGGAAACGGCGTTGCCTCCATCCAACCGAGGATTTGCTGTTAGGTCGGCCAACGTTTACGATGCCGCCATTGATTAACCGTCGTCGCGCAGGAATCATCATCATTGCTCTGTTTATCGGGCTTTCGGTTGCTTGGATCTTTTGGAACCGTCCCCAGAAGGCGGAGATGTCTCAATTCGCGCCGGTAGAAGGTCTGGCGTTTGTCGAAGCCAATGATTTAAGCGCACTATTCAATGGTATCGAACAGACAAATGCTTGGCAGGCGCTGGCGGCCCCCATTGGTGCGCCTTCAAGGATCTCGCCTAATCGTTGGTGGATTACCTTGGCTCGATGGACAGGCATCGGGTCGGCTGACGCCCTTCTTTTCGCGCGCTCCCAGGTCGCCGTGGTTTTCTCAGGGGCTGAAGGAAATCAGGCCGGCAACACTCTGACGATCAAACCGCTGACAACATTCATCATCGAGACCCACACGTCGCAGAGGCGCATGAGAGCGGCGGTAGAGCGCCATCTGGAAGACTTTGCTCGTAGGATCTACAGGGATCCGATCTTCGTCAGAAAGACAATTGACAAACTCGAATTCAACGAATGGACTTCTGCTGACGGAACACATCAGATCGTTTTTGCCTTTCTCGATACCGCCGTGATTGTCGGAAACGACGAAACTTCGGTGTTGCATTCGATTCGAGCACGCATGGGGAGTGGGCCGTCGCTGCGGGACGTCGCTGAGTTCAAGGATGTGCGCCGTCGGACACAATCATCCGACGCGGCTATCTTCGGTTTCGTGTCTCAAAGTGGGATCAAATCGCTGTTGCAAGCTTACGCTCTTTATCGAAGTGATTCGTCCGCCGATGCGATAACCGGAGCGCGTATTTTTGCGGACACCTTCGGCGGAATAATTAAGAACGCCGGCTGGTCGGCAAGCTTCCGCGACGGGATGGTTGAGGACCGATGTTCAGTTGGTCTCGCGGACGGTGTCGCCCATAAGCTACGAACCAGCGCGATTCCGGAACGCGGTCCCGACCTCGCAAACCTGCAATTTGTTCCGTCCAGTGTTCAATCTGTTTCTTTGTATCAATTGCACGATGCCGTCAGCTTCTGGTCTGAACTAAATGCGGCAGTTTCTTCGCATGCTGACTTGATAGGCGCGATTGCCGCTCGCCCAATGTTGAAGAGCATTCTTAAGCCCTACGGGATTGATGACCCGGACGCCTTTTCGCGCGCGATCGGAACGCGCATCCAAACTATCCGGGTGGAGGAGAATTCTCCTTCGGTTCTCGTTGCTGAGTCCTTCGACCGGCCAGCCCTGAGGAACCTCGCCATGCGACGCCTGGGCCAGAATCCTAAAAGCGAAAAGCTTGGTGACGCCGAGTTGCTTTTATCGTCGAATGATAATTGGGCCGCGGCATTCATCAACAACTACTTTCTGATTGGTCCATCGGATTTGGTTCGTCATTGCTTGCTGACTCAGTCAACGAGCGCATCGCTCTCGACGGCTGAGCAGTTTCGCAAAGCGCAGAGCCACGTAGACGTATCACTTCCAATGATCGCGTTGACATTCACTAAGGATGAACGCGCGGCCATTTCATTTATCGAAACGTTTGCACATCAGCAGCGCTCCGCTTTTTCGACCACAGGCGCCGAAATCGATCAGGCAACTAAGCGTTTCCCTCTCGCCCTCAGCGCAACCGTGCTCGGTGAGTCCAGTGTCGAATGGACCTCCCGTTCATCTTTCGGGCTTGGCGGTTCCCTTGCCGCACAACTCTTCCCCCAGGATTACAAGTGAAACAACGCAGTCTCGTGATCGCGACTTTCAACCAAGGGAAGGTCCTAGAGCTGCGGCAGTTGCTCTCCGAACTTCCTTTTGCGATCTCAGACCTGCAGGGGTTCTCGTCAATCCAGGAAATCCCTGAAGTGGGTAAGAGCTTTGCTGAGAATGCTTCGCTCAAAGCTTCAGGCTATGCAAAACAAACCGGACTGTTAACTCTGGCCGACGATTCTGGTTTGGAAGTTGAGGCGTTGAACGGAGCCCCCGGGGTTCTCTCCGCGCGTTACGCCCACGAAGGAGCCACTGACGCCGAGCGAATCACCAAGCTGTTGACCGAGATGTCGCAATGCACGAATCGCAGTGCTCGATTTGTTTCGGTGATAGCGATTGCCAACGAAGACGGAAACGTAATCAATCTCTCGACCGGCACGTGCAAGGGCCAAATTGCTCGGGCGCCTCGCGGCAACAATGGTTTTGGCTATGATCCGGTTTTCAAACCGGCCGGATTCGGCCAGACATTCGGCGAGTTGCAAACAGTACTAAAAAACCGCATTAGTCACAGGGCGCGTGCGCTATCGGGCGCGGCTAAATTCCTACGAAGCTTGACCGGCACTTCAGACGATGGCTAGAATGGCGAGTCCTTTGAAGCAATAGCCAACACGACGGGGCGTAGCACAGCCTGGTAGTGCGCTCGGTTTGGGACCGAGAGGTCGGAGGTTCGAATCCTCTCGCCCCGACCAATTTCTGACCTCAGCCTATTAAGGTTGAGGGCCCCTCCCAGACAGCCAGGGCTCATTCGCCCACCTTCAAGTAGGACTTGAACCTCCGCAATTCGGCGGCGCGTCGAAAAATTTTCCTCGAAATGGCCGAAAAAGTTCGAATTTAAGCAGACTTTATGCCTTGTCTGTGGTATATCTGGCTGGAATAGTTTTCCTATTTCGTTGAATTCTTGGAGGTAGCACACCACACATGGCGACCAGTACGGCAGCGGGCAAAAAGCGGATGACCCAGTCCGACGTAATCAATCACTTTGCGGAACGGACGGGAATGAAGCGCGCCCAGGTCAAACAGCTGTTTGAAGACATTGCAAATTTGGCGACTAACGAAGTCAAGACAAACGGTGAGTTCGTACTCCCCGGTTTCGGAAAACTCGTTAGATCCGAAAGAAAAGCCCGCGAAGGCCGAAATCCGGCGACGGGCGAAACGATTCAGATTCCAGCGAAAACGACGTTGAAATTCCGCGTCGGCAAGGCGATGAAAGATTCAGTTCTGCCTCGCAAATAGTCCCAGGTTTTTGCTGAAAAATCTGTTTTTCGCGATGGTATCGGAGCGTCGGTGAAGTGTCCCTTGGGGAACTCGGCTTTGCCGGCGCTTTGCTTTTTCTGTCAGATTTTGGATGACGCCGCCACCGCCTTCCCACGGGCAAGAAATCGCACAAAAAAGTGACACAAATAATTCTGGTAATTTGGCGGACGTGTGCTATAGTCTCCCGTTCTGCTGGTACAGTTCAGGCTATCTATACCCCTTCTCTTGGGCTAGTACTGTGCGAATTGCGCCAAAAGCGCAAGGAGTTTGCATCCTGCTGGGCTTAGGACTGCATCTAAAGTAGTGAACTGAAAAGTTGATTGATTAGTTAATAAGGAGACTAAGCAAATCGTGAATCTTTACAAAGGCCTGCCGCTGGCTGAGCGGCTTCAGAGAATTGATCACATTCAAGCAAGACGTTTTTCGAAATTGACGGGCACCGCCAGCGAAATCGCCACCGAAGGAATAATTCGTCATCTCGCAGCGTGCGACCGGATGGATGTGAACCCGGACATTTCCGCTGTTAGAGAGATTATTGACGATGCTCTCAACGGACGCCGCGTATATGCCGAGGCGGCCGAGATTACTCGCGCCGCGTAAAGCTTACTGTTTCTTCTTAAAAAACTAAGGCTGCCGGATCGTCCGGCAGCCTTTTATTTTTCCCTCTTCAAATTTGGGAGCGATCTTTGCAACGTGCTAACATCGCCGCCAAACCAAGCCCGCTCCCGTAGCTCAGTGGATAGAGCATCTGCCTTCTAAGCAGGGGGTCGCAGGTTCGAGTCCTGCCGGGGGCACCATTCTTGTTCCCTGAGAATGCAAAAGAAAAGAGCCGCGTTTGACTTGCGGCCCTCCTCGCTCTTCTTCGTTATTGGTCGTCTTCACTGCTAGTTCCCACAGGCCTTTGACCAGCAGGCCGGTCTCTCCCCACGCTTAGGTGGTCGTAATTCAGCGCCGCATTGAAGATCAGGAAAAAACTGCCTTGCGTTTGATGCCGCCACATCGGATTGTTGGCAAACATAACCACATGTCCGTTCCCTACAGGGACATCGACAACGGCCGGCGCGTTCGCTAACTCCGCCCCCCCAGCCAGCATTCCGCTGATGAGAAGCTTCTTTTCGTCAGAGGCGAACCGTAAGACGACTCGCGGGCGCATCGCAGGCGGCGTAAAGAATGCTCCCTGTTGCAGCCTCTGCTCCTGGGTCAGCTGTTCGCCAGGTTGGCGTGAGGGCGCTGGAGCGGCTAACGGCATTCCCTGAACAATATCGGGATCAGTTAATGTTCCCCGACCTGAAGCGCGGCCAGTTCCACCGCCACCACCTTCACCACCACCGCCGCCACCAAAACCACCTCCGCCACCTCCGCCGGCCACCTGAAAGAGCGGCGCCTGGTTGAAGTAAATCGGGAGGGTTTCGGCGTATCCATAGGCAATAGGACTTCGCCGATCGGCAAAGGTCGCGTCATAAACCGAGCCTCGTGCCTGAAGCTGCCTGGCATCCTGGATAGACACGCCGCTGGTGATGCCGTAATCGATAGGAAGCCGCACACAGTTTGTGATGGGAATGAAGAGTCCTCCTCCTTCGACAAACTTCTGCAAGTTAACGACGCCCGCGAGCCCCATACCGCCACGAATGTCATCACTCTGATCCGGACTGAGCGCCATGTTCGGCGTCACGTCGCTTCCCTTCCACGGAATAGGCGCGCCCCGCATCGGTATTCCGCTGACGATCGCCTGCGCCGATCCTCCGAGTGGCGGAAAAATGATCACGTCGAATTTCTCTCGCAGATTTGCTGTGTTCCGAATTACCTGATCGGAAATGTACGTGTAAGGAATCTGCAGCCGATCAAACTCGATCCGGAACCAGCCTTCGTTTTGGGTATTGGTCCAGGTGTGCAGAATTGCGATTCGCGGCAGCGCCAGCAAATGAGTTTTGATTTCCGGCAACTTATCAACAGCGATCGCTTTAAGGCCTGAATCGGCAACAGGTCCCGACAATGCTTGTTTCAGGTCGCCGGGATTATCGGCTGTCTTAATGATGAATGATCCGGCGTTGAATTTCTGACCGCCCGCTTCGAAGGCTTCTTCCGCGGTTGCGATCTTTAAATCTTTCAGCTTGAAGCGCAGCGTCATCAAGGTATTTTCAGCGTTGTGATTAATCACATAGGCGATCGGCGCTGCTGCCGTCACCACGCTTCCGGTCACTTTCGCATCACGAGTCAGCAACGTCATCGGCGTTTGCAGGACCGTCTTGTCCGCCACGCGAACTGTCTTCACGTTCCGCAGCGCCCCCAGCGTCCAGCCGGTGTCGTCGTAAGGTCGCGGATCGTTGACATTGTAGTACTGCGTATCCAGCATCATGTCCGCCATGCGCGAGTAAGGCTGGTCCATCCGCACCAGGTACGAGCCGGCCGGAAACTTTTGATCCTTGACCGTGACTTCCTTGTCTGTTTTGTGAACCTCAACACCCATCAGGCGCAGTAGATTCATCATGTCCGCGGCTTCAACCATGCGGCTTTGATCCGAAGGAATAACCCAGGCTGCCGGTCCTTCGTTGCCGGCTTTAGCCACGGACCGCTTGCTCTTCAGATAGAAATTCTTGAGGAAGCGATCCTTGTTGTTCGCCACAAAGTTCATCGCCAGCAGGATCGCTGACTGCTGCATGTTGACGTTGTTACGGAGGGACCACTTCACCCGCGGCTGCGGCGGGTTCGGACGGAACCAGTCGCGTTGCGCCTGAGCGCCCACGGTGCGGTCGAGCGTGTCAGCCACGCTGTTCCCGAACGTTTCGTAGAAACGGCCGATTGAATTGTGCCCGTTGGCGACATAGAACATGTAGTTCGGCGCCCAGCCATCGTAGAAGCCGTGCGTCCAGACACCCGGCACGCCGCGCTTCGTCATCTCCTCGATCTCGTGATAGGCCAGCAAATTCCATTCATCCACAACAATCGGGTCGAGCCAGGCGTTGTATGGCCCAGTGCCTGTCGAGGTGTAGAGAAACGGCACCGATTCATGAAGGTCATGAAGCACGGTCGGATGAAAATCGAGGAAGGTCGCCATCTGGTTACGAGACAAGGCCAGCGCCATACCCAACCCATCTCGATTGTTGTCGTGTGCAACATACTTGCCCCAATAGACCAACGGCGGCGCATTCTTATCAGGATTAGCTTTTCGATAATTGTAGGTGTCGACCATTATGTCGCGGCCGTCGACTTCCAGAGCCGGCGTAATCAGCACAATTACGTTCTTGCGAATGGCCTGAATGAAAGGGCTCTCTTCAACGGCGATTCGATAGGCAAGTTCCATCAACATTTCAGGCGAGCCGGTCTCAGGCGAATGAATCGATCCTGACGCCCAGTAAAACGCCTTGCCTTCACCAATTAATTTCTCGGCCTCGAGGTCGGTGATCTTCCGCGGATCGGCCAACTTGGCGGTAATCTCTTTGTATCGATCGAGCTTTGAAATTAACGCTTCGTCGCCAACGGCAATCAGCAACTGCTCTTTTCCTTCTTCACTCTTTTCCGGCGCCGTGAAAACGCGGACCCGCGGCGTGGTCTTTTCCAACTCCCGATAGTAACGATACAAATCTTTCGTATAAGTCAGGTGCCCGGGGGTGCCGATTTCGTAGCCGAGAATCTTGTCAGGTGAAGGAACCTTGTCTGATGCCGGCAAGTGATCGACCAACTCAGTCATGAAGTACGACTCGGTCGTATATTCCTTAACCTTCGCCGCGTACGCCGCGTTGTTCGCCGGCGAAGCCGGCTTTGTATCAGCTTTAGTGCTGGAAGTCGGATGCGCAGTCTTAGCTTTCCCGGCTTTCTGCGCATGGACACCGACAGACAATTGCCAAACGGCAACCGCCAACGACAGAGCAAACAAACCGATGGTTACCAAACGGAGAGACGATTTGATTTTCATGGCTCACTCCCAAAGGAAAGGATTCAGCAGGCGTGCGAAGAATACTGCAATGTGGGCAAAGAGTGAAGGGCGGCCGGAAGGAGCTACATCCTGGCATTTAGCTCTCTACGCTTTCCGCTTGCCGCGATGCCCCGGCAGCTTCGCCCTTTGACGTTTTCAGTTTGCCGGATACAATTACACAGGCCTAATTTAGACAACCTTTTATGGCGGCTATAGTTCAGTTGGTTAGAACGCCTGACTGTGGCTCAGGAGGTCGTCGGTTCGAACCCGACTAGCCGCCCCATCAGATAAGTGGTTTTTAGTAAGGAAATATAAATGCCAGACGCACAAAGAACAGCGACTCATTCCCAGACGTACGTAGTTGATGCCGATAGTTTCACGTTCGAAACTGTAGAGCAGGAAAACGGCCAGGCGACCGTAATTCGCTTCCCAATTGACGAGTCGAGGTATTATGCTGGCGACGTACTTTTAGTTTTGTCGGGTACGGACATTCATTTTCACGGCATGATTGGCAGGACGTTGGATGGTTATGCAATCGCAACCGATAACCGCGGATCGCTCTTGCCGGCTACGGTTCAATAGGACGATGTAGCGCAAACTGCCGGTCTGCGCTCGAAGATCAGAAAACCATCTGCCCGCAAATCTACAGTTTGCGTTACCGCGGGAGGTAAGTATGAAGCGCCTTCTATTATTAGCCGT
>Ga0111538_10003834_pt1 | contig 20966 bp, 14 predicted proteins | sample SoiMethybrSBSTD1_FD_79669 | JGI IMG/M metagenome (GOLD analysis project Ga0111538, IMG submission 79669) | Bulk soil microbial communities from a Populus tree surrounding site in Tennessee, USA - Soil MetaG P. TD hybrid SBSTD1 (version 2)... | ecosystem: Environmental > Terrestrial > Soil >... | reverse complement strand
TCCGGCGCTCGACGAGCTGCTGGCGCCCGAGCTTTTGAGCCTCCCGCTCCGGGCGCTCTTGCGCAAGGCGGGCGAAGCGCTCGACGCCGCCTATCCGGTCGATCTGCGCACGCTCCGCGCCGCGCCGCTGCCGTCGTCGGCCGGGGAGTTTCTCGGGCTGGTGCGCCAGCTCGCGGGCTCGTTCGGAGTACAGGCGCCGGACGTGTACGCGTCTCCGACGCTCGGCGCCGTGTGCTTGCCGGCGAGCTCGGCTCCGGCGACGCTGGTCTTCGGTCAAGCGTTGCTCGACAGCAGCGACGAAGCATCGCGCTACTTCCTCGTCGTGCGCGCGCTCAAGGTGCTGCAAGGTCGCGCGGCGGCGCTCTCGCGCACGGCGCCGATCGATCTATGGCCGGTGCTGGCCGCTTTCCTCGGAGCTTTCGCGCCGAACTGGCAGCCCGAGAGCGTCGACCCCCGGCGCCTCAACGATGCCAAGCAACGCATCGCCAGCGCCTTGCCCAAGCGACTCGACAACGACGTTCCCGTGCTCGCGCTCGAAGTGGTGGGCTCGATCGGGAACCGCGCGAGCCAGCTGGCGACCGCGATCAGCGAATGGGGCAACCGCGCCGGCCTGCTGGCGATCGGCGATCCGTCGGGAGCGATCCGCGCCGTGGCGATGGCCGGCGGACACGCCCAGGCCGTCCCGGCGAGCGGCGCCGAGCGCCTGAAATGGATCGGCCGCAACGCCGAGGCGCGCGACGTCTGCGTGTTCGGCGTCAGCGAGCAGTACGCGGAAGCCCGCCGCCGCGCAGGCGTCAATCGCTCGTAGCCACTCGAAAGCGCACGGTCTCGCTGCAGCCGCCGCCGAGCGCTTCGACGAACAGCGCGTGTTCGCCGCTGCGCATCCGCCACGGGACTTCGAACGGCGCGGCCGCAACGGCGATCGGCTGCCCGTCGAGGACGAAGCGCACGCCGCCGCGGGACGCCGCGTTCGCGCGCAGCAAGAGCTCCTGGCCGGCAGCGAGCCCCGGATCGAGCACGAAACGCGCGCCTGTGACCGGGAACGTGACGCTCGGCAGCCCCACGCTCGCGCCGTCGTGCCCGGGGCAGCGCGCCGAGAACGCGTCGGGGGGGAGCGGCCGGGCCGCCCGGATCGCCCACGCCGCGTACTCGGACGGATACTGCTCGAACACCCGCTGCTCCGCGTCGCGGCAGCCGGGGCCGGCGCGCAGGCCGCTCGCGGCGTCGATCGGCACGCTGACGTGCATCGTACAAGCCTGCTCCGGCACGCGCTCCGGCAAGAATCGCTCGCTGATACGCTGCGTGCAGTGCGGCCCGGCGCGGCGGCCGCTCAACGCGCACACCTCGACTTCCACGAGCTCGGCGGTGTCCGCCAAGGGGGCGGGCGTCTTGCCGCGCATCGCGGCGAGCATCGCGTCGCGGAACAGCGGGCCGGCGCCCGTGACCCCGCTCGAACCGCGCAGCGGCCGGCCGTCGAAGTTGCCGACCCAAACGGCGACGGTCGTCTCCCTGGTGTATCCCACCGTCCAGTTGTCACGAAATCCCTTGGACGTTCCAGTCTTTACGGCCACCGGGAACGGCAACGCGAGCACGCCTTTTTGGCCGAAGGCGGAGCTTCGCGCGGCGTCGTCCGCGAGGATGTCGGCGAGCACGGCCGCGAGCCGCGCATCGAGCACGCGCACGCCTGCCGGCGCTGGGACCGCCACGGTCTGGCCGTCCGCGAGCAACGCTCGGCGCGCGTAGCGCAGCGGCTGCGCGAACCCGCCGCGCGCGAGCGCCGCGTAGGCCGCCGCGAGCTCGTTCAAGCGCACCTCGCCGTCGCCGAGCGCGATCGCGGCCCCGTAGTGCTCGGCTCCGGCGTCGAGCGACGAAAACCCGAACGCCCTGAGCAGCTCGAGCACGCGGTCGGGACCGACCCGATGCGCGGCGTAGACGGCCGGCACGTTGAGCGAGCTTGCCAGCGCTTCGCGCAGCCGCACCGGACCGTGAAAGCGCCCGTCGTAGTTCTTCGGCGCGTAGTCGCCGTCCGGCGTCGGCAAGTGCAGCTCCATGTCGGGCAGCAAGCTCGCCGCCGTCAGCCCCAGATCGCGCATCGCCGCCGCGTAAACGAAGGGTTTGAGCGCCGAACCCGGCTGCCGCAGCGCGCGCGTCCCGTCGTTTTGCCCGAGCCCGCGCCGATCGAAAAAGTCCGGCGACCCGACGTAGGCGAGCACCTCGGCGCTCGCATTGTCCACGACCAAAAGCGAGAGCGCCGAGGCATCGTAGGCTTCGAGGCGCGCGAGCTCGCGCCGCGCCAAGGTCTCGAGCTCGCGCTGCAGGCCGAGGTCGATCGTGCTCGTGATCTCGCGCAACGGTCCGCGCCGGAACAGCTCGGGCTCGAGCGTCCCTTTGGCGAGCGCCGCGACCATGTGGTGCGTGCCGCCCTCCACGCTCCGGCTCTGCAGCGTGATCGGCAGCTCGAGCGCGCGCTGCACCGCGCCGGCGTCGGCCACGCCCTCGTCCAGCATGCGCCTCAGCACGAAGTCGCGGCGCGCCTTCACGCGCTCGAGCCCGCGCCGCGAATCGTAAAACACGGGTCCGCGCGGCAGCGCCGCCAGCGTCGCGGCCTCGGTCAGATCGAGCGCGCGCGCCGGCTTGTCGAAATAGTAGCGGCTCGCGGCTTCGACGCCGCGCATCCCGGGCGCGAATTCGACCCGATTCACGTACTCTTCCAGGATCCGGCGCTTGTCGAGCGACGCTTCGATCCTGAGCGCGATCGCCATTTCTCGCAGCTTGCCGCGCAGCGTGCGCGGCCGCGCGACCACGCTGCGCGCAAGCTGCTGGGTCAACGTGCTGGCACCGCTCACCACGCGCCCGCGCACCAGTGCCTGGCCGGCCGCGCGCAACATCGCCAGCGGATCGATGCCGGGATGCCAGTAGAAACGCTCGTCCTCGGCGGCGATCAGCGCCGCCAAGAGCTCGTTCGACACCGCGTCGATGCTCACGCGCTCGCCCAGGCTTCCGTCCCCCGCCCTCACCTCGCGGATCAGCCGGCCGTGGCGATCGACCACGCGCACACTGCCGGTGTGCTCGGCGCGGAGCGGCTCGGGCAGCGGTTCCAGCGCGGCCGCCACCACGAGCGCGCAGATCGGCGCGAGCGCGAGCCCGAAAAGCGTGCGCCACAGCCGTCGCTTCACGGCGCGCCTCCGATCACGTCGATGCGCCCCGCCGCGGTCCGCCCGAACACCTCGGGCGTGTACATCGCTTCGGCCTTGGCCGGCGGCTGCACGAAGCTTCCGATCGTCGTGGCGCGGGCGAGATAGCGGTAGCGGTACATGCCGGCGGCCATGTGATCGACGAAGAACAGCACGCGATCGTCCCTGATTTCGCGCCGGAACCAGCTCGACAAGAACGCGCGACCGTGGGCGAGCGCGTCGTCCGAGTCGCAGTCGAGGCACTCGTCGTCGGAGCCGGGCACGCGCAGCCAGGCCGCCGTGGTGGCGAGCCGCGCGTCCACCGCTTCGAATCCCGCCGGCAGCGGGTCGTCGATCACGACGTATTCGCGCGGGCTCGGCGTCACCACCACCAGATCGGCGAGCACGAGATCGCCGGCGGTGAAACGCGCTTCGGAGCGATCGGGCAGCGTCCCGAGCGCGCGCTCGATCTCGGCAGGCGCCACGCGCCGCAAGGTTTTCTGCACGAACAGCCCACGGTCGAGCGGCGTCGCGGGCAGGCTGCGCCGGGCGTACTTGAGCCGCGCCTCGTAAAACAGCGTTCCTTTGCCCTGCTTCTGGAACGTGAGCAACGAGCTCGCCGGCAAGCGCGCCGCCGGGATGCTTTCGCCCTTGGACCGGGTCGAGCGCCCGCTCATCGAAGCGCTCAAGAGCTCCGCCTCTCCCATCCATACCCGCGCGGCGAAGTCCGGTAGCTCGCGCTCCTGGGCGCGCCGGTAGCCGTCCAGCGCGAGCAGCGCGAACGCGGTTTCCTGGGTGGATTGCCAGCTGCCGCCACGGCGTTGCCTGAGCAGGCCGCGCGCGAGCTTCGCCGCCAGCGGATGCCCCGGCTGCGCCGCGATCAGCGCGCGCAGCACCAGCGCGCCGCTGCGCGCCGGCGAGTCCATCAACACCGCGTATTCGTCGCCGAGGTTCTCGGCCACGTAAGCCGCGTCGGCCTCGAAGCGCAGTCCATTTTCGAGCTCGTGCTGCAAGGTGTCGATGAGCTCGCCTTTTTGCTTCGCGACCGCGAGCGCGTGCAGAACCAGCGCGCGCCCGAACAGCGGCAACTGCTTTCGCGACTGGAACAGCCGATTCATGTAGCCGGCATCGGGAGCCCCGAGCTCGGCCAGGACGTCGACGAAGAACGCCTCGGTGGTCAGGCCGATCGGCTCCTTGTGCGAATCTGCCAGATAACTCCGCAGGTAATTCTTGCCGCGCTCGATCACCGGCGGCGGCACCGCTTCACCGCGCCGCCGCGCCTGATCGAGCGTCCAGATCGCGTACGCGCTCGCCCAGGGCGAGCTTTCCTGGGAATCCGGCCACATGCCGAACCCGCCGTCGCCGCGCTGGCGCCCGATCAGATCGCCGACCGTCTTTTTGACCAGGGCGGGCGTCGATGGCGGCAGGTCGAAGCCGAAATCCCGAGCCAGACCGCCTAGCGGCAAGAGCGGCATCAAGCGGCTCGAGAGCTGCTCGGTGCAGCCGTAAGGATACTCGATCAGCTGATCGGCGCTCGCTTCGAGCCCCACCAGCGCCGTCGACGCCACCGACAACTCCAAGCCACCGACGTCGCGGCGGATCTGCGAGAGGTCACCGAGCTTTTCCGCCGCCGCCCCGTCGGTCGCACCGTAGAGCGCGACGGCTTCCAGGACGGCCGGGGCGTCGATTTTTCTGACCACTTCGACCGCGTCGCGCTCTTTTTCCGCGAGGACCTCGAAGCTCAGCGTCGCTTTGCCCGCGCCTTCGGCGCGGAACGGAAATCGCACTTCCAGCGATTGATCGCGGCCGATCGAGACCGAGCGCGCGCTCTGGCCCTGCGCCTGAAGACCGAAGGCGGACGCGCGCACGCTGACCGGGGCCGGCCCGAAGCCCTTCGACGTCACGACTACGCCGGCCTCGAAGCTGTCGCCGCTGCGCAGGAAGCGCGGCAGCGCGGGCCGCGCCATCAAACGCTTGCTGGTGACCACGCTCGATTGCGCGTAGCCGTAGCGATCGCCTGCGATGGTGGCGATCGCCATGAGCCGGTAGGTGGTCAGGCTGTCGGGCAGCTTGAACGAGACTCTGCCCCGCCCGTCCTTGTCGGTGAGCACGCTCGGGTTGAAATAGGCGCTCTGGCGAAAGTCGCGACGCACGCCGCCCTCGCCACCGCCCCCGCCCTCCGCCCCCTTGTCCGGCCCGAGCAGAAGGGACAGCTCTTCGAGCCCCACCTTGGCGAGACTGCTCCGCGACTCGAGCGTCGCCACCTGCAGCGGACGCGGTCGCGTGAACACTGCCAGCGGATCCGGCGTCTTGTAGTCGACTAGGCTCAGGACACCTTCGTCGACGGCGTACAGCGTGACCTCGGCAGCCTGACCGATCGCTTTGGAATCGGTCACCTGGACGTCGACCGTGAGCGTCGCACCCGGACGAAGCTCGCGCTGGCTCGGCTTGAGCTCGACCTTGAGCCGGCGCGACTCGGGATCGATCGGCAGCTCGACATAGCCGACGCGAAATGTTGGCGCGCCGGCGTCGGGGCGGCCGCGCGCCACGAACGGCCCGGTGCGCGGGCGGATCAGATGCACGCCGACGTAGGCGTTCGGAAGCAGGTCTTCCGTGATCGGCACGGTGACCACCGGCGTCGCCCCGCGCAGAACGACGCGTTCGGTGCGATAGACGCCCGCGCGCTCGACGGTCACGAGAGCTTCCGCGCTAGAAAAGGGCGATTTGACCAGGATCTTGGCGCGGTCACCGGCGCGATAGCGCTTGCGATCCAGGACCAGCTCGAGCGCCTGCTTGTCGTTGTCTCCGAACGCCGTTCGGCCCTCGCCGATCGCGAACAGCGACGTCGCCGCGTGCGCGACGTTGCCGCGACCGTCCTTCGCCGTGGCGTGAAACACGTAGTAGCCGCCCTCGGTGATCGCGATCGAGCAGCGCTGCGGGGCCGCCGCGGTCGTCAGCGCGCAGCTGCCCACCACGGTGTCGACCGGCTTCGAGACCGAGTGGAGCTCGGAGCCGCCGCTTTCTTGCCGCGCCAGCGTCCAGCGCCGGCGCAACAGCTCGACCAGCACGGGTTTGCCGGCAAGCCGGCGGCCGTCAGGAGCGAGCGCGACGACCTCTGTCGCGAGCTTGCCGGGCGCAGGCGCGAAGTAGTCCGATCCGAGCTTCATACCCAGATAAAATTCGGCGGGGTGCACGATCGCCGAAGTCGACCCCGCGAGCGACTGGCGGCTGATGTCGGTGACCTCGGCATCGACGCTGACCAGCTCCGGCTCCCGCTGCCCGGGAAGCTCGAGCGTCAGCTGGGTCTTGAGCTCGCCCTTCGCGTCCAGCTTACCCTGGCTGGAGTTGAGCGCCCCGGCGCGCAGCGAGCGCTCCTCGAAATCGTTCCAGTAGGCGGCGGCATCGGTCGTCAGATCCTCGGAGTTCGGCGGCATGTACGTCGTCGGCGAACGCGACACGAAGTAGTGCACGCCGGCGCCACTCATCGGCGCGCCGAACAGGTATTCCGCGCGCGCCGTCCAGTCCGCGCGATCGCCGTGCACGTAGCTCGGCCGCGAGCTCTCCACGGAGACCTTGAACTCCGCGGGCCGATACTCCAGGACCTCGAATCCCCCGTAGATCGAGGTCACCGGGTGGCCCACCGTGAGCTCCCAGTGGCCGAGCGCGGCGCCCGGCGGCAGCTTGAAGTCGAGCGCGAAGCTGCCGAAGCGCGTCGTCGTCACCGAGCGCCGCCACCACTTCTTGCCCTCGGAGTCGCGGAGCTCGATATCGAGCGCGCGTCCCGCGGGCACGTCGTTACCGCGCGGACTCTCGACCCGCGCGATGCCTTTGACGTGGACATCGTCGCCGGGACGATAGATGCCGCGTTCGGTGAAGATCAGACCGTAGAGCTGCTGCTCGCTATCGAGGTCGACCGGGACGCCCAGGCGCCACTCGTCGACGCGTTCGGAGAGCGTGCGGTACGTCCAATCGTCGCCGCTCCTGGCGAACACCAGCGCGCGCGCCGCGTCGTTCTCGGAGCGGAAAGAGGGGGCAAAGTCGGCGGCGCGGATCGCCACCAGGCCCTGGGCGTCGCTCGTGTAGCGGCGCGGTGGTGCGTTGGGAGCGGCGACCTCGACCTCGGCGTTCGCCACCGGGCGCCCGTCGGAGAGCCGGCTGACCCACACCAGCGAGCCGTAGCGCGAAACCTTGGCGCTGATCGCCAAGTCGGTGACTCGAAGCAGCCGCACGACGTTGCGTTCGCCCTGGCGCCCCCGGTAGCGCACGCCGATCGCGAGCGCGCCGCGCGCTTTCGGACCCAGCACGTCGGTCGGTAAAATCGCGCGCTCGCTGATCACGTTCAGCGCAGCGCCCGGGGTGACACTGGTGCTCTTCGCGCCGGTGAGCCGGCGCAGCGCGTCGAAACGCTCGTTGTCGCGCTTGAAGCTCTGCTGGGTCAGCACCTGGTCGCGGCCGAGGCTCGCGGTGACGAGCTCGAAGCGGTCGACGTTGACCGACGCGACGGGCACCGGACGAACTGCGCCCGGCTCGAAGTTGTCGCCCTGAACCCCGATCTCGACCGTCGGCGGCAGATCGTCGAAATCCATTTTGCGCGCGAAGTTGCCGAGCGTCTGCCCGTAGCGATCGCGCAATTGCCCGCCGATCCTGAGCGTGTAGCTCTGCCCCGGCTTGAACGCCGCGGCCACCGAGGCGTACGTCGTCTCCTCGTCATCGGAGAGCCAGCTATCCCAGCGCAACGGCAGCGCCGGGGTCACGCTCACCAGGCGCTTCAGCTCGCGCGTCTTGACTGGATTCGAGAGCTCGATATTCAAGGCGGATCTCGGCGCACACCGCTCGCGCGGGTCCTTCCTGCTGCAGAACACGTCGACGACGCGCAGCGGGCCATAGGTGTGAAACTCGAGCGTGATCGGTGACAGAGTGACGAGCGGACCTTCGTCCCCGCGCAGCCCCGGCGCGATCTCGAGCGCGATCGCGCTGTTCGCCGGCAACGGCTGGCGTGGCCGGAGCTCCATCCGTCGCGGCGACGCGGAATCCGGTCGCACCGCCTCGAATCCGAGCTGCCCTTTGTACCCGCCCCGCGTCGCGCTGAGCTTGCCGAGCCGCTCCACCTGCTTCGGGTCGATCGGCTGATTGAAGTAGAGCTCGAGCTTGGTATCGCGCGTCCGCCCCTGCTCACCGGCCGAGGGACGCGAGCGCGCGAGGGCCGGACGCGCGGTTTCGAACTCGAAGCGGTACGGCTTGCCCAGCGTCGAGCCGTCGAGAGCGCGAACCTCGGCAGGGACTTCGACACTGAAATGCGTCGCCGCAGGGAGACGGCCGGTCTCGGGCACGAAGATCAGCGCGCTCGTGCCGACCCACTGCCAGCGGCCGCGAACACTCGGCGCGAGCACGACCGGCGGCGGGGTCTCCGCGCCCGCGAGCTCGAGCGCCCGCAGGGGCCGGCTGAACACGATCGAGATCTCAGCGCCCTGGGCCACTTCACCTTCGGGTCCGGCGAAGACCACGCGAAACGCCGTGTCCGCGGCGGCCGCTGCGTCACCGGCGCCGACCGAAAGCGTCCCGTTCGGCGCGACGACCGGCGGTTTTTGTCCCCCGACTTGCGCGCAAGCCACCACGCACAGCACGGCCAGCGCGAGCAGCTCGCGCCAGCGTTGCCGCCCCGACGACGACACCAATCCCTTCACTCTCCGAACCTCCGGGGCAGGCAGTGAGCAACCGGCGTGCCGCGACGGCAAGGCCGGAAAGGACCCTGGCCCGGCCGGGCCGGAGTGGCGGCGGAGACGCCAGAACGCGGCTCGACGGCCACAGCGACGCGGTTTTTTCCCCGCAAACGTGCGGCCGCGAGCGCTCGGCGTAAGATTCCCGATAGATGCTCGGCCCCCGATTCCGTCGCGTGCTGTCGGGAGCACTGCTGGTCGCATCCCCTGCCGCAGCCCAGTCCACCGCGCGGTTCGAAGACGTATCCGGTCGGACCGGCGTCCGCAGCGAGCGATCGCCGCCGGGCCCCGTCGATTCCTGGGCCACGAAGCGGGCTCGAGACTTCGTGGAACGCGCTCAAAACCATGTTCGGCGCGGGGACGTTGCGTTGGCACTGCAGGCTTACAGCCAGGCGATTCGCATCGACGGAAGCCACGGACAGGCGTACCTGGGCCTCGCTTGGCTCCGCGAAGGGCTCGGGGATGTCGCCGAAGCCGAGCGTTTGTACGAAGCGGCTACGCGTCTCACGGACGTGGCGCCCGAGGCCTACGCGCGGCGCGCAAGACTACGACACAAACACGGTCGCGATGCCGAAGCACTGCTCGATCTCGAGACCTCGCTGAGGTTGGACCCGGAGTCGCCGACCCGCGCGCGGGAGCTCGCGACCTGGTACGCGGAACGCCAGGCTTGGCCCGCTGCGCTCGCGCTCTGGCGGCGCCTGCTCGCTGGCGCGGAAAAGGACGGGAATTCAGGCGAAATCGCCGAAGCCCGGATTCAGGTGCATGCGCTGAGCCTGCTCGCTGCCGAGTCCGATCCGGTCGTCGGTGCCGCGCGAGCTCACCCGAACTGGGTACGCCGATCGATCCGGAGCGCTGCGCAACGCGCCGTGAAGTGAGCTTGCGCGCTGCCAGTTTGTAACGGAAACTCCGCGCATGCGGCGGCATCTGCTTTGGTCGGCCGGGGTGTTTCTTGTCACGGGGGCTTACGCAGGCTGTTCGGGCTCGGACGACGCGCCGAGCAACCCCCGCGGCGCGGCTGCCGACGGCGGAGCGGCGGGAAGCGGCGCGGGCGCCGTGGGCGGCGCTGCTCCCGTCGGTGGCGTGGGGGCGGTCGGCGGTGCGGGTGCCGTCGGCGGCGCGAGCGGCATCGGCGGCGCGAGCGGCATCGGCGGTGCAAACGGCATCGGCGGCGCCGACGGCATCGGCGGTTCCGGTCCGATCGACGGGTCGTTCCCCGACGTGCGTTTCGACTACGACGCGCGGGCGCCGGACGGGGGCGTCGGCGACGGGTGCGCCAACATCACGGCGCGCGCCGAGTCCACGCCGATCGACATGTACATCATCCTCGACAACTCCGGCAGCATGAACGACCCGATCCCGGGCCTCGGTGACTGCAACATCGGCGAGAACGTCAACTCCAAGTGGTGCCATGCCATCAACGCGCTGAACGGCTTCTTCACCGCGTCCACGTCGAACGGCATGGGCGTCGCGCTCCAGTACTTCAACATCGGCGGCGACAACTGCGCGCCGAAGGCGACGCCGGCAGTGCCCCTCCAGAACCTGCCCACGCACCTCGCGGCCCTCACCAGCTCGCTCAACAACACCACGCCGAACGGCAACACGCCGACGCTGTCCGCCGCCGAGGGCATCGTGCAATACACCAGTAACCCCGCGAACCTGCGCGCCGGGCGGCGCATGATCGGCATCATCATCACCGACGGCGATCCGTCTACGAGGGACTGCACCAACAACAATGTGAACGCGGTCAACCAGGCGCTCGCCAACCACTACGCCATGCGCAACGTCCCGACCTTCATCATCGGCATGGACGGCGCCAGCGCGAACAACCTCCAAATCATGGCGACCGGTGCGGGCGCTCAGCCGCACACCAATTACTGTTCGGGCGGCATCAACCCCTGCAACTTTTACAACGTCGGAGCCGGCGATCCGGCCGCGTTCGTCGACGCGCTCAAGGCCATCCAGCAGAGCGCGATCGGCTGCGCCTTCAACATGCCCCGCAGCGACGCCGGCCTGGTGGATCCGGGTCGGATCAAGGTCACCTACAGCATTCACGGCACCGGAACGCCGCAGGAGATCCCGAAGCGCAACGCCGCCGGCGACTGCGCGAACGGCGGCTGGTACTACGACAACAACTCCGCACCGACGACGATCAATTTGTGCCAAAACACGTGTAAAGCCGTGAAAAGCGACATCACGGCGCGCATCGACGTCGTGGTCGGCTGCCAGGGTTCGTGACCATGCGCCGGCATCTGCTCGGAACGGTCGCGGTGTTCATCGCGGCGGGCGTTTACCCAGGCTGTTCGGGCGGCGACGACGCGCCGAGCAATACGTCCGGTGGGGGTGCCAGGGGCGGAGCGGCAGGAACTGGCGCGGCGGCAGTCGGCGGGGCGGGTGCCGTCGGCGGGGCGGGTGCCCTCGGCGGCGCGAGCGGCTTCGGTGGCGCGAATGGCATCGGAGGCGCGAGCGGCATCGGTGGCGCGAACGGCATCGGCGGTGCGAGCGGCATCGGTGGCTCCGAGCCGTTCGACGGCTCGTTCCCCGACGTGCGTTTCGACTACGACGCAGGGGGCCGGGAGACCGGCGTCGGCGACGGCTGCGCCAACATCACGGCGCGCGCCGAGACCACGCCGATCGACATGTACATCATCCTCGACAACTCCTTGAGCATGGGGTTCGACTGCAACGTCGGCGACACCGCGACCAACTCCAAGTGGTGCCATGCCGTCAACGCGCTCAACGGTTTCTTCACCGCCTCGACGTCGAACGGCATGGGCGTCGCCCTTCAGTACTTCAATCCTCCGACCGTCACCAACTGCCAGTCCCGGTCCATGCCCGAGGTGGCGCTGCAGAATCTACCTACGCACGTTGGCGCGCTCACGACTTCGCTCAACAACGCGATCCCCGGCAACTTCACCCCCACGCAGGACGTCGCACAAGGCATCGTCGACTTCACCGGCAGCAATCAGCGCCCGGGACGCCGCATGATCGGCATCATCATCACCGACGGGGATCCCCAGGGCAACTGCGCCGGCACCCCGCAGAGCGTCAACCAGCCGCTAGCCAACCACTACGCCATGCGCAACGTCCCGACCTTCATCATCGGCATGGACGGCGCCAGCGCGAACAACCTGCAGATCATGGCGACCGGTGCGGGCGCCCAGCCGCACACCAACTACTGCGGCAACGTCGGCATCAACCCCTGCAACTACTACAACGTCGGAGCCGGCGACCCGGCCGCGTTCGTCGACGCGCTCAAAGCGATCCAGCAGAGCGCGATCGGCTGCGCCTTCAACATGCCGCGCAGCGACGCCGGCCTGGTCGACCCGCGGCGCATCAAGGTCACCTACAGCGTTCACGGCACCGGAACGCCGCAGGAAGTCCCGAAGCGGAACGGCGCCGGCGACTGCGCGAACGGCGGCTGGTACTACGACAACAACTCCGCGCCGACGACGATCAATCTCTGCCAGAACACGTGCCAGGCCGTCAAAAGCGACATCACGGCGCGCATCGACGTCGTGGTCGGCTGCCAGGGATCGTGAGGCTCAGGGCGCGCGCCAGCTCGCGCCGGCGTCGTCGGAGACGATCACCGAGTACGACTGCTTCGGCTTGGCCGCACCGCCGTACAAGAAGACGCGCTCACCGATCGCCAAGAGCCGGCTCGGCGTCTTCACATCGAGCCGCAGATCCGGATGCTCCGCTTCGTCGAAGGCGACGGTGAACGGCGCCCAGGTGCGCCCGTCGTCGCGCGTGGAGCTCACGCGCACGACACCGTGGGTGGTGACCGCGAGGATGGTGGTCCCCGCGACGCGAGCGATGTCGAGCGGATAGCGCGGCAGAGCGCCGACGCCCGCGAACCGAGGCAACGGCATCGCGACGCAGCGGCCGCGGTACGGGCACAGATAGAGCGCCACGTCGCGGCTGTTTTCGGGTTTGACCGCCGCGACCAGCGCCCGCTCGTCGCAAGCCGCGGCGAACAGCTCGCGATCGGCCGGCGCGAGCGCGTGACTGTCCGGGGCCGCGTCCGGGCCCAGCGACGACACGAGCGTCGTTTTGCCGTCGTCGCTGAGCGTGAACACGTAGGACCGCCCGGCCTGACCTGTGGGACAGCGCTCGGCGACCTCGGCGACGTGCGCGTCGCGCACGGACGCGACGCGCCAGTTGACGCCTGCGTCGGCGGAGTGAAAAACGGCGAGGTTTGCGCCGCGGCCGAGAGCGAGCCAGGCGTCCTTGCCCTGGTGGACGACGGCCTGATAGTCGCTGCGCCAGATCGGCAGCCCGCTACCGGCGACGGGGCGCGGCAGCTCGATCGGATGGATTGCCTCGGGGGCGCGCAGCGACGGCTTCATCAGGCTCACGTAGCCCTCGCGCGAGAACGGCCAGGCGCGCTTCGCCAGCTCGGCGAGCGGCCGCGCCGATACTTCCAGGTCGTTGATCGAGAGCTCGCGCTTACGGCTGGCGCGAGCGCGGTCCGCGGCCGCGCCCCCGTACTCGACGAAACTCCACGCCGTGGCCAGGTGTGCGCGCTCCGTCTCCGCGGAACCGGTGATCTCGCGGGCGGCCTTGGCGCACTGCTGAAACGGCCGATCGTTGGGCGCCACCGACACCACGCGGCGCCGGACCAGACGCCGAAATTCCGCGGGGTGATCGCGGAGCAGCGCCGGACCGGTCGGCCCCACCATGCACAGCGCGTAGTCCGCCACGGTGCTCGCCGATGTGTGCAGCTTGTAAGCCGCCATCGCCCGCGGATGGCAAAACCAGATCGCGCCGCCCAGCACCAGCAGCACCAGCACGGTGCGCAACCGGAACGGCAGCGGCGGCGGCTCGGGGGCTCTACCCGGCATTGCCCGATTGATGGCTCAAGCCACCAATTCCGGGCAAAAAACGCGATGCCCCACAGCGAGAGCTCAATCGGCTGCAGTCAGGGCGCCAGCGCCGCTGCGGAGCAAATGCTCAAGCGAGCGAAGCGAGCCCGCGCGCAGCGAAGCGAGCAGCGTCGGGGGTCCCGGGGGCTTGCCCCCGGCGGAGGACTACGGCGGGGGTGGGCGGGCGGGATATAACTAAGGCTTTTCTTCGGTCTTGAGGCGCTTGCGCCGGCGGCGCGCCGCTTCACTCATCTTCTTCCGACGCTTTACGGAAGGCTTCATGTAGTGGCGACGGCGCTTGAGCTCGCGGAGGATGCCCTCCGCGGCCATCTTGCGCTTGAGATGCTTGATCGCGCGCTCGATGCCCTTGTCACCGACCTGGACTTCGAGCGGCTTACACTGGACTGCTTCGCTGGGAAGGGCCACGGGGCCCGTGCATATGACAGCCTTTCCCTGCTCTTGCAAGCCCCGCGCACGCATTCCCTGTAATATCCGCCCATTGAGCTCCGCGAACGCCCCCCCGCGCCTCCGCCCTACCAGCGTGAAAGCCCCGCACGGGGCGACCGTGCTCGAAATCACCTGGGCGGACGGCCATCGCTGCGCCTACCCCCACCGCATCCTGCGCGGCTACTGCCCGTGCGCGGGCTGCCAGGGCCATTCTGGCACCGTGCGCTTCCAGGGGGGTCATAACCTCGATCTCCGCGAGATCGAACGGGTCGGAAACTACGCGCTCGGCTTCACCTGGGGCGACGCCCACTCGTCCGGCATCTACACCTTCGTCTACTTGCGCCGGCTCTGCGACCTGCTCGAAGCCCACGGCACCGAAGAGCTCGAAAAGCTCGGCGAGCTGCCCGCGGACTGACGGCATGCGCCTCGCCGTCGTCACGAGCTCGTACCCGGCATTTGCCGGCGATCCTTCGGGACATTTCGTCGCGGCCGAGGTCGACGCCCTCGTCGCCGCCGGTCACGAGGTGGTCGTGTTCGCCCCGGCGCCGGTCCTTCTTCATGGGAAGGCGCGTGTCGTACCGCTCGCCCACCTGGGGCTTTTGGGTTGGCCCGGCGCGGTATCTCGCGTGCGCGCCCGGCCCTGGCGAGCGCTCGGAGCGCTGCCGTTCGTCAGCGGTGCGGCGCGCGGGCTCGGCCGCCTCGGACCGTTCGATCGCGTGATCGCGCACTTCATCGTTCCGTGCGCGTGGCCGGCAGCGCTCGCAGCCGCGAGCGAGCTCCAAGTGGTCGTTCACGGCAGCGATGCGCGGCTGGTCGCCGCGTTGCCCGGGCCGCTGCGGCGGCGAATCGTCGGATCGCTGCTCGCCCGCGGCGCGCGCTTCCGCTTCGTCTCGGCCCAGCTGCGGCAGCTGCTGGCGGATTCCACCGGCTTCGACGCGCTGCGAAACGCCGAGGTCGAGCCGGCCGCGCTCGATCTGCGCGGCGCGCCGACCCGCGCGGACGCGCGCCGAAAGCTCGGGATCGGCGCCGAGGCGCGAGTCATCGCCGTGATCTCGCGGCTCGTCCCGGCGAAACGACCCGGCGTGGCGCTCGCCGCTGCCGCGCTCGTGCCGAACGCCGAGATCCTCGTGGTCGGGGACGGCCCCGAGCTGCCCGCGCTGCGACGCCGTCATCCAGGGGTGCGCTTCTTCGGCCGCCAGCCGCGGGACGTCGCACTCGCCTGCATCGCGGCGGCGGACGTCGTCGTATCGGCGTCGCGCGAAGAGGGCGCGCCGAGCGTGGTCCGCGAGGCGCGGGCACTGGGCGTCCCGGTGGTGGCGGTGCGGGCCGGGGACTTGGCGGAACGCGCGCAAAGCGACCCGGATCTGTTGGTGATCTCGCGGTGAGCAAGCACCACGGCGAGGAAGGACATCACCTTCGCCACCGTAGTTTGGCGGGATTCGCATCTTGTCCCTCGTGCACATATCCGCGTGCTGCACGGTCGGCATTTTTCTCGCCGTCGTGTTTAGCCTCGGTCCAAACGCCCAGCGGAACCTGAGAGGACTGAAACGCTTCTTCTGGCTCTTGGTCTTCCTCGCCCCGGCGACGGCTACCTCGGGAATCGTCGACCCCTTTTGGGTCGCGACGTTTGTCTTTTGGGGCTGCATTGTCCCCTTGGTAGTGACCGAGTCGCTGATTCAGCGCGCGCGCTCCTAAGTCACGGCCGCTCGCGCTGATCCGCGGCAAGCTCGGCGAAGTTGCAAGGACGCACGCGGGCCGGGGACTTGGCGGAAAGCGCGCAAAGCGACGCGGCTCTGTCGGTGATCTCGCGATGAGCAAGCACCACGGCGAGGAAGGATATCGCCCTCCCTACCGTAGTAGTCGGCACGCAGGATGCTCACGTTGTTGGTATTGGCGACACTCACCTGCTGCATCGAAGGCATTGCACTCGCCGTCGTGGTCAGCCGCCGCGAAAATCCTCGGCGAAACCTGGCAAAACTCAACGCCCTTTTCCTGCTCTTGGCCTCGCTCACGCTGCTCGCCCTCGTCGGGCACACCGTTCACGAGTTCAGCGTGCCCCGCCCTCTCGAGGCCCCCCTGACCCTATCTTCCCTGATGCGCGAGCTCTTCTCTTACCCGGTGTTCGTCTTTTTCGGCTGCTTCATTCCCACGATAGTCGGCAAGGCGCTCAGCCAGCGCATGGGTCCCTAGCTCAAGCGCGCTCGCCTTTGATCCGCGGCAAGAGCTCGGCGAAGTTGCAGGGCCGCGTCCGGCTGTCGAGCTGCGGCAAGATGATCTTTTCGAGCGCGAGCCGGACCGCGCCGGTCGAGCCGGGCAGCGCGAACACCAGGGTTTGCCCGCACAGCGCGGCTTCGGCGCGCGACTGGATCGTCGCCGCGCCGATCTCCGCGTAGCTCAACATTCGGAACAGCTCGCCGAAGCCGGGAATCGCCTTGGTGACGAGCGGCGCGAGCGCGTCCGGCGTCACGTCGCGCGCGGTGACGCCGGTTCCACCGGTGGTGATCACGACGTCGATGCGTGGATCGGCGATGTAGCGGGCGAGGCTCTCGCGAATCGTCGAAAGGTCGTCGGCGACGATGCGTCGCTCGACAACGGCATGACCCACGCGCACGAGCTCACTTTCGACGAGGGCACCGCTGGTGTCGGTCTCGATCGTGCGCGTGTCGCTGACCGTCAAGACGGCGAGCGTGAGCGCCTGGAAGGACCGTTCCGTCACGACCCGAGTGTAGTCCCGCGCACGCATTGCGACTACGATGCGCCGAATGAACCCTTACTCGCCGCCGCGGGCGCCGATGACGCCGCTCGCGCCGCCGCCACCACCGCCCGGGCCGCTGACGCCGGGTCCGTCACAGCCGAGAACGATCAGCCCGCTCGGCGCGGTGCGTTTCGTGTTCGAGGGGCCGGACTGGAAAAACAACATGCTGCTCGGGTCAGTGTTGATGCTGATCCCGATCGCGGGCCCGATCTGCTTCTGTGGCTGGATGGCCGAGGCGCACCAGCGGCTGGTACGCCGGCATCCGCAACCCCTGCCCAAGTTCGACTTCAGCGACTTCGGCCACTACCTGTCGCGCGGAGTGATGGTTTTCCTGGTCAACCTGGTGATGACCCTGCCGTTCCTGATGGTGTTTTACGCGTTGCTCATCGGCGTGGTGTTCGGCGCGATCGCCATCGGCGCCGCCACCGACGAGCCGCTGGCCGCGGTCGCGGTCGGGGGCGTCGCCGGACTGTTCACGTTCCTGATCATGATCGCCGTGTCATCGGTGATGAACGCGGCGATGACCCGCGCCGAGCTCACCGAGGATTTCGGTAAATCGCTGAACTTCGGCCCGATGCTCGGCTACGCGCGCTCGACGTTCGCGCGTTTCTTCGTCAAGCAGCTGGTGTTCGGCCTGATCGGCGCCGGCATCATACTGCTCGGCGCGCTGGCCTGTTACATCGGGATGTACCCCGCCCTGTTCGTCCTGCAGGCCGCCTCGATGCACTTGCGCTGGCAGCTCTACGACGATCACGTGGGTCGCGGCGGCGAGCCGATCGAGCTCAAGCCGCCGCAGTGGTTGCCCTCGGAGCTCGCGCGCATGGGACGAGGCTGAGATTTGCGGAGCTGGTCGGTCGTAACCTGTACGGCACTCGTCATCGCGTGCGGGCGCACCACGGCCCCGAGCGTGGCCGTCCCCGCGAGCGCGGCGCCTGCCACGACCGCGCCTGCCACGACCGTCGCTTCGGCGCCTGCGGACGCCGCGCGTCCGCTGCCGCCGCCCGGGTCGAGCGCGTGGCTCGCGGCACCCGCAAAAGGCGTGGCCGAAAGCCCGGTCAAGCTGGTTTCGGGCGGAAAAACCACGGTGCACGGCGCCTTCGGGGTCGTGACTTCGGTCGAGGCCAACGCGACCCGTGCGGGGATCCGCGTGCTCGAGCAGGGCGGCAACGCGGTCGACGCCGCGGTGGCCGTCGCCTACGCGCTCGCGGTCACTCATCCGAGCGCCGGCAACATCGGTGGCGGCGGTTTCATGCTGGTGCGGCCGCCCGGTGGTCCGACCGTGGCCATCGACTTTCGCGAAACGGCGCCCGCGGCGCTCACGCGCCCGCAGTTCGACAAGATGATCAAGGACGGAGCGGCCGGGCCGGCGGCGGTAGGCATACCCGGCAGCGTCGCGGGGCTGAATCTCGCCCGCGAGCGGTTCGGCAAGCTCCCGCTCGAGACCCTGTTGAAGCCGGCGATCGAGCTTTCGCTGCGCGGCCACCGCATCGGCCCGCGCCAGGCGGCCGTCCTTGCCTGGAGCTGGCCCGCGCTGAGCAAGGATCCCGCCGCTCGCAAAAGCTTCGGCGAGGCCGACGGCAAACACCCGCTGGCCGAGGGCGCGCTGCTCAAACGCCCCGAGCTCGCGACGACGTTGACCCGCATCGCGAAGGAAGGCGACATGGGCTTTTATCGCGGAGCGACTGCCAAGGCGCTGGTCGCCGCGCTGCGCGCCCCGGGGATGATCACGCTCGACGACCTCTCCAGCTACAAAGCTGCGCTGCGCGAGCCGCTCGTCTTCCGCTACCGCGGGCTCACGATCGAGACCATGCCGCCGCCCTCCGCCGGCGGCGTCGCGCTGGCCCAGACGCTCTTGATGCTCGAGCAGCTCGGAGCGCATCGCCTGGCCCGGGGCTCCCCGGACGAGCTCCACCTGTTCATCGAAGCGTCGCGGCGCGCCCACGCCGAACGCCGTTTCGCAGTCACCGATCCCGATCGGCTCGCGCCGGAAGAGCTCGCCGCGCGCCGCCGGCGCTGGACCGATCCGCTCTATTTGCTGGCGCGTGAGCCGCGCATCGATCCCGAGCACGCGACGCCGTCGGCCGCGGTGCATCCGCTGTATCCGGCGGCGATGCTCGAGCTCGAGCACACCACGCACTTCGGCGTCGTCGATCGCGACGGGATGGTCGTCAGCTGCACGACGACCCTGTCGGCGGGCTTCGGCGCGCGCATCGTCGCCGCTGGCACCGGCGTCGTGCTCAACAACTCGGTGGCCGCGTTCGGCACGGCCGGCGACAGCCAGCCGGAGCCGGGACGGCGCACCACGAGCTCGATGGCGCCGACCCTGGTGCTGCGCGACGGCCAGCCGGTGCTCGTGCTCGGCACACCTGGCGGCGACACGATCCCGAGCACGCTCGCCCAGGTGCTGCGGAACGCGGTCGATTACGCGATGCCGCTCGACGCCGCCGTCGACGCGCCGCGCGTCCACCACGGCTTCGCGCCCGACGAGGTGCGCTTCGAGAAACCGCGGACGCCGGCCAAGAGCGTGCTCGACGAACTGGTCCGCCGCGGGCACCGGCTGTCCAAGATCACGAAGCCGATCGGCGACGCCAACAGCATCCTGCTCGAAGGCGGGACGGCCTGGGCCGTCGCCGATCGACGCGAAGGAGGGCTCGCGCTCGCCGCGCGCGACACGGTCAAGGCCGCGCGTGCTCCGATCGCTGCCTCGAAGGGAAACTAACGGATGGCGTTGCGGCACCTGACCGACGAACAGATCAGAACCTGGAGCCTCGAACAGAAGGACCGCTGGTGGCTCGAAAACGTGTGGCGCGGCGACATGCCGCAGCTCACGCTGCGCGCCGCGATCACCGGCACGATGCTCGGCGGCATCCTGTCTCTGACCAACCTCTACGTCGGCGCCAAAACCGGCTGGACGCTCGGCGTCGGCCTGACCAGCGTGATCCTTGCGTTCGCCGCGTACAAGGTGCTGTCGCGGCTCGGGCTCGGCAGCGAGTTCACGGTGCTCGAAAACAACTGCATGCAGTCGATCGCGACTTCGGCCGGCTACATGACCTCGTCCCTGGTCAGCAGTTTCGCCGCGTACATGATGGTCACGCACCGGGTGGTCCCGCTCTGGATCACGATCGTGTGGATCAGCTCGATCTCGCTGCTCGGCGTGCTGTTCGCCTTTCCGCTCAAGCGGCGGTTCATCAACGACGAGCAGCTGCCGTTTCCCGAGGGCCGCGCCGCCGGCGTGGTGATGGACGCGCTGCATTCGGAAGACGCCTCGCACGGCTTGTTGCAAGCCAAGATTCTGATGACGAGCGCCGCGCTCGGGTCGCTTTTGAAGATCGGCCAGAGCCCGACCATCATGCAGAAGCTGGAGCTCGGGCGCGCGACGATTCCCGAGTACCTCGACGACTGGCTGTACAAGCTCACCGTGCTGCGCTGGCGCGGCATCGATCTGAGGGAGCTCACGGTGCGGCCGGACACCGACTTCGTGCTGATGGCGGCGGGTGGCCTGATGGGCATTCGCACCGGGATCAGCCTGATGGTGGGTGCAATCCTGAACTACCTGGTGCTTGCGCCGTGGGGGATCCTGAGCGGCGACGTGGTCGGCCGGACCGTCGATGGCGCGCTGCACTACGGCTTTCGTTCGATCACGACCTGGGCGCTCTGGTGCGGCGTCGCGATGATGACGACCGCGTCGCTGGTCGCCTTTTTCGCCAAGCCCGACATCCTGGTCGGCTCGCTGCGTGGGCTGTTCAGAAAAGACGCGCGGCAGAAGAGCGACGTGCTCGACAACATCGAGCTGCCGCTGCGTGTCTCCTTCATCGGCATCCCGATCGTGGGCGCGATCGTCGCATTGATGGCTCACTTCTTCTTCGGTGTCGCGCTCTGGCAGGGGCTGGTGGCGATTCCGCTGATCTTCGTGTTCACACTGATCGCGGTCAACTCCACTGCCCTCACCTCGATCACGCCGATCAGCGCGCTCGGCAAGCTGACCCAGCTCACCTACGGCGTGCTCGCGCCG
>Ga0111538_10003833_pt1 | contig 20970 bp, 17 predicted proteins | sample SoiMethybrSBSTD1_FD_79669 | JGI IMG/M metagenome (GOLD analysis project Ga0111538, IMG submission 79669) | Bulk soil microbial communities from a Populus tree surrounding site in Tennessee, USA - Soil MetaG P. TD hybrid SBSTD1 (version 2)... | ecosystem: Environmental > Terrestrial > Soil >... | reverse complement strand
GTTCGTCAACGAGCGGCTGGCGAAGCAGTACGGCATCCCGAACATCTATGGGCCGCAGTTCCGTCGCGTCACGCTGCCGCCGCAGCTCGACATGCGCCGCGGTCTGCTCGGCAAGGGCGCGCTGCTGACGGTCACCTCGAATGCCGCGCGCACGTCGCCGGTCACGCGCGGGAAATGGTTCCAGGCGACGTTCCTCGGCGTCGAGCCGCCGGCGCCGCCGCCGGGTGTCGAAGTGAACCTGAAGGCGGCCTCTGACAATCAGGGCAACGCGAAGATTCCGACGATGCGCGAGCAGCTGGAGGTGCACCGGCGGAACCCGACCTGTGCCGCCTGCCATCGCATTTTCGAACCGGTCGGCATTGCCCTCGAGAATTTCGACGCGGTCGGCACGTGGCGAACGCACGAAGAAGCCGGTCCCATCGACGCCAGCGGACAGCTTGCCGACGGCACGAAAATCAGCGGCGTCGTCGATCTGCGCAATTCGCTGATGCGCTATTCCGATCAGTTCACGCGGGTGGTCGCGGAGAAGCTGCTGACCTACGCGCTCGGACGCGGCGTCGAAGAGGCTGACATGCCGCTGGTCCGGTCGATCGTCCGCCAGTCGGCGGCCGGCAAATATCGTTTCTCCTCGCTTGCTCTGGGCATCGTCAAGAGTCCTGCGTTCCAGATGAATATGAAGCCGGCGCCGCGCGCGGAAGAGCAGCGCGCGTCCCGGTAACGGAGATCGAACTCATCATGTTTATTTCGAAGAAACACATTCCACGGCGCACCGTCCTGCGGGGAGCAGGCGCGATGCTCGCGCTGCCATTCCTCGATGCCATGGTCCCGGCACGGACGCTGCTCGCCCAGTCGTCGGCGAAGCCGAGCCCGAGATTCGTCGGCCTGTTCGTTCCGCACGGCGGTGCTCCGGGCTACTGGGTGCCAGAGAAGGTCGGCGCCCTGCCGGAGCAGCTGCCCTTCATCTGGAAGGGCCTCGAGCCGTTCCGCGATCACACCGTGATTTTCAGCGGCTTGCATTCGCGCTCGGCGGAGCCGCCGCCCGGCGTGACGGGTGCGGATCACTGGGTGGCGGCCGCGTTCATGTGCGCGGAGAAGCCGAAGAAGACGGCCGGCGCCGACGTACGCGCGGGCACGACGATCGATCAGCTCATTGCCCAGAAGATCGGTGGCGACAGCCTGATCCCGTCGCTGCAGCTGGCGGTCGAAGACCCTGGCGCCAACTCGAGCAATTGCGGCGAGGGATACAGCTGCGTCTACACCAACACGATTTCCTGGGCGACGCCGACATCGCCGCTGCCGATGGAACTGAACCCGCAGGTCGTGTTCGAGCGGATGTTCGGCGACGGCACGACGACCGAGCAGCGTGCGGCGCGGCGCAAGCGTGACCAGAGCATCCTCGATTCGCTGAACTCCAGCCTGACGAAGCTGCGTGGCGATCTCGGCGCCTCCGATCGCCATCGCCTCGAGCAGTACGCCGAGAACGTCCGTGAAATCGAGCGGCGGCTGCAGATCGCCATCAAGGCATCGGCGGTCGCGCCGGAGAACATCGAAGTGCCCGTCGGCGTGCCGCAGACATTCGACGAGCACATCAAGATCCAGTTCAAGCTGCTCGCGCTCGCGTTCCAGGCCGACATTACGCGTGTCGGATCGCTGCTCTTCGCGCGCGACCTGACCGGCCGCACCTACCCGGCAAGCGACGCGCCGACGTCAGGGTTCCACGGTGTCTCGCATCACGGCGAAGCGCCGGCGCAGATCCTGAACCTGGCGAAGATCAACCAGTACCACGTCAAGATGGTGGGCTTCCTGGCCGAGGAGCTGGCCAAGGTCCAGGAAGGCGATGGCACCCTGCTCGATCACTCGCTGATCCTGTTTGGCAGCAACATGGGCAACTCGAATCAGCACGTGCATTACGACGTGCCGCATGTGCTCGTTGGCGGTGCCAACGGCAAGGTGAAGGGCGGACGGCATCTGGCCTATCCGAGCAAGACGGTGCCGACCGGCAACCTGCTGCTCAGCATTCTCGACCGCTACGACATCCATCAGGACAGCATCGGCGACAGTACGGGACGCTTGGAGGACCTGTGAGAACGACGCTTGGTTTCTTCGCGGCCTTCGCGATCGTCGCGCTCTGCGCGGTTACCTCACGGGCAGCGGCGCCGAGTCCGATTGCCGACGCCGCCATGCGCGGCGACAAGGCGGCGGTGCGGGCGCTCATCCTGAAGAAGACGGATGTCAACGCGCCTCAGAACGATGGCGCGACGGCGCTGCACTGGGCGGCGTTCAGGGGCGACCTCGAGCTGGCCGAAACGCTGCTGCGCGCGGGCGCAAATCCGAACGTGGCGAATCGGGAAGGCTCGACGCCGCTGTGGCTGGCGTGCCTGAACGGCGACGCGCCGATGATTTCGGCGCTGCTCAAGGCGGGCGCCAATGCGAACGAACAGCTGCCGCTTGGCCGGAGCCCGCTGATGATTGCGGCGCGCACCGGCGGTGTGGACGCGCTGCGAGTGCTGCTCGAGGCAGGCGCGGATCCAAACGCGAAGGAAACGCTTCGCGGCACGACGCCGCTGATGTGGGCCGCCGACGAAGGGCATGAAGAGGCGATCAAGGTGCTCGTCGAGCACGGCGCCGACGTGAAGGCGCGCTCCAACCCGGCGCCCCGTGGCCGCGGTCCGGCGCTCGGCAAGGCCAACGATCCGCGCAAGGCCGTTGCCGCGCAGGGTGCGGCGCTGGCGCGAGGCCAGGCCATTTCCAGCCTCGGGACGCTGAACCAGCTGGCCAACGGCGATGCGGCTGCGGGAGCGGCGGCAGCCCCGGCCGGTGGCGGACGCGGCGGTCGAGGCGGGCGCGGTGGCGGCGGCCGCGGTGGCCGTGGCGGCGACGATGTCAACGTCGATCAGGATGACGCGGCAGTGGCGGCAGGCATCGGGCGACGCGGCAACGCGCCGGCGGACGGTGGACAGCTCACGGCGCTGGTCTACGCCGCTCGCGCCAACGATCTCGAGTCGGTCAAGACGCTGCTGGCTGCCGGCGCTGATGTCAACCAGACCACCGGTTACGGCTGGAGCCCGCTGCTCGTCGCCACGCAGAACCGCTACTACAAGCTCGCGGCCTACCTCCTGGATCACGGCGCCAACGTGAACCTGGCGAACACCGGTGGCTGGACGGCGCTGTATCTGGCGACGGACAACCGCAACATCGAGAACGGCGACTATCCGGTCCGTCGGCCGGACATGGATCACCTCGAATTCATCAAGCTGCTGATCGACAAGGGCGCCGACGTCAATCACCGCGTCAAGGACAGCACGGAGACGCGCACGGTGTTCACCAACCAGTGGCTGGACGAAAACGGCGCGACGGCATTCCTGCGCGCGTCGCAGTCGGGCGATGTCGAGCTGATGAAGCTGCTCCTCGATCACGGTGCCGATCCGAAGATCAACACGATTCTCGGGGTCACGCCGCTGCACGTCGCCGCCGGCGTCGGCTGGGTCGAGGGGATTACCTATGAATGGTCGCCGAAGGCGACGTTCGAAGCGGTGAAGATGCTGATCGATCTCGGCCTCGACGTGAACGCCCAGGCCGACACCGGCCGGACCGCGCTGCACGGCGCTGCCCACAAAGGCCGGGCAGACGTGATCCAGATCCTCTATGACCACGGTGCGAAGCTCGACACCCGCGACTACGGCAACACCGACAACCGTGGCGGCAAGCTCGCCGTCCACACGTGGCAGGCGGTCGATTACGCTGACGGCCTGGTTCGCGTCGGCGTGCAGTCGGCGATCGGACATCCGGAAGCCGGCGCGCTGCTACGGAAGCTGATGGCGGCGCAGGGGCTTGCCGTGCCGCCGATGGGCCGGACGCTCGAGTCGATTTGTATTACGGAGGCGTGCGAGTAGGAAGACGACACACCGAGACACTGAGCCACCGAGGACGTGATCGTTTTCTCAGTGCCCCGGTAGGTCGCAGCGGTGGAGGCCGACCGTCAGGTCGGCCTTTTTATTTGTCGATGGTGTGGAGAATCCACAGCAACACGAATCCGAGCGGGACGGAAGATAAACCGATAAGCAGCCACCCGCTCTGGGGTTGCGCGAAGTTCGGCGTCCAGCCCGACCAACGCACGCCCCGTTTGGGCACCCAGATCCTCGAATCGCGGGCGCTGTTGTAGAACAAGCCGGCCTTCCAGTTGGCCGGATTCTCCCATTCCCGTTGGTTGATCGTTTCCTGGTCGTCCATGGCGCGGCTGTTATGATTCTCGCGTACCTAGCGGAGACCCTGAAATGAAACGGTTGTTGTTCGTTGCCATACTACTGATGGCGGCGGTGCCGCCGGCTGCCGCCCACCACTCCTTCGGCGTCAACTTCGACGCCAATAAGCCGGTCACGCTCACCGGGGTCGTCACCAGGATTGACTGGCGCAATCCGCACACGCACCTCTACATCGACGTGAAGGACGAGAAGGGAAAGGTCGTCAACTGGACGCTCGAGGGCTATCCACCGAACGTGCTCGCGCGCACCGGATGGAAGAAGGACGTGACGGTGAAGATCGGCGACACGATCACGATCTTCGGCTGGCTCGCCCGTGACGGCTCGCCCTACGCGCATCTGCGTGAGGCCAAGCTGGCGGACGGCAAGCGCCTGTTCTTCGGGCCGCCGGCGGGTACCGGCGAAGGTGGCCCGGTCGCGGGGCAATGACGTGAAGGCCGCATCACTCCTGACGTTCTTCGTCATCTCCGCGACGGCGATGGCAGCGCAGAACGCGCCGATTCAGCCGACGCCGCGCGCCGGGGACGGCAAGCCCGATTTGACCGGGGTGTACCAGGCCAGTAACCGCCGTGGCAAAGAGTGGGATGCGCAGGTGCCAGGCGACGTGCCCGGTCAGCCGGCACAGCAGGCGTCGAATGCCGCCGTCAACGTCGCGCAGCGAGATCCGATTCCGTTCACGCCCGAGGCGCGCAAGCGCGCGCAGGAGCTCCTCAATCGCCGCTCCATTGACGATCCGGCGGCGCATTGCCTCCCTGTCGCATCGCCGCGCATGACGCCGGTCAGCCTGTTTCCGATCGAATTCGTGCAGACGCCGTCGAAGCTCGTCATCATGTACGAGTATTTCTGGACGTTCCGCAGCATCCCGATCGGCGGCAGCCATGCAGACGATGCCGACCCGAGCTTCCTCGGCGATTCGGTGGCACGGTGGGACGGCGACACGCTCGTCGTCGACGTGACGAATTTCAAAGCCGGCGGCTGGCTGGCGGCCGGTTTCGTGCACAGCGACGCGCTGCACCTGGTCGAGCGCTACACGCGGGTCGATCGCGATCAGATGAACTATGAGGTCACGATTGAAGATCCGAATGTGCTGACCAAGCCGTTCACGCAGCGCAATACATTGATGCTGCGCGAAGGCACGCGGTTGCGTGAGTATTCGTGCCTGGAGAACAACCTCGATCCCAAGGTCTACGAAAAACTGCTGGTCGATCCGACGAAGTTTCTGAGGAAACCCTGACTAGTTGGTAGTTGGCTAGTTGGATAGTTGGAGTTGGTAGTTGGCTAGTTGGTAGCGGGATGCGGAAGCTGACGATTTGTGCGTTCCTTGTCGCCGGTGCGGCGCTGCGTCTAGGCGCGCAGGGCGACGCCTGGGACGCGAAGTTCCGGGGCATTCCCGATGCGCGCAACATCCGCGACTACGTGCGGACGTTGAGCGCGCGGCCTCATCACCTCGGCTCGCCGTACGACAAGGAGAACGCCGAGTGGATTCTGGCCAGGCTGCGCTCGTGGGGATGGGAGGCCGACATCGAGCGCTACGAGGTGCTCTTCCCGACGCCGACAGAGCGGGTCCTCGAGCTCGTGGCGCCGACGCAGTTCAAAGCATCGCTGACCGAGCCGGAGTTGGCAATGGACCCGACGTCCGGCCAGAAATCCGAGCAGCTGCCGACCTTCAACGCCTACTCGATTGACGGGGACGTCACCGGTCCGCTGGTCTACGTGAACTACGGGCGACCCGAGGATTACGAGGAGCTCGAGCGTCGCGGCGTTTCGGTCAAGGGCGCCATCGTCATCGCGCGCTACGCGCAGTCATGGCGCGGCATCAAGCCGAAGGTGGCGGCCGAACATGGGGCCATCGGCTGTCTGATTTACTCGGATCCGCGCGACGACGGCTATTTCGTCGACTCGGCGTTTCCGCAGGGGCCTGCGCGGAGCAAGGACAGCGTGCAGCGCGGCAGCGTGATGGACATGCCGGTGTACCCCGGCGATCCGCTGACACCGGGGTATGCCTCGACGGCGGACGCGAAGCGCCTGCAGCTGTCCGAGGTGCGGACGCTGACGAAGATTCCCGTGCTGCCGATTTCGTACGGCGACGCGCAGCCGCTGCTGGCGGCGCTCACCGGGCCGCTCGCGCCGACCGACTGGCGCGGTGCGCTGCCGCTGACGTACCGTCTCGGACCGGGTGCGGCGCGCGTTCATCTGAAGGTGGCGTTCAACTGGAATCGCGTGCCCGCCTACAACGTGATCGCACGGCTGCGCGGCTCGACCTATCCGGACGAGTGGATCGTCCGCGGCAACCATCACGACGCGTGGGTGAATGGCGCGCAGGACCCGTCGAGCGGGATGGCGGCGGAGCTCGAGGAGGCGCGGGCGCTCGGCGAGCTGGTCAAGCAGGGCTGGCGGCCGAAGCGGACGATCGTTTACGCGGCGTGGGACGGCGAAGAGCAGGGCCTGCTCGGCTCGGTCGAATGGGTCGAGCATCACGAGGCGGAGCTGCGGCAGAAAGCGGTCGTCTACATCAACAGCGACGGCAACAGTCGCGGTTTCCTGAGCACTGGTGGCTCGCACGCACTCGAGCAGTTCGTCAACCGTGCGATGCGCGACGTCGAGGATCCGGAAACACGGACCTCAGTGTGGAAGCGGGCGCAGGCGCGCGCCATCGCCACCGGCAATCCGGCGGCGCGTGCCGAAGCGCGCAGCCGCGCCGATCTGCGGCTGTCAGCGCTGGGATCGGGTTCAGATTATTCGGCGTTCCTGCAGCACGCCGGCATTCCCACGCTGAATCTCGGCTTCGGCGGTCAGAGTCAGAGCGACGGTGTCTACCACTCGATCTACGACGACTTCTACTACTACTCGACGTTCATCGATCCCGACTTCGCCTACGGCCGTGCGCTGTCGCAGACCGTCGGCACGATGGTCGTCCGGATGGCTGACGCGGACCTGCTCCCATTCGAGTTCACCAGCCTTGCGGACACGGTGCAGACCTACGTGCGCGAACTGCAGACGCTGCTGCGAACGCAGCAGGATGACGTGCGCGAGCGGAACCGTCAGATCGAGGACGGCGTGTTCACGGCGATGAACAACCCCGCCCGGCCGATCAAGCCGCCCGTCGTCGAGGCGGTGGCACCGGCCATCAACTTCGCGCCGCTCGAGAACGCGGCGGCGGCGCTGAGCACGGCGGCGGAGCGGTACCGAAAAGCGGCCGAGGCAGCACGCGGCAAGCTCACCGCGGATGCGACCGTCCGCGTGAATGCGCGTCTGATCGCCAGTGAACGCCAGCTCACCGAGGAGTCCGGACTGCGCGGACGCGAATGGTATCGACACCTCCTCTACGCGCCCGGGTTCTATACGGGGTACGCGGTGAAGACCGTTCCCGGCGTGCGCGAAGCGATCGAGCAGAAGCAGTACGCCGCGGCCGAGGCTGAAGTGGTTCGTGCGGCGGCGGCCGTCCAACGCGAGGTCGATCTGGTCAACGCCGCCACCCGCGACCTCGAATCGGTCAACGGCAAGGTCTCGACGCCATAACCTCTCGCGCTGGTGTGAAGGCCGTGCGCGATGGCGAGTGATTGACACCGGCAGCCGCTTCGGCCAGGTCACATTTGCTGACTGCATTTCGCATCGCAACGACCAGCCGCGGTTCAGACGGACGGGTATTTGTAGGCGACGGTAATGTCCTTCGCGCGCGGTCGATCGTAGCCTTCCGCAGGTTCGAGTTCGAACTCGAATACGATCTCGCGGCTCGGCAGCATTGTCTCGTCGAATCCCGACGGCAGGTTGTTTACATGAAACGCGGCGACGCCGTACGGCGAATTCTCGTCGCGGTCGTCGCGCAGCCAGAGGTTTCCTTCCGCTTTTTCCAGATACCGGAAGAAGCCGACTTCCTTGCCGCCGGTCGGGTAGTAGTAACAGACCCCGCGGACGCGCGAGCCAGACTGTCCCCACGGTTTGCCTGGTGACGGGACGAGCCCTGGCACCAGATAACCGGAGAGGAAGTGATCCGCCTCACGCCGCAGGTTTCCGGACACGTTCTCGAAGGCGATGATTTCGACGCGGCAGCCACGATTCTGCAGCGCGCGCACCACCTGCACGAAGTCACCGTCGCCGGTGCCGAGGACCACGCGATCGAGGTGCTCCGACTGGAGCAGACAGTCGACCGCCATGTCGAGATCGGCGTTGGCCTTCGTCCGCTCGATGCCGTTCCGATCGACGAAGTGCTGCACCTTCTTCTCGATGATCTTGAATCCGGCGTCGCGCACGGCGGAGTAATACTCGAGCATCGATTCGCGATAGCTGTCGTCGTCGCGCGCGCGACGCTCGTCGAAGGCGATGTAGGTATTCAGGCGGATCGCCTGGCCGGCCTCGCGGCAGGCAATTTCGCGGAGGACGCGGTACTGCATGCGGTCGCCGCCGTTGCGGCTCAGGTTTTCGGCGTCGACGTAAACGCCGACGCGCAGTCCCGCCTCAGCCACGGTCAGAATCGACGAATGCAGAACGACGAGCCACGCCTCACCGGTTGCATGTCGCGTTCCGTCTCCTTGAACGATCCGAACGACCCGCTAATCGGGTACCGCGATCGGCTCGTCTTCCGGTTCGAGATTCGCCATTTCGGCCTGCAGCATCTGTTCCCCCGCTGCAGCTGGCACGGCGCGCTCGAAGGTGATCGACGGCAGGAACAGCGTTGCCAGCAGCCCCCCGGCCGAGACGACGGCACCGGCGACGAACACGCGATGCAACGCGGCTTCGAACATCGCTCGCACGGCTGGAGACAGCGAGGCGCCGCTGAGCGCCGCCGCGTCGGCGCTTCCTGGCAGCGTGACACCTGTCAGGCTGCGCGCCAGGATCGCCCCCATCGCCGCGACGCCGATTGCCGCGCCGATGCTGCGCGAGAACTGATTGAGCGCGGTGGCAATCCCGAGGCGGGAACGCTCGACACCATGCTGGACGGCCAGCAGCAGCGACAGCATCTGCGTGCCCATGCCGGCGCCAATCACCGTGCAGCTGGCCATCAGCAGCCAGGCCGGCGACTTCGCCTGCACGAGCGTGAGACCGAGAAAGCCGGTGGTCATCAGCACGCTGCCGCTGATCGACACCGTCCGGTAGCCGAACAGCATCGTTGCCCTGGCGCCGACAATCGACATCACCACCCAACCGAGAAACAGCGGTGTGATCGCCTGGCCGGCCTGAGTCGCCGTTCCGCCGCGCACGGCCTGCACGAACAACGGAATGAAGGCGATGGCGCCGAACAACGCGACGCCGACCAGAAACACCACCGACAACGACCGCGCAATCACCGGCGTGCGGAACAGATCGACGGGAAGAATCGGCTCCGGCACGCGCCGCTCGACGACGATGAACGATCCCAGGAGCACGATCGCGGAAACCACCCAGATCCACACGCCGCCGGGTGTTTCGTCGCCGAGCGCGATCAGCAGTGTGCTGACACCGGAAAAGAGGAGCCCGGCCCCGAGCCAGTCGACGCGAACGGAAGTCACGCGGCCGGAGGCCGGGTAGGCGGTCGCAATGACGGCCGCAGCGAGCAGGCCGAACGGCAGGTTGAGGAAGAACACCCACCGCCAGTTCAGGTAGTCGGTGACGTAGCCGCCAACGAGCGGACCGGCGATGGATGCCACGCCCCACACGCCGCTGAAGAGCGCCTGCGTCCGCGGCCGCTCCGCCAGCGTATACAGCTCGCCGACGATCGTCATGCTGAGCGGGATGATGCAGCCGGCGCCCAGTCCCTGCACCGCGCGCGACAGAATGAGCTGCACCATTGACGTCGATGCGCCCGACAGTGCCGAACCGACCAGAAAGATGGCGACACCAAGCAGGTAGATCCGCCGACGGCCATACAGATCCGACAGGCGACCCCAGATCGGAACGCACGCAGTGGACGTGAGCAGATACGCCGAGAACACCCAGCTGTAATGCGCCAGGCCGCCGAGGGTCGAGATGACGGTCGGCATGGCCGTGCTGACGACGGTCGCTTCGAGCGCACCGAGGCTCATGCCCAGTAAGAGACCGGCGGTAATCCACCGTCTTCGCTTGAGGCTTATGTGCGGGGTCCCTGACGCGTCACGCATCCGATCAGGGTACCAGAGGTACTGCCGAATGCAGAATTCAGGACGCGGAGTTCAGAGCCGCGTCGTGCGCGCAACAATCTGCATTCTGGATCCTGCATGGGCCCGTCACTGTTTCGTCAGCGACACATTCAGCGTCCGGACCTGGCCGTTGCCGACCGCAATGTCTGTCAGGTAGGAGCGATAACCTTCTTTGCGAATTTCGACATGGTGAGTTCCGACACCGAGCTGAACGAGGAGCGGCTCGTTGTCCATCGATCCTTTCCACGGCTCTCCGTCGATCAGCACATCGGCATCCGCCGGCTGCACACGCAGCGAGAGCGATCCGAATCCCTCTGCGGCGCCGCCCTGGCGTCCTCGCCCAGGGCCGTTGCCGCGTGCGCCGCGGCCCGCCTCAGGACCCGCTGCGGGACCGTTCGCATCGGGGCCACCGGGGCCACCGACAGCGCCGCTTCCGTTGTGGTATCGGGCGGCTGGTGCACCGGTGACGACCGGGCGCGGCGGGGCCGCTTCGCCGGGTGCGAGCGGCTCGAGTGTGTGCTTGATGCTGAAGGTCTTGCCCGGCTGCAGGTAGACGCGCTGCTGGAACGGACGATAGCCGTCGAGATACACCTGTACCTCGTGCTCGCCAGGTTCGACGTTCAGTCGCTGGAAGACGCCATCGTATTCGTCGACGGTGCCGGCGTAGTAACCGTCAACGAAAACCTCTGCCACACGCGGCTGCACCTGCAACCGCACTGATCCGCTGTTGTCGTAGTGGTACGGACCGTAGATCGGAAACTGTCCGTAGAACGCGGGCCCCCAATACCCCGGGTAGCCCCAGCCGGCGTAAAACGCCGGATAGCAGCAGCCGCCGCCGTAGTAGTACGGGTAGCCCCAGCCTCCGTATGCCAGCGACGTGCGATAGAGGGTCGGGTAGTAATACCCGCCGACGAACACCGTGCGATGAACCGGCGCGGCAACGGCTACTCGCGGTTGCGCGACGCGAACTTGAGCGTGGGCTGGAGAAGAAGCGACGAGCGTAGACGCGACGACGGCGGCGAAGAGAAGAGGAGCTCGCACGGTGGACCTCCGGATCCTGGGGCGGAGTCGAGCAATGGACGTACCAAGCCGCGGCCCTCGTTGTGACCGTGCATGAGCGGTTTTGTTCCTGAAGAGCGGCCTCTTCGCAGGTTAGGCGCTCGAGTCTCCGTCCGCCTCAGAGGACGGCAGACAGATCTCGAAGAGAGCGCCGCCGTCGTTGCGCGCGCTGATCGTTCCGCCGTGACGCTCGACGATCGCCTTGGTGATCGAGAGGCCCAGGCCGCTGCCGCCGGCCGCCTTGCGCGCTGCATCAGCTTTATAGAAACGGTTGAAGATGTGCGGCAGATGCTCGGGTGGAATGCCGGGACCGTTGTCGCGGACAGTGATGACCACATCTGCACCATTCCGCGTCGCTGTCAGCTGAATCTGGCCGCCGTCCGGAGTGTAGCGGAGCGCGTTGGCGGCCAAGTTCTGCAACGCCTGTTCGAGGCGATCGGCGTCCCCTGTGACGAACTTCGCAGGCGCGTCCACGCGCGCCGTCAGTGTGACGCGGCGGCCTGCCAGCTCGCGTTCATGACGCGCCGCCACGCGCTCGAACAGCGTGACGACGTCGGCCCGTTCGCGCCGCAGCGTCATACCGCCGCCCTCGAGGCGCGCGAGATCGAGCAGGTCACCGATGATCTGTTCGAGGCGATGCGTTTCGTCGGTGACGATCGTCAGGTAGCGTTGGCGCGTCTGCCTATCGAGCGACACTTCCGGCATCGTCAGTGTCTCGATGTAGCCGCGCATTGCCGTCAACGGCGTCATCAGCTCGTGTGAGACGTCGGCCATCAGTTGACGGCGCGTCTGGTCGGATGTCTGGAGCTCGCGCGCGCGTCGCGCCAGTTCGTCCGCCATCTGATTGAACGACCGTGCCAGCGCGGCGACCTCATCGTGCCCATGGTCCGGAGCGCGAGCCGACAGGTCGCCCGATCCAAGCCGCTCGGTGGCCCGCTGGACGTCTTTCAGCCGCCGGCGCACGGGGCCAAACACGACGAGCGCGATCAGTGCCGTACCGACTCCGAGTACGCCTGCACCGATGACCGCCATTGTCGGACCAAGTTGCCGGACGATCCGCCAAAACGGCCGATCACCGGCCCAGATGACGACGCGACCGACCTGGACGTCATCGACGAAGAGTGGAGCCATATCTCCCAGAGGACCCATCCCCGGCCCGGCCGGTCGAAGCCGCGGCGGCGGCTCGCCCCCCGGACGATCTCCCGGCCCGCGGCCGCGGCGTCTTCCGAACCGATCGGCGAACGCGGCGTTCTCAGCCCGCAACTCGCCAACGACTTGGGCCGGCACGTCGTCGTGATTGGACCAGATGCGTCCATCACGCAGCACGATGAAGAACGTCTGCGCCACGTCCTTGTACTGCTCATGCAGATACGCGTCGAGGTCGAGATCGGGGTTGCGTGTGAGCGCGGCACCGACATCGCGCGAGACGATGTTGGCCAGCTGCCGCGGCGAGCGGGCGGGCATCGCCCCGGCGAGCCGCTCGGAGATCCACAGGAACAGTGCGCCTTCGGCCGCGAGCATCAGCGCCACGAAGGCGAAGAGTCCCAGCGCGATCCGCCAATACAGGCTGTTGTACCAGCGCCTAGGCATCATCGGCGGCTTTGTAGCCAGCACCCCACACGGTGAGGATCACATCCGGGTCGGCTGGATCGGTTTCGATCTTCTTGCGAACGCGTTTCACCAGCGTATCGACGCTGCGGACCGTGACGAACGTGTCGGTGCTCCAGACTTTGCCCAGCAGTGCTTCGCGGCTGAAGACAATTCCGGGACTGGTGAGCAGGACCGACAGCAGCTGAAACTCGTTTGACGTCAGCTCAACCTCGCGTGTGCCGACACGGACTCGACGACGGGCAGGGTCGATTTCAATGTGCCGGTAGACGATTGGAGCAGCTGGGACGATCTCCTCTGCCGTGCGCGGGATCGTGCGTCGCAGCAGCGCGCGGACGCGCGCCATCAGCTCCCGTACTCCGAACGGTTTGGTGAGATAGTCGTCGGCGCCAGAGTCGAGCCCGAGGACCTTGTCGCTTTCCTCCCGCCGCGCCGTGAGCATAAGGATGGGCGTCGTCCGGTTTGCGGACTCCCTGCGTATGGCGCGGCAGACCGTGACCCCGTCCAGGCCGGGGAGCATCAGATCGAGGATCACGAGGTCGAAACGGCGCTGACGCGCCAGCTCCAGCGCCGTGCGGCCGTCTTGAGCCTCAACCGGCACGGCATGCTCGAGCCGCAGGTGCAGCGACACCAGTTCGCGGATATTGGCTTCATCCTCCACGACGAGGACCTGCGGCTGCGCCACGGTACTAGCGTACGGCGAGTTCAGCGGTCAGCCCGAGCTGTCACATATTCTTCACAGTTTGGACGCCTTCTCGCCATGGCTCGTACCGTCCAATCGATCACGACACACCGAGGCAGTGCGAGGGTTGCACGCTCGGTGTCTCGGTGTCTCGTAATGCCATGACGCGTTGATTCATAGGGGGACCCATGACTCGGTTAAGACTTTTGGCGGCGGCGCTTCTGATCGCGCTGATCGCGACGGTGGCCGTGGCAGCGGAGGGCCCACGCACCGGCGGACCAGGCCGCGGCCGCGGCGGGCCGGGCGGACCACTGGGCGGCATTCCGCTCGCCACACTCAATCTCACCCAGGCGCAGCAGGATCAAATCCGGAGCATCCGCGAACGCAGCCAGCAGGAGATACAAGCCCTGCAGGAGCGAACACGCAACGAAATTCTGGCCGTGCTTACACCTGAGCAGCAGGCAGAAGTTACCAAGCTTCAGGCTGAGCAGCAGCGCCAGCGGCGGGAACAGCGCCGGAACCAGCAGTAGCGGTCCTGGCCCTGCATTTGAGTACTCACCGCGCGCGGCCGCCGACGCCGACGGCTACGGAGGACCGCGCGTGATGATGCCCGACCGACCGACCCGCCGTAACCTGCGCATTGCCGCGATAGGCGACATCCATGTCTCGAAGTCGTCGCAGGGAACATTCCACTCGCTCTTCGCACAAATCAGTCACACCGCTGACGTATTGCTTCTCTGTGGTGACTTCACTGACTACGGTGTTCCCGAAGAAGCCCGCATCCTCGCGCGCGAGCTGACGACGTCCATCAACATTCCGGTCATTGCCGTGCTTGGCAATCACGACTACGAAGCGGGGCGGCAGGACGAGATCCGGCAGATCCTGTCCGACGCGGGTGTGGCTGTGCTGGATGGGGAAGCGACGGAGGTGCAGGGAGTCGGGTTTGCCGGCGTGAAAGGATTCGCCGGGGGATTCGGACGCGGCGCGCTCGGCCCCTGGGGCGAGCGTGCCATCAAGCAGTTCGTGCAGGAAGCGGTTGACGAAGCGCTGAAACTCGAAGCGGCGCTGGCGCGATTGCGAACGACGCGCCGCGTCGCCGTCCTGCACTATTCACCTGTGCGGGCCACGGTGGAGGGCGAGCCGCCGGAAATCTTTCCATACCTCGGATCGAGCCGGCTCGAGGAACCGATCAACCGCTATCGCGTCAGCGCCGTCTTCCACGGCCACGCGCACCGGGGTACAGCGGAGGGAAGGACGTCGACGGGCGTGCCGGTTTACAACGTCGCCATGCCGCTGATGGCTCGCCTGCATCCGGACCGACCACCCTACCTGGTCGTCGAATTGCCACTCGAAGACGAGGCGCCCGGGGCGGTGCCGTCGCAGACGCTGGCAGACCCTGTTGTCAAAACGGCCTGAAAAGTGCACTCCAACAGGACGAGGTACCCGACGTGATCGACACGGAAGCCCCGCTACTCACTACCCCCGAGAAGGCGGAGTTGTACCGCACGGCGCTCGACATGTTGAACCGCAGTGGCGTGCCGTACATGGTCGGGGGGACCTATGCGTTTCATTACTATGCCGGCATCGCGCGCAGCACCAAGGATTTCGATATCTTCGTCCGTCCGCGCGATGTGCAGCGGGTGCTCGACGTCCTCCAGCGCGCGGGCTTCAAGACCGAGATCACCTTCAGCCACTGGCTCGCTAAAGCGCACCACGCGGATCGGTTCATCGACGTGATCTTCAGTTCTGGCAACGGCGTCGCCGAAGTCGACGACGAGTGGTTTGCGCACGCCGTGGACGAAGAGGTCCTCGGGGCGGCGGTCAAGCTCTGTCCGGCCGAGGAGATGGTCTGGTCGAAGTCGATGATCATGGAGCGGGAGCGTTTCGACGGCGCCGACGTCGCGCATCTGTTCCGGCACTGCAGCGGGCTGTTGAACTGGGAGCGGCTCGTGCGCCGGTTCGGTTCCAACTGGCGGATTCTTCTCAGCCACCTGGTCCTGTTCGGATTCATCTATCCCGGTGAGCGCTCGCTGATTCCGTCCGCAGTCGTCAAGGACCTCGTCAACCGTCTCCTGGCGGAACTGGACGTGCCGACGCGCGACAGCAAGGTCTGTCAGGGGACCCTGCTGTCGAGGGCGCAGTATCTGGTCGATGTCGACGACTGGGGGTACGAAGATGCGCGCGTGCAGCCACGCGGCTCGATGACGGAGGACCAGGTGCAGGAATGGACAGCAGCAATCGACAAATGACGTCTAGTGCTCTGGTCCCATTCCAGTTACCGTGAGTCCTTCGCTTGCCGTTCCCAATACTTCCCTGGACGACCGCACCGTCGCGCGGACGACATAGCTGCCGGCCGGCAGGCTTTTGAACTCGATCAGGTGCAGACGCTTCTCATCTGCGCCTTCAAGCGTCACCGCCGAAGAACGGAAGTAGCTGTCGCCGTCGGCTTCGACCACGAGCATCCGATTCTGCGCCGCCGGCTCGACGGCGACCGTGACGGGGATGGTGGCGGGCGCCGGGAAGATGTAGCCGCGCAGTCGAATCTGAACGATCTCGTTCGCCGGCGTGACCGACGGAATCAGTGCGGATAGGACCAATAAGATGATGGCAACAAAGGCGGTTCTCTTCACGGCGACTGCTCCTAGGCCTGCAGCCTAGCAACCGTAGTGCCACACTACTGTTGACGTTCGAGAATCCAGCACACAGGGCCGACAACCTTTTCAAGCAACGGTCTTCCGATCCAGAGCTGCAAGGTCACTTCATCGCTGGCCGCGACATCCGCCTCGAAATCGTGGCGCAGCCGCGCTGTGACGCCGGCTTCACGAAAGGCGACGTTGACTTCGTCGTTGTGTTCGAACGAGCGGTTGTCGATGTTGGTGGTGCCGAGCATCGCCCACACGCCGTCCACCATCACCGTCTTGACGTGCGTCATTGCCGGCCGGTATTCGAAGATGCGCACGCCGCCCTCGAGCAGCTCCCTGTACATCCGCCGGCTGGCGAGACGCACCCACCGCTGATCGGTGATGCGTCCTGGCACGATCACGCGCACCTGCACCCCGCGCTGGGCCGCACGCACCAGCGCCTTGCGAAAAGCCTTGTCGGGCAGGAAGTAGGGCGTGCTGATGTCGATCGAGGTCACCGCGCCGTCGATGAGCATCTGAAAAACGACCCGCGAAACAGTGGCGCGGTCCGACGGTGAGCTCTTGACGAGCATTGCGCCCGCCGGGCCGGCCGCGGTCAGCGTAGGCCAGTGGCGCGGTCCGGTCAGGATCTCGCCGCACGCCTCGAGCCAGTTCTCCGCAAATGTGCCCTGAAGCGCCGCCGTGATCGGCCCCTCCAGTCGTGCCATCGTGTCGCGCCAGGTCGGGCCGTGCACCGGCTTGTACCACCAGTCGGCGACGCCCGCGCCGCCGGTGAACGCCACGCGGCCGTCGACGACGAGCAGCTCACGGTGGGTCCGGTTGTTGAGCCGGTGCAGGCGGTACCACGTCACCGGCTGATAGAACGCGACGCGGCAGCCGTGTGCCGCCAGCTTTCGCGCGGCGCTGTTGCGCAGCTTCGAGCTGCCGATCGCATCGAGGACGACGCGCACTTCGACACCGGCGCGGGCACGTGCGATCATCGCATCCACAAGCATGTCAGCCGCCTCGCCGGGCTGGAAGATGTAGGCCTCGATGTTCACCGACATTTCCGCCGCCAGGATCGCATCGCGCATTGCCGGATAGAACTGCGCGCCGTTGGTGAAGATGTCTACCCGATTGCCGTGGTGGATCGCCGCCTGACAGGCGGACTGCAGCACGTAGATGAAATCATCGCTGTCGGGCCTGAGCGGGACAGTGACGTGGTAATCGATGCGCGGCGTGAAGAGTAGAACGAGCGTGAACCAGGCGATGAACGCAAGACCTATGAACTGCCACCAGTCCACGGTGCTAGGTCGTGCCGACCAGGACGGCGACAGGGAATCGCTCGAACACGTCCGCGGCGCGGACGATTCCAGTCGTCTCGTCCACCGCCACGCACCGGTCGGTGATCACGTCATGCAGTCCGTCTGCTCGCGGGCCGGGGATCACGAGGTGCGTGTCGCCCCAGACGCGCTCGCCCAGCGGCACGACATCGGGATTCGGCGTCAGCGTCGCGACGAGGCGCGGCACGGCAACGACGACCCGCCGGCTGCCGGCAGCGCGACTGAACGCGAACACGTGATCGCGGCGTGAGCCCTGCACGTCAACAGGATTGTAGTCGCCGCCGGTGAAGATGTCCTGCTCCGCTTTTCGCACCCGCAACAGCGTCGCCGCGGCGAACAACTTGAGCCGATCGTCGCTCGATTCGAGGAGCCGGGCGGCGACTTCGGCGCGCCCGTCCCGCGAGCACTCCTCGTCGACGGTGCGCAGCAGATCGATGCGCCGCTGGTAGTCGACCGGCCGGCGGTTGTCCGGATCGACGAGTGTCAGGTCCCACAGCTCGGAGCCCTGGTAGAAGTCCGGTACCCCCGGTGCGCAGATCTTGATGGCCAGCTGCGCCAGCGAGTTGTAGATCCCGTAGCGCGCGATGGTGCCCTGCAGCTGCAGAAAGTCTTCGCGAAAGGCATGGTTGTCCGGCGACAACACCGTTTCGACGAAGCGAATCATCGCCTGCTCGTGGGCCTCGCTCGGGTTGAGCCAGCTTGTGTACACCTTGGCTTCCCGCATCGCTTTCAGCATGTAGGCGACGATGCGCGCGCGATACTCGGACTCGGTGTCCGCGGTCATCGGCTCGAGCGGCCAGGTGCCGAGCAGTGTCTGATACAGCAGGTACTCTTCATTACGGCTGGGATAGGAGTGGCTGCTGATCGTCGAGCGGCCGCGGCGGTTCGAGCGCGCCCAACGGCTCGTCGCCTGCTTCCACGCACCGGGCAGCTCCGACAACACGTTGAGCCGTGCGCGCACGTCTTCGCTGCGCTTGGTGTCGTGCGTCGACGAGGCAGAGAGGGCATGTGGCCACCGCTGTGCCCGATGCTTCAGCCACGAGTGCAGCGCGCCGGGCGCGGTGCCAAACGAGTCGGGCTCGCCACCGACCTCGTTCAACGATACGAGACGGTTGTAAATGTAGAGAGCGGTGTCCTCGATTCCTTTCGCCGTGACCGGGCTCGTTACCTGCTGGAACTTTCCGACAAACCGCATGTGCTCGTCGTGATCTGAGTCCGGAATGTAGTCGGCCCGTTTGAGCAGCAGGTCGCGGACGAAGTCATAGACGGCGGCAGGACGGTTCGGGTTGTGGCGCTTCGCGTCGTGGACGGCCCGCTCGATCGCCTGCCGATCCTGGGCGCTGACCGGGTCGCGCTCGTTGACGTACGAGCGATAGACGGGGAAGCAGGCGATGATCTCGCGCATCGCCTGAGTCAGCGCATTCAGCGTGAAATCGCGATAGCGTCGGTTCTTCTCGGAAAAGGTGTTCAAGCGGTGCCCGAGCACGTTCAGCTCGCCCGCCATGCTGACGCGCAGGATCAGCTGCTTGCCGCGATACGTGATCTCGTCGTAAGGCACCTTGAGACGGACGAATCGTTCGTAGACGTCGTTGAGGGCGCGTTCGTTCATCGAATCCACGAACAGCCCGTTCAGCTTCACCAGAAAGTCGTAGCCGGTGGTTCCTTCGACCGGCCAGTCAGGCAACTCCTCACCTTCGCTCAGGATCTTTTCGACGACCACGTAGAAATCGCCCCCCCTGGCCGATTCGATCTGCAGTCCCTGTGCGCGCTGCCGCAGGCGCGCGAGGTACTCACCGGGGTTGAAGAGGCCGTCGACATGGTCGATCCGCATACCATCCAGGCACCCGCGTCTGACCAGGTCCAGCGCGAAGGCATGCACCAGATCGAAGACCAAGGGGTCCTCCATACGAATCGCCGCGAGCTCGTTGATGTCGAAAAAGCGCCGGTAGTTGATTTCCTCGCCGGCGACCCGCCAGTGCGCCAGGCGGTATGCCTGCGCGCCGAGCAGCGAATCGAGCGCATCGAAGCTGTGTGGTTCGCCCTTGACGCCATTGATTCGACGGACGGCGGCGACCACATGCTCGTGAGCGCGCGGGCAGTTGCCGGTGAGCGTCGCGAGCCGGCGCTTGATCACTTCTTTTTCCCGATCGCGTTCCGCCAGCTGCTCCGCGTCCGCAGCGTGGCGGCCGGGCAAATGCCGAATGGCCGTCAGGATGCTCAGGAACTCGATGCCGGGGTCCGACTCTTCGCCGATATCGGCGAGGAGCGCGTCCTTGTCCGTACACAGAATGCGGTCGTAGGTGCCAGGGGCGATCGGCAACAGCGTGTCGTAGTAGCGGGCGCGGAATGCACCCTGGTCATACTCGAGCTGAATCTCCTGGTTTTCGAGTACTGCGCCGTAGGCATCGCCGAGCACCGGCAGCAGGACTTTGTCCTCGAGCTCGTGTTTGAGCGGCGCCCAGTCGATGTCGAACACATACGCATAGCGAGAGCTGGCGCCGTTTTCGAGCACGTCCTGCCACCACGGATTCGCGGACTTCGCGATGCCCATGTGGTTCGGAACGATGTCGAGGATGTGCCCCATGCCGCGGGCGCGCAGTCGGGAAATCCACGTTGCGTAACTGTTTTCGTCGCCCAGCTCGGGGTTGAGACGTGTCGGATCAGCGACGTCGTAGCCGTGCGTGCTGCCAGGCACCGGCTTGAGATAGCTCGACGCATAGCAGTGCGAGATGCCGAGCGCGTCCAGATAGTCAACGATGCCCGCCGCGTCGTCGAACGTGAATGCGGCATTGAACTGAAGGCGGTAGGTCGAGAGCGGATGCGCGGGGGTAGGCATCGGGCGGCGGTATTGGCACTCAAAGGGAGTGCCATAACGAGGCCCAAGGCCGAAGGCCTAAGGCCTAAGGGTTGGTCCGGGAATAAGGCATGAGGTTGAAGGAGTTAGGGATGTGGAATATGAATTGCTGACCTCCGCCGCGGAGTTTCCGTTGCAAACTCTGCCGTAGCAGTTACGGCGCGTATGCAGCGAATCTGGACGCGCGATGCAAAACGACGGACTCCCTCCCGAGTTTTCTCACTACATTCCGGACATCCTCGAGCCACACGTGGCAATGGTGGCGCGGGCGCTCATCGCGCTGCCATTTGCCGCGATTCTCGGCGCCGTCCTCGCCTTCCGGCCACGCGCGCGCGGGACGCCGCCGCGTTCTGCGCCGGTCATTCAGACGCAGATCATTCTCGCGGTCATCGGTGCCGTGGTGATGTTGATCGTCGGCGCCAATCTGGCGCGCGCGTTCGGCATTGTTGGCG
>Ga0111538_10003832_pt1 | contig 20977 bp, 20 predicted proteins | sample SoiMethybrSBSTD1_FD_79669 | JGI IMG/M metagenome (GOLD analysis project Ga0111538, IMG submission 79669) | Bulk soil microbial communities from a Populus tree surrounding site in Tennessee, USA - Soil MetaG P. TD hybrid SBSTD1 (version 2)... | ecosystem: Environmental > Terrestrial > Soil >... | reverse complement strand
GACACCGAGAAGCTGCCGGGGTCCACAAACACCGACGGCGGCGGCGTGACCGCTGGCGAATCGCTTGACAGCGCAACGCTCGCGCCGCCGGGTGGCGCCTGGCCTGTCAGCATCACGATCGCCTGGGGCTGCGCTCCGCCTGTGATTGACGAGGGCGAAATCGTCAGCGACTGCAATGCCGCCGGCTGCACGGTCAGCGTGCCTGATGCCGATTTGCCGTTCAGCGATGCGGTGATCGTCACGGGAGTCGGCGATGTCGCCTGGCCAGCCTGCATTTGAAACTGCGTCCACGCGACATTTGCCGGCATCAGGACTGAAGCAGGCACCGGGGCCACCGACTGATTCGAACTCGCCAACGCGACGGTTGTCGGCGTCGACGGTGCCGACGTGAGCTGCACAGCGACCCAGGTCGAGTTGCCGCTCGTCAGCGGGTCCACCGTGAACGAAACCGATACGGGCGTGGGCGGCGCCGAGCTGACGGTGAATGTCCCTGGCGACGACCACGCGGTCACTGCGGCCGTCGTCGGTGACGCATTGCCCTGAGCCGAGCGGACGCGCCAGAACTTCTGGCCCGGCCTCAGCGACAGCACCGTGCGTGTCGGTCCATTGAGCTGCGGCTCGTCGAGTTCGATGTTCCTGAACCTGCTGTCGGTCGCGATCTGCAACTCGTAACCGGACGGCTGCGGGTTCGGCACGTCGGTCCACTTGACCGTGATCGGAAGCGTCAGCGTCGTCCCGTTAGCCGGCGAGAGCGGCGCGGGGGGTGGCGGCAGCGGATTGTTGTAGAACACGGAAAACGCGGTGAGGTTCGACGGCGGCCCATAGATGCCGTTCGCATCGACCGCGAACACGCGTGCCCAGTAGTTACCTTCGGGGTTGGCAATCGCAAATGAGTAGGTCGTCTCGGACGCCGGAATGTTGTCGAACTGAGCCCGCGTCGCGACTGGGAAGCGCGAATCGGTGGCCGCTTGCAGCACATACGTTGCGGCCCCGGGTACCGCCGTCCAGCTGAACGTCATCGTCTCGTATGGGTGAAACGTCGAGTAGCCCTTCGGATCGTTGAGCGTCGGCGTCCCGGGCGCCGCGGCGCCGGCACCGGTCACCGTGAAGCTCCGAGCGGCTGACCACGCGCCCTGCACGAACGAGCCGTTGACCGCCTGGACGCGCCAGAAGTAGGTGCCTGTCGCCAGGCCGCTCACAGTGTCCTGCGTTTGTCCGCTGGTCGAGTTCTGCAGAACGACCGGCGAAAAGCTCGAGGAGCTGCTCACCTGCCAGTTGTAGGCGACGATGCCCGCTGGATCGTTTACTGACGACCACGATATGGCGAACGGGATCTGAACCGACGCGCCGGAAGTTGGCGAGAGCAGCAACGGAGCGGACGGCGTCGTCTGCGCCTGTGCGGTCGTTACCAGGGTTGCGAGAAAAACGTTGACCCAAACCAGTGTCCAGAACCTTCTTGCCATGACCCCTCAGGCGCGGCGTACCGACGGCAGCAGACCGCAGATTGCGTGTCCGATCGGCAAACCCAGTACCTGGATAGGAAAGGGGGAAGCTTGCGAATTTTTCGAGATTCCTGGGTCCGTTCGAGGCTCAGCTGGCCTACATCTGGCGTAAGCGTTTTCGAACTACGTTGCCCGAGTTCGCAAGCGGCTGTGACCTGCCGGTCACCGAATCAGCGAGGACGTCGTAGCGCTCATCACGCCGTCGATAGCAGTCCTGCGGGAAGCTACGGCGCGCATGGGACAATCGCCGCACGCGATGCCTGACTCTCCGAGATCCGTGCACAGCACCGAGCTCCTGGCGCAGTTCGGCGAGCTGGACATCTACCTGTTCGACCAATTATTGAGAGGACGGTTCGACGGCCGCCGCCGCGTGCTCGATGCCGGCTGTGGCGACGGTCGCAATCTTGTCTATCTGCTGCAACGCGGCGTGGAATGCTTTGGCGTCGATCGTGACGACGCGGCGATTGCAGCCGTGCGGCGGCTGGCGGCAGCACGCGCGCCGGCGCTGCACGAAAGTCACTTTCGCGTGGCCGACCTCACCCGCCTGCCGTTCGCCGATGGCAGTATGGATGCCGTGATCTGCAGCGCGGTTCTGCACTTTGCCGATGACGAGGCGGAATGGGAAGGCATGGTGACCGAGGCGTGGCGGGTGCTCGCCGCCGGCGGCCTCTTCTTCGCCCGGCTGGCGTCGAACATCGGCCTCGAATCCCAACTGGGACGCTCGCCCGGGCGAATGCAGCTCCCCGACGGCAGTATGCGCTTTGTCGTGACGGAAGCGCTGCTCATCGCGTGGACGACCAGGCTCGGCGGCCGGTTAGTCGATCCGATCAAGACGACGAACGTGCAGCAGATGCGGGCGATGACGACGTGGGTCGTCGAGAAGCTCACCAGTGAGGATGTTCGACGTGAAAGCCGAGATCATGGAGGTGTCCGGCTTTCTTGTCCGCCGTAGCGCGAGCGCGAAGGCGGAAGCCGGACCTGACGGCCCGGCCTCGCGCTGTAGTCAGTGGTGCCCCTTAGGCCGCTTTGTTCGCGTCAGCGGGCGGCCCCGGCGTTTCCGGCGCGGCCGGGGCTGTGCGCGGTCGTCGCGGATCTTCCACCCGACGCGCCCGCTTCCACACTGACTGCAGTGACTGGTCGCTCGCCAGCTCGTTGTTGACGAGCACATCCAGCGTGCGCAGGTGCTTGAAGGCGGATGCCATCAGCTCGCGGATCCGCGCTGCCGCCAGCATGTGCCCGGCGCGGCCGATGCCACGATCGCGCATTGCGGTTTCGAATGCGTTGGTGGCATCGATCAGCGCGTTTGTCACGATGCCGTGTCTGGCGAATTCCGCGTCGTGCGGAACGGCAGCGCGTGCGAACTGGCGCGCGGTCGTCAGCAGCGCCTGATGGCTGTTCGAGCCAGGAAGCTCGAACGGCGGCATCTCGTACCCCCGCGCGCGAATGACCCGCGCCGTCTGGCTCACCTTCAGCACCAGCGCGCTCAGTACCGCGCGCGCCGCCGCTTTCCGGTCTCCCCGTGCGGTTGCCGATGCCGACTGCTTGGCGACGGCCGTTGCCGCCAGCTCCGCGATCACCCCGGCGAGCGCGGCGAACGTGTCGGGGGCGGCACCGCGGTCGGGGAACAGGTGACGATGGGTGTTGCCGAATTCTCGGACCCGTTGGAGCATTTCGTACTGGCGCGTTTCAGTGGCGGTCATCACACACCTCCTGGGCGAGATGCTCCAACAGGCGGCGTGCAATAGTCCTGACGATGATCTGAAAAAATCTGACGTGCTGTCAGGTCGCTCGACGCGCACGAGCGCTAACTGAGAATCGCGGACTGGGGGACGGAAATCCGGGACGATTATCGAGTCGCGAGCAGTTTTTGCGATGCCGTCTGCAAATTATTCCGTGTCGCTGATGCCGAAAACGGCGCCTCCGAAGCTTTGTCATGCCAATGCGCAGTTTTTGCTCTGTCTCCGGCAAAAAATGCTGTGCAACGAGTAGTTTCAGGCGCGGCCCCTGGAGAAAAATCCGAGGAACGAGCATTTTTCGCGCGCTCCTGAAGAGAAAACCGCAATCCGCACTCTTTGCGGCCCCCACGGAAAGATGTTGCCGGTGCTCGATCAATCCGGCGTGGGACGCTCCACCGAGTCGATCACCGTCACTTCAACCGCTCCGCTGGACGGTTGCAGCTTCAGGCCGAGTTGTTCGACGAGGGCCGAGAACAAACTCGGTGCGTCACGCGTCACCACGTCCGCCGCGCCAATGTCAGGAGTCCACGCCAGCTCCAGGTCGTAGATGCCCGTCAGTCCTGTTCCGTCGATGACCATGCGATCGACGTTTTCCGTCAGAAGTCGCGCGACTTCGGCCATCGAATAGCCGTTCGTCCGGATCTTTCCGGACAGCACGGTCGATGTGCAGCGAGTGACAGCGCAATCGATCGTTGAGGGCCGCAGTTGCGGGCCGAAGCGCCGGTCATCGCGTGCAAGCACCAGGGTATAGACGGGGATCTGTCGCGTTTCGGTGTGCGTCTTCAAGCGGAATCGGTCCGTCAGCAGCGTGCGCAGCATCGCGGTGTTGCGAGGCACACCATCCGGCGCTCGGCCGACGATGTCGAAGCGGGCGGCGTCGATCCAGTCCGGTCCGCCGGCGAGCTGGTACGACCGCAGGCCATACGCGCCGAGGATGATGTCGCGCAGCGGGTAATTCCGGATGATCAGCTGGGAGCCGCGCCCCGCCCACGACGCGCCCCCTGCGCCAGGCGCGCTGGCCTTGACTGAGGCAGCGTCGAAGGCAGTCGTGGATTGCTGTCCGGCCAGTGAAAGCGCGGTGCCCACGATGACGGCGACGAGCAGTCCGAGTCGAGTCATCGCCACGCCTCCGGCGCGGATTGTAACGCCTATAGCCGCCCTTCATGCCCGCGTCATCGCTCACTGCTTGGGCGGCGGTGGTGGCGGCGGCAGTGGCGGCGGCAGACCCGGCAGGGTTAACTGAGGCTCCGTCAGCGGCACGGGACTCGGCGCGATCACCCACGCCACACACGCAAGGACCAGCCCGAGCGTGACCAGCAGGAAGACCAGTCGCGGTCGCTGAGGTGACATCTACTCGGTGGTAGACACCGCGTTTCGACGTTCGGCCCCGATGAGTACAAGCTACAATCGGCAACGCCCAAAGGAGCTGAGTCACTCCGAGCGATCCCGGTCAGGTTCTCTACGCCTTTGAAAGCGGCAGGCCTCAGGTGTTGGAGGCGGCCGGCTGGCACCGGCACAAAGGATGACGAGCGCGTGATGTCCCCGGCTAGTTGTCGAGTCTATCGGCGGTTGAAGGCGCGCCCGTCCCCCGAACCTTCTTCTTACTCGGGTACGAAATCCTCCACCGAACGAACGTGCGGCGCGAGCAGGGGAAACTCCTTCAGCTTCCGCGCAAACCTGTCGTCGCCGGTAACGACCTGAGTCTCGAGGCGAACAGCAAGCGTCAGGTATGTCGCGTCGTAGACGGTGATTCCCGTGGCGACCGCCAACGCGTGAGCATCCGAGGCGAGCGCGCGCATCGATACCGCCTCGACGCCGATGACTGAAAAATCCCTCACCAGACGCTGAGCATCCTCAGGACTCAGTTCGCCCCGTCGGACCTTCTTCCAAATGGCGTTGCCCGCCTCGGGGAAGACCAGGTCGGGAGCGAGGTAGTCATGCGAGGCGTCGAGCCACCTTCGGGCGGCCATCCAATGCACCTCACGAACGAACCACTTCACAACGACACTGGCATCGACGACGAAGACTTTCACCGCGTCTCCCGGTCCTCCCGGATCAAGGCTGCACTGTCGGACTGATCAGAATGCGCGAGCCGTTTCAGCCACTTCGAGGAGAGACGACGGGTTTCCGCCAGATTGCGTGTGCTCGCTCGGCGCAGAATGTCGTGAATCTCCGCCTGCAGCGAGCGGTGATTGGCTTTCGCCGCTGCCTTCAGTTGCTTCAGGACGTCATCGTCGAGGTCGCGGACCAACAGGTTAGGCATGGCACTGTCCTCGCGAATGCCGGTATCATAATGATACCAGCACGAGCGGTGGTGTGCCACAGAGTGGAAGAACAAGACGGAACAGTGTCCCGCATCCTTGGCCAATGGCCGTCCAAACAGACACAGTCGGGTCGCTCTGATTGGAACAACCGGGAAATCCATATCATCGCCGCCGCCGATCGGATCATGGAGCGAATCGATTGGTGGTTCGGCTGCCAGACTGACAAGATGGTCGCATAGTGACCGGACAAACGACCTGTGTGACCGGGGCGCTGCTCATGGCCCTGGCGCTGCAGCCGCGTGCCGCGGCGGCGCAGACGCCGCCGACCTTCTCCGTCTCTGTAACCGAATCCTCCGAGCTCGTCGAGGACGTGGGCACGACTCGGAGACTGACCCGCGAAGACATCGAGGCGCGGAGCGCCCGCACGCTCGACGAAGCGCTGCGCCTGCTCCCTGGCGTGTATGTGCGCACCGGCGGCGACGGCACACCGCGCATCGACGTGCGCGGCTTTCGCTCGCGCCACGTGCTTCTGCTGATCAATGGCGTGCCCGCGAACTCGACTTCCGACGGTCAGTTCGACCCGGCCCGCATTTCGACTGCTGGCATCCGTGAGATCAAGGTCAGCTACGGCAACAGCTCCGTGCTCTACGGCGACAACGCCCTCGCCGCTGTTATCGAGATCACCACCGTCGACAGCCGTCCTGACGCGGTCGTTGAGATCAATGCCGGCGTACCGGAACTCGAAGGCGTCAACGGCCGCTACGCGCGGAGTGTGGGCAAGTGGTCGCTCACGGCGACGGGCACGGCGTTCAACAGCGAAGGCTTCCGCCTGCCCGGATCATTCACGCCCACGTCGATCGAGAACGGCGGCCTGCGTCTGAACAGCGACCGCGACCGGCGCGAACTGCGGGGAGCGCTTGGCTATCGTGTATCGCCGACGTTGTCGCTGGCGTCTGAATGGGCGGTCAACGCCGGCAGCTACGGCGTCCCGCCCGGTACCATCAACGAGAGCAGCGATATCTTCGCGCAGACGCCGCGCTTCGAACGCGTCACCGGTTACGAGCAGTGGTCCGGCCAGGCGTCTGCGAACCTGGCACCGTCCCCGCGGTTCGACATCCGCGCCTGGGTCTACCGCAACGCGCAGCGCGAGGACCGCTCGCGCTATGACGACAGCACCTACACGAACATGGACGACCCGCTGGTATCGGGCACTTTCCAGTCGCGCGAGCGGACCACCGTCACTGGCAGCTCCGTGCTGGCGCGTATCGACTTGGCGGCGTTCGGCTGGCTGCGCCTGGCGCTGAACCAGCGGCGCGAGTCGTTCGAGTCGAGCGGCGTCATCCGCGACGTTGCTGGGGCGACGGCGGGCGGCACTGGAAGTGGAAGTGGAAGTGGTAGCGGGGGCAAGGGCAGCGGCACCAGCCCGACCCGGTTCGACCTGCGCGATTTCTCGTCCGATGCGCACGTCGACGTCTATTCGACCGGTGCGGAATGGGAAGCGCATCCTGCGGCGCGCGTCGGCACCGTTCTCGGTGGCGCGCTCAATGTGCAGCAGCGTCCCGGACAGGCGTCGAAGGTTGAACCGACCTGGCTGGCGGGCGTTTCGATCGATCCCACCACTACGCTGAAGCTGCACGCGTCGGCGTCACGCAAGGTGCGCGTGCCATCGATCGATCAGCTCTACAACACCTCGTCCGGCAATCCGAGCCTGCACGCAGAGCACGCCTACGCCGTCGATGCGGGCGCCGACCAGCAGCTGACGAAGGGCGTGACGGCCACGGTTTCGGTGTTCCAGACCAACGCGCACGACTTCATCGAGCGCGATTCACTGCAGCCGTTCGAGAATCATGACGAGTATCGGTTCCGCGGTGCGGAACTGACGCTGCAAACGACGCGGATCCCGCGACTGGGGCTGCGCGGCGGCTACAGCCTCCTCGACTCGGACGACATCGGCACCGGACTGCCGCTGCAGACGCGCCCGCGGCATCGCGGGATGATCGATTGGGTGTGGACGCCGATCGCTGGATCCGCGGTGCGCGGAGCCGTGTCGTTCACCGGGACGCAACTCTACGACTCGCGAGGCTCGAACACGGTGCAGCGCAAGGCCGACGGCTACACGTTGGTCGATCTGGGCTTCACGCAGACCCTGGCCCGCCGCTACGACATCGTCTTCGACGTGATCAACCTGTTCGATCAGCTGTACGATCAGGCCTATGCACTGCCGCGCGAGGGACGCGGCGCGGTGCTGAGCCTGCGTACCCGCCTGAAGTAGCCGCGAGACTCGGAGCAGACATGGTCACCGACTGGTTCATCACCCACGACGGGCTCGTTGCCGCCGGCCGCCTGCCGGCGCTCGCGCAGGTTCGTCAGCGTATCTCCGTTGCCGAAATCCTGATCCTGTTCGCGTCCGGGGCAGCCGCCGCCGTCGCCGTCGGGAAGGCGAAGCTCGGGCTCGGCATCCCGGGACACTCGATCGTGCTGGCGGCGCTACCGATGGTGCTGGGGATGGCGCTGGCGCCCCGCCGCTTCGCAGGATCGGTGATGAGCGCAGGCGCGTTTGGCAGCGCGTGGACACTCGCTGGTGCCGGCGTTGCGAATTTCGGAGCCGGCTCGTTCGTCAGCCTCTGCCTGCTCGGGCCGATGATGGACGTGGCGCTCCGCAAGGCGCAGACCGGCCGCCGCGTGTACGCCGCGCTAATCCTCGCCGGCGTGCTCACCAACGTGCTGGCGCTCGCTTCGCGCGCAGCGTCGAAAATCATTGGTCTCGACGTCGGCGGCCGTCCGTTCGACACGTGGTGGCTGCAGGCGTCGATCACCTACACGCTCTCCGGTGCCGTCGCCGGCCTGCTCGGCGCGCTCTGCTGGTTCCACTTCAACTCGGCGGCGCCGCAGCGCGGACCCCGGCCGACCAACGCGTGATAGTCGTCGGCATCGACGACACCGATATCGAGGGAAGTCCAGGCACCAACCAGCTGGCGCGCCTGATCGTCTCGCGCCTCGGGCCTACTGCGCGAGGCTTCGTCATCACCCGCCACCAGCTATTCTTCGACCCGCGCGTCCCCTACACCAGCGGCAACGGATCGGCGTCGATTCGGTTGCCGCACGGCGACCAGGTTCCACGCGCAGAGCTGTTCGATCGCATCCGCACAGTGATGCGGGAGTGGTACGTCGAGGGAAGCGACCCCGGTCTTGCGGTCGCCGAGCGTTCCACGCCAACGATCGATGTGTTTGCGGCGCGGGCCAAAACCGAGGTCGTCACGCAGGAGGAGGCACGCGCGGTGGCGGCGGAGGCCGGCTGTCACCTCGAAGGACTCGGGGGCACGAACCAGGGGATCATCGGCGCCCTCTCGTCGATCGCGCTCGCGTGCGGCGGCAACGATGGCCGCGTCGTTCACGTGGACGGATGGCCGTGGCCCGACGAGGTCAAAGGGGTTCAACCCATAACGGCGATCCGCGAGCGAGTGACCGATATCCGCCTGCTCAGCGGAGAACCGTTCACCGGCGACGTGCTCGACCTCGGTAAGCATGTGCGGCCCAACTGGAGCGGCGGGCGAATCGTCCTGTTCGTCGAACCGCCAGCGCCTGGCGAGATCCCCCGCGCCGCTAAGATCAAATGATGGGACGAGGAGCAGCAGGGATGAGATTCGCACTCGCCGTGGCCGCGTTCGTCGGCTTCACGTTCGCCAGCGTCGCCGCCCAGACACCATCGACGAGCGCGAAGCGAGTCGAGACGGTGGAAAAGGGGCGGAAGAAAGTCGTCCTCTATGACGCCAACGGCGGCGTGGTCGAGGTATCCGAGCAGGTGGAGGAGAAGGATCTTCCGAAGCCTGTGTTCGACGCGATCCACTCGCACCGCCGGGCGATCTTCGTGAGCGCGATGAAAGTGACTCGCAACGGCGGCGTGGAATACCGGATCGTCGTGCGCGGCAGCCGCAAGACAGCGATGGTCGCGAAGGCGGACGGCACCGTGCTCAGCTTCAAGTAGCCGAAACCCCTGACTCTTGAGCGCGTACTTCGTGTCCTGCATGGGCAGCTCCTACCTCACTCTACTGCCCATGCCGATGGTCAGGGCCCACGATCGGTCGCGAAAGCGCCCGCCCTGGGATTCGCCGGGTTTCACCCGCGGACGCCAGCCTTACGAAGAATCGTCATCATCGGACACCACTCTGTAAACGCCGATTGGAAGAGGTTCAATCCCACGAACAGCGTGAACCACAGGAAGTTCGGATTGACGTAGATCCCCAGCAAAACGCTCGCGGCCACGAAACCTCCGGCAATCATCCGCAACAAACGTTCAACGGTCATGATGTTTCATCCTTTCTCTGTTCGACACGCCAGAAAAGTTCAGACCAGCCGTCATGGCGCGACCTCCATCGGCGCCGCCGCCGCCACTGTCACCTGGCCGGTGCGTTCGTAGCGTTTCGACATGTAGTACAGGACCGGCACGGCCAAGCGCGACAGCAGGAGCGACGCGACTTCCCCGGCCATCAGCGAAATCGCCAAGCCCTGAAAGATCGGATCGAACAGGATCACGCCGGCCCCGACGATGACGGCGGCAGCCGTGAGTGCCATCGGCCGGAACCTCACCGCGCCGGCATCGACCACCCGACGACGAGCACGTAGATCAGCAGCAGCACCGCCGCGAAGGCGAGCCCGAGATCTCTGAACACCTCGATGGTGATGTGCCATTCGCCGTCCCACTTCATCGCGTACTTCGAGGTGTCGAACGGCTGCGTTGCGTTGAAGACGTCCAGCCCGTAGCCCTCGGGCAACGTCAGACGCGCGATATCGCCAATCACCGATGATTCGGCTCCACCCTTCTATTCGGCGCCCCGCAGGAGCCGCGAACTTTTCCAGCCCCGTCGGTAAGATTTCGCACGCCTCAGTGTGAGGCCGATGATTCCCGACGGGATCTGAGCCGAATCGATCGAATCCACCGTCTCGCGCTGGCATCGTGGTTGCCTGAACCAATAGCAACGGCGATGGCGAAACTAGCAGTGATTCTGATCGTCCTGACCTTGACGGGGGAGCCCGTCGCGAACGCACTGTGCATCACCTGGTGCGATCAACCGTCAGAGAGACAGCACTGCGGTGACGTCATCGCCCAACCGACCTCCCCGGTACTCTCCATTGCGGGCAGCACCTGCGCAGCACTTCTGACCGCGAGTCCGTTCCTTAGAGAGGAGGGACGAAGCGCGTCACCGGCCATCGCACCGGCCAACGGCCCTGCTGTCGACTGCAGGTTGACGGACACCGGGCTGGCGTGCCAGCGAGTGACCGGAGACGCCACACGCGGCCGGCCGGTGCCTGTGCTGGTGCTGCGCGTGTAAGCCCCATCCACCTGTCGCACCCTCAGAAGGTGCGGTTCACGATTCACACGTGTTTTCGGAGCGAAAGGTGGATGTCATGAAACGTTTCTATCGTGTTGTTGTTGCGGCCGTCGCCATCGTCGGCACGGCTGCTCTAGGTGCCGCCCAAACACCCTCCGGCGTTCTCAACAAGCTGGAAGTGCAGAAGCTGGTGGCGGCCGAGACTCCTGAAGCGAGCGTCGCGCTGGCTGCTCACTTCGACGCGCTGGCGGACCGCTACCTCGCCGACGCCGCGAACCACAAAGCCATGGGGCAGGCGTACAAGGCCAACGCCAACCGATCGGCGGCGACGAGCGCGGCGGACCACTGCGATCGTCTGGCGAAGCTCGCCAGCGATTCAGCGGCCGCGGCGCGCGAATTGGCGAAGTATCACCGTGACCTCTCGGGCGGCAAGGCCGCCGTTCTTCCCAAAGGCGCGGCAGCGCTCCAGGGGGGCAAAGGCGCACCTGACCCGACCGCGGAACAACTGCATCACCTGGCGATGATGGCGCGCACGCGTGCTGATCATCTGTCACTGCAGGAGTACTTCGCGACCCTGGCGAAGAAGAACACCGCCGAGGCCGAGGATTACACGACGATGGCGAAGGCCTACCGTGCCGGCGCTCACAAGGGAACCTATGACGCCGCCGTGACGTTTGACCGCCTTGCCAAGATCGCGCGGGACGCAGCGAAGGAGGCCGCAGAAGCGGCGTCGCTCCACAAGCAGCTCGCGAATATCGGGTAAGTGCGACGCGTCGACACCCGGGCCGGTCGTATCGCCGGCCCGGGCGCTCACCCGCTGGAGGCCGACGCTGCTATATCGCGGCGGGAGCTGGTTTGACACGATCCGGCGACCAAAACGAAGATGGAGAGTCTTCATATGCATCGATCGCTGGCAACGAGAGCACGGTTCGTGGCGGGAGTGGTCGCGCTCACGCTCGGGCTCGTGTCATCTGCCACCTGTCTCGCGGCGAGCATCGATGTTCAAGCACCACAGCACGCGTGCTGCCCGGCGATGGGTGGTGCCGCTGATTGCGGATCCGCGGGGACTCTGACCGAGGATTGCTGTGCCGCTCTACAGCCTGGCCTGACAGGGTTCGCGCCCGGCGCGCCCTTCGCGCTGTCGGCGCCGGTGGCAATCGACGCCCTCCTTCTGACGCCACCGACATCGGTTCTGGCGCTCACGTCTCCCGAATTCGACCCCGACGCTTCGAATCCGATCAGTCCGCCGACGTACCTGCTCGACTCGGTTTTCCGCATCTAAACCCTTCGCCGTCTGTTCGTAGAACGTCGCATCGCGCGTCAGTGTGCGCGTGCGCCTCTCTTCAAACGCGAGGGATTACGGTGCGAAGAATTCTTTTCGATGTCGTTGCGGTCTTGATCGTCATGCCCGCCATCGCGTTGGCTCAGACGACGGATCATCTGCACAGCACGGCGCGCCCGGTGTACGAGGGTCCGCCGCTGACGCTGCGCGGGGCGATCGACACAGCGCTCGAGCACAACCCGATGCTGATTGCTGCCCGCCGGCAATTCGAAGCGGCACGACGGCGGCCCGCGCAGGAGCGCTTCCTCATGCCGCCCAGCTTCGAGGCGCAAATCTGGCAGTGGCCGGTGACGACCGTAAATCCGCTGAACACGAACATGTACATGTTCACGATTCAGCAGGAGATACCGGGTCGCGGCAAGCGCGACTTGCGCGCGGCAGTCGCGGAGAAGGAGGTCGAACAGGTGTCCGCCGACGTCGCGATCCGCGCCCGTGACGTCGTGAAGGACGTCATGCGCGCGTACGCGGACCTGGCGATCGCCCGCCGCGCCACCGAAATCCACCTGGCCAGCGTCGATGTACTGCGGCAGTTTGCCGATGCGTCAACGCTCAAGTACTCAGCTGGGAAAAGCTCCCAGCACGACGTGCTGAAGAGCGTGGTCGAGCTGTCGCGGCTGCACGAAGACCTCGTGATGCACGAGGAGAGCGCGGCGATGGCGGCGGCCCGCCTCAACACACTGCTCGACCGGGACCCGGAGACGCCGATCGGTCCGCTCGACGAGCCCCGCAACGAGATCACGCTGCCTGCGCCGGCGGACCTGCAGCGGCTCGCCGTTCAGCAACAGCCTGAACTTCGCAGGGCGCAGCTCGGCGTCGAGCGCGCGCAGGCAGCGCTCACGGTCGTCGAGCGTGAGCGGAAACCCGACTTCTTCGTCGGCGGCGGTTACATGCTCATGCCGCGCGAGGCCGGCGCGTGGACCGCGTCGGTCGGCATGACCTGGCCGAACGCGCCCTGGTCCCGAGGAAGACTCGACGCGCAGCAGTCGGAGGCCACGGCAACCGTGGAGGCGGCCGCGGCGCAGGCACGTGTCGTCGAACGGCAGATTCGTCAGGCTGTGCACGAGGCGTATGTCCGCGTCCAGGCGGCCGGTCAGCGGGCCTCCCTGCTGCGCACGACCATCGTGCCGCAGTCGGAGCAGACGCTCGAGGTGGCGCGTGTTGCCTACCAGGCCGACCGCCTCGATTTCCTCGCGCTCATCGACAGCCAGCGCACGCTGCTGGACGCGCGCTTGAACTATTTCCGGGCGCTCAGCGATCGCGAGCTGGCGCTCGCCGACCTGTCGCGGGCCATCGGCGCCGACATTCCGGACGTGCCATCGGCGTCGCCCGCAATTGAGGTGAAGTGATGCCATCCATCACTCGACGATTCGTCGCATGGCTCATCGGAGTCGTCGTCACGGTCGCCCTCCTCGTCGTTGGGTACGCGTTCCGCGATCGTCTCGGGCCCAACTCCAGAGAACACGCGGCAATGAAGACGGAGGCACCGCCCGCCGCCGTGGGCGGCAACGTCGCCTCCTCGCCCGCGGACGTCACGCGCGGCGACGTCTTCATCGATCCACAGCGGCAACAGCTGATTGGGGTCAGGCTCGCCCCCGTCACGCACGAGGCGATGGCAGGGGTCGTACGAACGACCGGCGTCGTGCGCTATGACGAAACGCGCCTCACCGACGTGAACGTGAAGCTCGAAGGGTGGATCCGGGATCTCCGGGTGGATTACACCGGTCAGCTCGTTCGGAAAGGCCAACCACTCTTCACCCTCTACAGCCCGGAGCTCCTCACGACGCAGAACGAGTATGTGCTTGCGCTCAAGAGCCGTGACCAGATGCAGATCTCGCAGGTCGCCGATGCCCGCGAGTACGCGAACCGTCTGGTTGAGGCGGCTCGCCAGCGGCTGGCGCTGTGGGACCTGTCGCCCGAACAGCTCGCCGAGCTCGAGCGCACGAGGCAGCCGGTCGAGGCCGTGACGTTCACCTCGCCCGCGAGCGGCTTCGTCCTCGAGAAGGCGGCCATTCAGGGCATGCACGTGACACCCGGCCAGACGCTCTACAAGCTGGCCGATTTATCCTCGGTGTGGGTCGAGGCCGACATCTACGAGCAGGAGATCGCGCAGCTCCGCGTCGGCCAGCGTGCAGCCGTTACCCTCGATGCGTATCCCGGCGAGTCGTTCACGGGGCGCGCCGTCTACATTTATCCGTTTGTCGAAGAGAACACGCGGACGGTGAAGGTGCGGTTCCAGTTTCCGAACGCGCGCGGCCGACTGAAACCGGGGATGTTCGCGAACGTCGAGTTACAAGGCGCCAGCGACATGCGGCTCACTGTGCCCGCGGACGCCGTCCTCGACTCCGGCAGGCAGCAGGTGGTGTTTGTCGCCCACGGCGATGGCAGGTTCACGCCGCGCACAGTCAAAGTGGGCCGACGGTTCTCTGACCGCATCGAGATTCTCGACGGCGTGAAGGATGGTGAGCAGGTCGCCACGGGCGCAACCTTCTTCCTTGATTCGGAGAGCCAGTTGCGAGCCGGGTTGCAGAACTATGAGGCGCCGGTTGCGGCGCCAGGTTCGCCAGCTCCTGCCGCCCAGGCGCTGGATATTTCGTTCCGCGCCCTCGTCGATCCGCCGAAGCTCGGCGACAACACGTTCGAGGTCGCGATCAGAGACAAGGCCGGGCAGCCGGTGACTGACGCTGAAGTCTCAGTGACGTTGTTCCTTCCGGCGATGCCGACGATGAATATGCCGGCGATGCGCAATGAGACGAAGCTGCCGCATGCCGGTGGCGGTATGTATCGCGGCCCAGGCCAGGTACTGGTGGCGGGGCGCTGGGAAGCAACCGTCACCGTGAGTAGAGGCGGTCAGCGATTGGGCAGCAGGCAATTCCCGCTGGTGGCGAGGTAGCTCGTGATCGCGCGGGTCATCGATTGGTGCGCAGACAACCGCTTCCTGGTCTTCACCGGGACAGTCGTCCTGACGCTGTGGGGCATCTGGGCGATGACGGCCACGCCGCTCGACGCGGTGCCGGACATCTCCGACGTGCAGGTGATCGTGTCCACCGAGTGGATGGGGCGCAGCCCGGATCTGATCGAGGACCAGATCACCTACCCGATCGTGAGCGCGTTGGTGTCTGCACCGCGTGTTCGGACGGTCCGCGGCTTCACGGACTTCGGCATCTCCTACGTCTACGTCATCTTCGAGGACGGCACCGACATCTACTGGGCCCGCAGCCGTGTTGTCGAGTACCTGCAGGGACTTCGAGGCAGACTACCCGAAGGAAGCAACCCGACGATTGGCCCGGATGCCACGGGTGTCGGCTGGGTCTTCCAGTACGCGGTCGTCGACGACACGGGGCAGCGCACGCTTGCCGACCTGCGCGGCGTTCAGGACTGGTTCCTGCGGTATGCCGTGGCCTCCGTCGACGGCGTCGCCGAGGTCGCCAGCATCGGCGGATTCGTCAAGCAGTACCAGGTCAACCTCGATTCGAACCGGCTCGCCGCGTACGGTAAGTCAGTCAGGGACGTCGTTGACGCGATCCGCGCCAGCAACAACGACGTCGAGGGGCGGCTGCTCGAGTTCTCCGGCCGCGAATACATGGTCCGCGGCCGCGGTTACCTGAAGTCGATCGAGGACATCCAGAAGGTGTCGCTGGGCGCCGACACACGCGGCACTCCTGTGCGGGTCTCGGACGTGGCCGACGTGCACCTCGGGCCCGATCTACGCCGCGGTGTTGCCGAACTCGACGGCAAAGGCGAGGTGGTCGGCGGCATCGTCGTCATGCGGTTTGGCGAGAACGCGCTGCGCGTCATCGAGCGCGTCAAGGCAAAGCTGGGCGAGCTGCAGACGTCGCTTCCTGCAGGTGTGCGCGTGGTGCCGACCTATGACCGCTCGGGACTCATCCACGACTCGATTGACACGCTGCGTCGCACACTGATCGAAGAGGCAGTGGTCGTATCGCTGGTGATCCTGCTGTTTCTGTTTCACGTGCGTTCGGCGCTGGTACCCATCCTGGCCCTGCCGGTCGCGGTGGTGGGGGCCTTCATCCCGATGCGCTACCTCGGCGTGAACTCCAACATCATGTCGCTCGGCGGACTGGCGCTGGCCATCGGCGTGCTCGTGGACGCGTCAATCGTGATGGTGGAGAACGCCTATCGCTACGTCTCGGAGCCGGAACACAGCGGCGACGCCGAGTTGGGCCAGTCCGGCCCGATGGCGTACACCGATCAACCGCGCGCGATCCTGACCGCCGCGAAACAGGTAGGGCGCCCCATCTTCTTCTCGCTCGCCATCATCATCGTGTCGTTCATGCCGGTGTTCCTGCTCGAAGCGCAGGAAGGGCGGATGTTCCGGCCGCTGGCATTTACCAAGACGTCGGCGATGGCGCTAGCCTCGTTGCTCTCGATCACGCTCGTTCCGGTGTTGATGGTGATCTTCATCCGTGGCCGGCGTCTCAAGCCGGAGGCCGCGAATCCCATCTCTCAGTTCTTCAGCTGGCTGTACGCGCCCGTGCTTCGGCTGGCCTTGCGATGGCGGTGGGCCGCGCTCGTGATCAACTTCGCCGTGGTGCCGTTGACCCTTCCGCTGCTGTTCGCCCTGGGCAGTGAGTTCATGCCGCCGCTCTACGAAGGATCGATGTTGTACATGCCGACGTCGCCACCCGGCATGTCCATTACCGAGGGAACGCGCCTGCTGCAGGTACAGGACAGGGTGCTCAGCCGCGTGCCCGAGGTCCAACAAGTGTTCGGCATGCTCGGTCGGGGAACGTCGCCGACCGACAACAGCCCGATGGGCATGGTCAACACGACCGTCGTGCTCAAGCCGAGAGACCAGTGGCGATCCGGCATGACGTTCGAGAAGCTGCAGGCCGAGATGGACCAGCAGCTGCAGTTCCCTGGTTTTCCCAACGTGTGGACGCAGCCGATCCGCAACCGGCTCGACATGCTGCTGACCGGCATCAAGACACCAGTCGGAATCAAGGTGTTCGGTTCCGATCTCATGGCGATTGAGGGCATCGGCCGTCAGATCGAACAGATCCTGCAGTCAGTTCCGGGCACTCGCAGCGTCTACGCCGAACGCGTCTCGCAGGGCTATTTCACCGACATTCGAATCGATCGCGACGCCATTGGCCGCTACGGCTTACGGATTGAGGACGTGCAGGACATCATCCAGTCGGCCCTCGGCGGCAAAAACATCACCGAGACAGTGGAGGGGCGCGAGCGGTATCCGGTCAACGTCCGTTATGCACGGGACTTCCGTGAATCAGTGCCGGCGCTGGAGCGGGTGCTTGTGCGGACTCCGAGCGGAGCGAACGTGCCGCTCGGCCAGCTTGCGGCCATCGAGCTGACGACGGGGCCGGCGATGGTGCGGGACGAGGATACACGCCTGGCCGGCTACGTCTACGTTGACACGGCAACGAGAGACATCGGCGGCTACGTGGATCAGGCGAAGGAGGCGATTGCGCGCAGTCTTCAATTGCCAGCGGGTTACACGCTGCAGTGGACCGGCCAGTACGAATTCCAGATTCGGGCGCGCGAGCGGTTGAAGATTCTCGTCCCGATCGTCTTCTTCATCATCTTCATGCTGCTCTACATGACGTTCCATTCAGTCTCCGAGGCGACGATCGTCATGCTCTCGGTCGTCTATGCGATGACCGGAGGCGTCATCCTGCAGTGGCTGCTCGACTACAACTTCTCCGTGGCGGTCTGGGTCGGATACATCGCGCTGTATGGCGTGGCCGTGCAAACGGGCGTGGTAATGGTCGTCTATCTCCACGAGGCGCTCGACCGGAAGCTCGCTCGCGGAACGCCTCTGACTCCGGCAGACGTCTGGGACGCAACCGTCGAAGGCTCGGTGCTGCGGTTGCGCCCAAAGCTGATGACCGTCACCGTCGTGATGGCGTCGCTGGTGCCGATCATGTGGAGCAGCGGTGTCGGCTCCGACATCATGAAGCCGATTGCCGCGCCGATCATCGGCGGGATGATCACGTCGACGATTCACGTGCTGATCATCACGCCGGTGATCTTCTACATCATGAAACTGCGCGCGCTGCGGAAGGGGACGCTTCGGACATCTGGCATCGGACAGTGATCTGCGCGCTGACGCCTTCGTTCAGGCACTGTTCAGGTGTGCCCGTGGAAAACTTCGCTATACTCGCGATCTCATGGTTCGACGCCTCTCGGCGTGGGTCCTCGCCTTCGTCATTGTCGGAGCGCCTGCCACGACCGCTGTGTGTGGAGTTGTCTGTCAGACGCACCAGACCCATGCGATGAGCGCGATGGCGGGACACGCACATCATTCGCATGGTGGTGTCCATACGACCCTCGCGACGCTGATGAGTGGCCCGCATGGCTGCGAGCACGCGTCCACTGTCCTCGTTGCCGCCATCCAACAGATCCTTCAGGGGCTCGCCGCACCAGCCCTGGCCGCGGTCCAACCGTCCGTTCCACCTCTAGACGCCGCCGTGCTCGTGGCGCGGTCATCCGATATCGAGCACAGTCCGCCAGGCTCACTCGCACTCATCGCACAACTGCGCGTCTAGTTCGACATCTCTCCAAGCAGTCGACGTGTTTTTCGGGAGAGGTTGTCGATGTCTATCGTACGTAGCCTGCGCTTCAGAAGCGCAGTGGCACTCGCCTTCGTTGTTGTAGCCTTCACTGCCTCGAGCAGCGGCCAGGCACCGACCCCGCAGCCTGCCGCCCATCAGCATGAAGGTCATGCAACCGTCGGGGCGGATGATGCCGGCCATGACATGAGCGCCATGCCGCGAGACGGATCCGGCACAGCGTGGCTGCCGGACGAAACTCCCATGTACGCGATCCACGCCACGAGGGGATCATGGATCCTCATGTTCCATGAGAACGCCTTCCTTCAATATCTGCATGAATCAGGGGCGCGTGGGCACGACGAGGGGGGAAGCATCAACTGGGTCATGGGCATGGCCCAGCGCAACGTTGGCCGTGGACGGCTCGGTCTTCGTGGGATGATGAGTGTCGAGCCGTGGTCGATTCGCGGGTGTGGGTATCCGGATCTGCTGGCCACGGGCGAAGAATGCGGCGGACAGAAGATCCACGACCGACAGCATCCTCACGATCTGTTCATGGAGCTCGCAGCCGATTACAACGCACCCATCGCAGGAGATGTCCGCTGGCAGGTCTATGCGGCGCCGGCGGGCGAGCCTGCCTTCGGACCTGTCGCCTATCCGCATCGCGTCTCCGCGCTGCCGAACCCGCTTGCGCCCATCGCGCACCATTGGCTGGACTCGACGCACATCACGTACGGCGTGGTCACCGCCGCGGTCTACGGAAGAAGGTGGAAGGCCGAAACGTCGATCTTCAACGGCCGCGAACCGGATGAGGAGCGGACGGATTTCGACTTCGCCGCACTGGATTCGGTGTCGGGTCGATTATGGTTCATGCCGGCCGCGCGTCTGGCGCTGCAGGTGTCGGCGGGTCACTTGAAGGAAGCGGAGGGTGGCGACCCGGGCGGCCCTCGCATCGATGTCAACAGGGTGACGGCATCGGCAACCTATCACCGGATGTTCCGTGAGAACGGTATCTGGGCGAGCACGATCGCCTGGGGACGAAATACGGAGCCGGGGCATGCCTCCAATGCCCTGCTGGTCGAAACGAACGTCACCCTCGACCAGCAGAACACGGTGTATGGCCGGTTCGAAGTTGTTGGCAAGACTCCCCATGATTTGGTGGTTCCCGAGACGCTTGGCGATGCGTTCACCGTCTCGAAAATGCAGGGAGGGTATACGCGGTACCTGCAGTCGTGGAACGGTTTCCAACCGGGTGTTGGTGCCGGGATCTCCCTCGCCGTAGTTCCCGATACGCTGAAAGCGGCGTACGGCAATCGCGCCAACACCGGTTTCGCCGTATACCTGACGCTGCGACCAGCCGCGATGATGCATGGCGCCGGGAGCACCGCATCACACCCTGCGGATCACGCACAGGCCACGGCCGCGCCCGCCCACGTCCTGGTGCAGACTGCGTTCGACCCAGCCAGGCTCTCGTGCTCGCCGAAGATTGATCGCGCGCGAAATCCAGGTTGGCGTGGGCGCTGCTGTCCCAGCGGCGTCGGCGCCTGTTCATTGACAGGAGAATGCGAATGCGTACGTTCACGATAACCGCGGGTGCTCTTCTCCTTGCTTCGATCGCATATGCGCATGTGACAGTGATGCCACGCGAATCGCAGGCGGGCGCGGAGCAGCGGTACACCGTCCGAGTTCCCACCGAAGGGCAGGTCAGCACGACAGCAGTGGAACTGGAAGTGCCAGCGGATGTGGTGATCGTTCGGGTCGAACCGGGAGAAGGTTTCACCTTCGAGACCCGCCGTGAGGGAGACCGGATCGTGTCGATCACCTGGACACGCGAAATCCCTCCGCGGCAGTCGGCGGACTTTGCGTTCGTGGCACGCAATCCCACCGCTGCGCAGATTACCTGGAAGGCGCACCAGCGGTTCGCTGACGGGACGAGCGCCGATTGGGTCGGTGTCGTCGGTGATCGGCGGCCGGCTGCCGTGACGGTGTTGGCGACGCCAAAGTAACGGCGAACGTAAATCGGAGAGTCGTCTTCGTGCTCCGTGCCGGCGGGCGCCGCGCGGCGGGCCATGTGCCCGTTGATGAAGCAGACGGGCGACGTGAAGTACTGAGCATCTGGCTCGTGGCGATGGGCTTCGCGGACCGCCGCTTGAGCGTGACTACCTCACGGCACATCGGTTCGCACCCGCCTCAAGGTCGGTAGGATCGCCCGCGGGGAATTCCCCCGCCTCATTCAGATCGACGATGCGGGCGAAGTTCGGTGGCGTGGGCGGCAG
>Ga0111538_10003831_pt1 | contig 20978 bp, 23 predicted proteins | sample SoiMethybrSBSTD1_FD_79669 | JGI IMG/M metagenome (GOLD analysis project Ga0111538, IMG submission 79669) | Bulk soil microbial communities from a Populus tree surrounding site in Tennessee, USA - Soil MetaG P. TD hybrid SBSTD1 (version 2)... | ecosystem: Environmental > Terrestrial > Soil >... | reverse complement strand
CTTCGGCGGCAACTGGGCGGCGGCCTTGAACGCGCGTCCGATCCAGCTCCGCAGCGCCTTCGGGTCGCGCATCATGCGCTCCGGCAGCATCACCTTCTGACTGCGCGCGCGGCCGTCGCCCATCGGATCGAACGGCGCGGCGCCGGGAAGCGCGAGGGCGGCGGTCCGATCGGGCTCGGGCAACGACAACATGGTCGATCGCCCGAACAGCCCCGCGAAGATGTGGCCGTTCACCTTCGCGGCGACGCCGCCGAACATCTTCATTGTCTCGACGCGAGCGTCCTTCGGCAGCGCCGCCTGAAACAGCGGATGATTTTCGGGTGGGACCTTGACCCAGGCCATGCGGGCTCCTCGTCCGGGGGAAGCTTACCTGCGGGCCGGCGGCTCGCGATAGGGCTCGTCGATCTCGACGAAGTCGTGCTCGGCGAGCCCGGTGGTCACCCAGGCGCGCATCGCGGGAAGCGCGTCCACCGCCGCGACGTACGCCGCGGCGACCTCGGGCAGGTTCACGGCGAACCCGAGGAAGCGCCGCACCACCGGCGCGTAGAACGCGTCGGCCGCCGAGAACGCGCCGAACAGGAATGGGCCCGCCCCGCCAAAGCGCGCGCGGCAGTCGCTCCAGGAGGCGACGATGCGCGCGATGTCCCGCTGCACCCGAACGTCCTGGGGCACCCAGTCGAGGCGCAGCTCGCAGTTCATCGGCATCGCGTCGCGCAGGGCGTTGAACCCGGCGTGGATCTCGGCGCAGATCGAGCGGGCCCGCGCCCGCGCCGCCCGGTCGGCTGGCCAGACGCCGCGGTCAGGAAACGTCTCCGCCACGTATTCGACGATCGCCAGCGAGTCCCAGATCGCGACATCGCCGTCGATCAACACCGGCACCTTGCCGACGGGCGAATACTTGCCGACCCGCGCCTTGAACGACGGGTCGTTGAAGCTCAGCTTCTCCTCCTCGAACGGGATCTGGAGGTGCGTGAGCAGCAGCCACGGCCGCAGCGACCAGGAGGAATAGTTCTTGTTGCCGATCAGCAGCTTCATGCGGCGACGATAGCACCCGAGGCCACGCCGCGCGTCCGTCGGTCGACGGCGCCTGCGTTACGGAATCGGACCGACGAGCCCGCGCAACACGGCGTTGAGGTTGTCGAGTCCCTCGCTCTCGACGTACGCCCGGTCCTGTTTCAGGCACGCGTAGAAGTCGTCGCCATAGACGATGCTTCCCGACGCGGACGTCACCGACAGGTGCAACGTGCCCTTGTCGGCGCCGCAGATGTTGCGCCCCGAGACGTGAACGAGGCGGGCCGCCGATCTGGCCGAGTCGAGCTGCTCGGCGGACAGCGTCCGCGTCGCCGCGGAGTGAACGTAATCGGCCGGCTCGCTTCCGGTGTTGTTCACCTGGCAGCGATCCCAGGCGAACTGGGCGGAGTCGATGTGCACCGTGTACGTCCAGATCCCCGGGTCGCACCCCGCCCCCTGGGGCGGCGGTATCACCAGGCCGCCGCCCGAGGAGACGATCGCGAACGACGTTGCCGAATCGACCAGGATGCTCTGGCCCGGCTCGGTCGCGAACTGACCGTCGCCGCCACAGCCGGCGATGGCCGCGAGCGAAAGGGTGAGAAACGAGGAGAGCGTTTTCTGCGCGTGGGTCATGCGACGCCGTTTTGCAAGGCCAGGGCCAAGCCGTTCGGGGCGGGCGCGGCCCGTGAATCGACGGCTTCGAGCGCGCGCTCCCAGATCCGACCGTCCGGGCCGGCACAGATTTTCGTGACCGTCAGTCAGCGTCAGCGTGGACGCCCCGGGCCGGCGCCGGCCATCGGCGCCGGCAGAAGGCGCGACGGGAGAGGGTGGGTCCAGCGGATCTTTCCCTTCGCCCAGTCGATGCACACCAGCCAGCGTGGAAACGCGGTTGCTCCCCCGTTCGCCCCGCGGCCCTCACCCTCGGCCACGTAGTAGAGCGACGGGCCGACGACCGCGAACGGCGCGCGGAATCGCGGCTCGAGGTGCGGCAGCGCGGTCGGCTTGCCCCCGCGGAGCAGATCGTGGAGCGCGAACGTCTCCACGCCGGCGTTGCCTTGCGACAAGATCAGGAAGTGCCCGTCCATCGAGACCTGGGGCACCCATTCACCGCCGGTGGCGATCTCGACGGAGGGCAACGGCTCGAGCGGCCGGAAACGGTTCAGCACCAGGCGGCGGATTGCGCTCTCGTAGCTGAAGAAGCCGGCCACCCCGCTTTCGCCGAGCCGGAACGCGCGCGGCTTGTCGGACCACCCGCCTCCGAACGAGTTTCCGCTCCAGTACAGCGTCCCGCGCGCGGGCCGCCACGCCGGCGGCAACGTCGGTGGCGTCGCTGGCTCCAGCGCTTCGCTGGGATCGTCCGGGCCAGCGTCCACCGCGCCGCTGGCCGGATCGACGAAGACCAGGCCAGAAGACGACGGGCCGCGCTCCGGTGGGCGCATCCCGCCGCCGCCGATGAAGGACTCCGTCTGCCAGCGGATGCGCAGGCGACCGGCGCGTGCATCACGCGATGGAGCGCGCTGCGGCCGCGGGATCCACGCCGACACGTAGAGGACGGTGTTCCCGGCCGCGAGCGACAACCCTGCGCGCTCCCAGCTCGCATCCGTGCCGATGACCGCGGGCAGCCTGATCGGCTTCGCGTCCACCAGCATGGCCCCGTCCGCGGGACGGAGGAAGCGCACGCGCAGCACGCGTCGATCGGCGGCGTCCGGCGCGGCGACCGCGACCCAGGGATACGCCGACGCGAGCGGCCAGCGTCCCTGTGCGCTCCGCCAGCGCGTCTGACCCGTCGACAGGTCCACGCCCGCCACGCCGCCCTCCTGCGCGACGACGGCGAGCACGCCGTTCGCGTCGGCGACCGCTCCAGGCAAAGCGGGCGGGACCGGCGCCGCCAGGTCCGCGCCGCGGGCGAGCGCGGGAACGAACACCAGCGCCGCCGCCACAGCGCATCCCCACCGTCCGACCATGGGATCAGGGTACCAGGCGATCAGAAGCCGGCGAAGAACTCGCGCACGGCGACGCGGCCCCAGGCCGGTTCCTGGTGTCCGGTCTCGCCGACGTGCTCGCACCAGATCAGCGGAAAGCCGGGCATGCAGCCTTCGTAGTTCTGGCATTGCATCGGTGTGCCCTGCGTCGTGGTCGTCGAGCAGCCGTTCTTCATTGCCCAGAAGTCGCGGCTGCGCTGGCCGCTGGTGAAGCTGACGTTGGTGTCGTCCATGCCGTGAACGATCCAGGCCGCCACCGGGCCCTTGCACTGCGACGTGTTGTTGGGGCCCGAGCCGGCGACCACCGCGATCGCGCGGACGACGTCGCCGCGCAGGCAACCGACGGCGTTCGTCATCAGGCCGCCGTAACTCTGGCCGGCGACGAAGATGCGCGCCGGATCGACGCAGTAGTCCGCGGACATCTGCGCCAGCATCGCGTCGAAGAACGGCATGTCCATCCCCGCCGCGGTGAGGTCCCAGGCCTTGCTTGGGTTGTCGGCCGGCGGCAGACCGTCGGGGTAGACGAAGATCGCCTTGGAGACCAGCGGCGCCTTCTCCATGTCGAGATACGTCCGCATCATCCGCCCCGTGTAGTTGCTGCCGTGGTAACCGAACACCAGCGCGTGCGGCACCGCCGGATCGTAGGGCGTCGGGATCGCGACGTAGTAGCCGCGCTCGAGCCCGAAGGCGGTGATCATCGCCTGAAAGGCGCCCGTCTGCGCGCCGGCCTTGCCGCAGCCCGAGGTCGTTCCGGATCCGCTCCCGCCGCTGCCGGTTGCGCCGGCCGCCGAGCCCCCAGTTCCCGCGCCGGTTGCGCCCGCCGCACCCGTCGTGCCGGCGGCGCCCGTCGTGTCTGCGGGGCCTGTCGTGCCCGCGCTTCCCGTCGTCCCGGCAGTGCCCGCCGTGCCCGCCGGCCCCGCCCCCTGGATCTCACCCGAGCAGGCGGCGAGCAGGAGCGTCATGGCGACTCCGAGGCCGGACAGCGTGCGCGGGTTGGGTCGCCTCATGGCTTCGATCGGTTGATTTCCGGTGGGGCGTCCGACCGTGGCCCCACGCGGTCGATTTCTCGGCGGCCCGGTGGACGGCTACCATGGGGAACGATGCCGGGCGCCGCGTTCGCAAAGGCACCCCGGGAGCAAATGCTCCGCGACGGCCAGCTTGATCTCGACGCCCTGCTGCTCTGGATACGCGCGCAGGTGAACGTCGGCTGGCAGGATGCCGACGGCGACGAGGCCGCGCTGGCCGTGGTTCCCGAACCCGCCCGCGTCTTGTGGCTGCTGGTGATCTTCGAGGGCGGCGTCCATGACGGCGGCCTCGCCAGCTTCCTGCTTCAGCAAAGCGAGTGGATCATCCGTGGCTGCCTCGATGCTCTGCGCGCGGTCGGCGCGCAGGAGCTGCTTGCGATGACGGAGGCGGGCATCCCGATCGCGGCGCGCAGCGGCGCCGCGTTCGTGGGCGTGCGCGCGAAGGGCGGTTCGTGGTGGAAGGAACTCCCGCCGCGCGAGGGCACTTCGTTGTCGGCCGTGGATGATCGTTCAGGGCCGCTGCTCGATAGCGAGCTCAGGCCGCGTCTCGGCGAATACGCCGGCCGGCATCAGGGCGAGCTGATCGCCTGACGATGGTCCCTCCGGTCAGTCTGTGCCCGCGTCCAGCGTCGCGGTGCCGGACAGGGGCGGGCGGCAGACCTTTCGGCCCATCGTGCCGTCCACGAACGTCAGGCTCGACGTGCAGCTGGATTCGTTGTCGACCGACCGGCGAACGTTGCACTCCGGCTTGTCGAGGCAGATGAGGAAGCAGTAGTTGACCTGACCGTCGTCGGTCACGCACGCCGAGCCCTGCGGGCAGTCGACGTCGTGCAGGCACGCGGACCTGCCGCAGTAGCCGCCCTTGAACTCGGTGAGGCAGACCTGATCGGCCTCGCTGCACATGAGGCTCGCGTTGCACTCGGCGCCGACGCCGCGCCGGATGGCCTCGCTCGTGTCACTACCGCACCCGAAGACGCCGGCGGCGACTACAACCAGGACACACAGTATGCGACCCATGGCTCATCCTCCTTGGGGTTTCGTTGCGCAGAGTCAGAGCCGCGAACGACGCGGGACAGCTCACGCGATGAGCTGAAATCGTCGTCCCAGGGATCCCACCATCATGCTGCTGATCTTTGCGCTGATGATGCAGGTGCAGGTGCGCGTGACCGTCCCCACCGTCAGGTTCGAGGTCGCGCCGCCGGTGGTCGAGGTTCAGCCGGGCGTGATGGTCGTTCGCGACTACGACGAGGAGGTGTTTGTCGTCGATGGCCGCTACTGGATGCGCGCTCGCGACGGGCGCTGGTATCGCGCCAGCGACTACCGGGGCGGCTGGGTCGTCGTCGAGCCGCGCGTGGTGCCCGCGCCGATCGTGCGTCTGCCCCCGGGCCGCTACAAGCACCACCGAGGCAAGCCCGAAAAATTTCGCGTCGCCAACGGCGACGGATCGGTCACCGAATACAAGGTGAAGCAGAAACATGGCATGACGCAGGTGAAGGTGAAGCAGAAGAAGCGCGGCAAGTGGAAGTGACGACGGCGGCGCACGCGCCGTAGGTCAGTCAGCGGCGGTGCTACCGCCAGGCCACGCGCGGAAACGGTCTGGTGCCCTTGCTTGCCGATTGCGCGCGCGCCACCAGATTTGCTCACGGCCGCGGGGGAGCGGGAGGGGGGCGTGGTCAGCGAAGAGGAGATCGGCGATCTGTTCAGACGCTACGCGCCCTACGTCGCCACGATCGGCGTCCGGCTGCTGGGGCGGGATGACGAGCTCGACGATCTGGTGCAGGAGGTGTTCATCGAGGCCTATCGGGGCTTCCACCAGCTGCGCAGCCCCGACTCGGTCAAGGCGTGGCTGGCGCGCATCACCGTCCGGCGCGCGACGCGACGGCTGAGGCGCCGGCGGCTCCGGTCGTTCTTCAGCCTGGAGGCGCTGCCGTCGGACGCGAAGCTGGTCGACGACGGGGCGACGCCCGAGGAGAAGGCTGAGATCGCCTCGACCTACCGGCTGGTCGAGCGAATCCCCGTACGCCAGCGGGTGGTCTGGGTGCTCAAGCACGTCGAGGGCGAGACGCTCGATTCGATCGCGGCCATCTGCCACATCTCGAAGGCGACAGTGCAACGGCGGTTGCGCGCCGCCGAGCGGAGCTTACGAATGCAAAAGGAACGGCAAGGAGATCCCGATGGACGACTTCGATCCTGACACCGACATCGCGCGGCTCATGGCGCGCATCCGACCCCGCTGGGACGCGGCGCGGACCGAGAGCAATCTCGCCGCGATCCTCGAACGGCTGAAGGGGCCGAAGCGCCGGCGGGGTGCCTGGCAGGCGATGCTCGCCGCCACGCGCCTCCGGTTCCACCGCGCCGCCCGCTGAGCCGCGCGCACCGCACCGAGACGAACAAGGCGCCTCCCTACAATCGCCCGGCCCCGGTGCAGCCCCAAGTTTCTCGCTCGATGGGCAGCTTGACGTCTCTGCTCCTGGCCGCCGCTCTGGCTGCGGCGGACCCGCCGGCGGCGCCCGGCGATGCGTCCGAACCCGACGAACCGCGGTCGATCGAGGATGAAGTGAAATCCGGCGCCGGTGTCTCCCCGGTCGAGCTCATCCCTCGGCTGGAGCTGAGGCAGTCGTTCGTCCGGTTGTCCTCGGGCGCCTCGTCTCACCTGACGACCACCGAGATCGACATCCAGTTCCTCGATCGCCTGCTGCTTCGCTACGAGGGGACGCTGCAGACCGTGAGCGGCCCGAACGGTCAGGTGTCCGGATTCGGCGACACCGAGATCGATGCCGTCGGGATGCTCGGGTCGACGCCGCGTTTCGTCGCGGTCTTGCTCGCCGGCGCGATTCTCGACACCGCCAGCCAGCCGCAGCTCGGCGCCGGCAAGAAGCAGCTGGTCTTCGGGGCGGGTGCGGCGATCAAGCCCCTGCGCCCATGGTTGGCCTATCTCCTGGTTCAAGAGCAGGCATCGATCGCCGGCGCCAGCACGCGGCCCGACGTGAACCAGCTGGTCGTGCGCGTCGGCAACATCGTCTTCGGCCCGCGGTTGGCGTGGCTGAAGCTGGATCTGGACACGGTCGTCGATCTCGCCGCCGACCAGGGACGCTTCTTCGGAAAGCTGGAGGCGGGCCGGTTGCTGGTCGGCCGGGTCGGGCTGTTCGTGCGCGCGGGAACCCAGCTGCTGGGCACGCGCCAGGTCGACTACTCGCTGGACGCGGGCGTCCGTTACCTGTTCCGCCTCGGCAAGGGGAAAGAGGCGGCGCAGGCGCGCTGATAGCCGCCGCCTATCACAGCCTTAGAAACGATGTGTTGGAACGATCGCGGCCCGCCGCGGATGCTGCCTCCACGACCCACGAAACGGAGGACGCCATGTACACCAGCCCAAGTCACCTGTCTGAAACCGCTCGCGCCGAGATCGCCGACGCGCTCAACGCGCGCCTCGCGGACGGCCTGGACCTGCACAGCCAGATCAAGGTCGCGCACTGGAACATCAAGGGGCCGCAGTTCGCGGCGCTTCATCCGCTGTTCGAGACGTTTGCGGTCAGCCTGGCCAACCACAACGACAGCGTCGCCGAGCGCGCCGTCACCCTGGGCGCGAAGGCCTTCGGGACGGTCCGGCACGTCGCCAAGGTCTCGACGCTGCCGGAGTATCCCCGTGAGGCCACCCGCGACCTCGAACATGTGAAGCTGCTCGCCGAGCGGATCGAGAAGTACCTGGACGGGACGCGCGCGGCGCGGGGTGTGGGCGAGAAACTCGGCGACACGGACACGGTCGACCTGTTGACCGGCATCGTCACCGAGTTCGAGAAACACGCCTGGTTCCTGCGGGCCTCGCTGGAGTAAAACACTGCCGTCCAGGTCATGACCCCGGCGACACGAGAGCGTCACCGCAAGCGTCTGCTCGAGCTGAAGGCGGAGATCCTGGCCGGGGGCGACATCGACATCGAGCCGGGACGCGATGCGACTGCGGTCGGCAGCGACGAGGACGCGCAGCCGCTGGCGGAGATGTCGCAGACGATCGCGTCGAGCCGCAACCGCAACCGGTCAGCCGTGCTGGCGCGCGTGGTGGCGGCGCTGGCGCGCCTCGATGGCGAACCCGACGGGTTCGGCCTGTGCGTCGAGTGCGAGGAGCCGATTGCGACGAAGCGGCTGGACCTGATGCCATACGTGGAGCTGTGCGTCGAATGCCAGCACGCGAAGGACGGCGCCCCGCGCGCAGGCGGCCGCCGCCACCTGCGCGACTTCCGCTAGCACCAATGCCGGCTCGGGCCTCGGGCCTCGGGCCTCGGACTTCCGGAAGAAATATCTGCCGTGATCTGCCGTGCCTTGAGGTCCGAGGCCAGAAGCCCGAGGCCTACCGTTACGGGTTGGTGAGGTCGAGCCCGCTGTAACGGACCAAACCGTGACGGCCGCGTTCGGGCGCGGGCTCGTCCGGAGGCGATCGGGTGGGCACCGCCATTGCAATCCGGCAACGCATGAGGCGGAGCGTGCGGGCGTGGAGGGTGACGGCGGCGAGCGTGGCCATGCTCGAGCTGCTGGTGCTGGGCGGGCTTGGCTGCGGGGGTACGTCCGGGGACCACGACGGACCGGGCGGCGTGGCGATCCAGCCCGAGGTCAACGTGCAGGGTGGGACGGCGCTCTCTGCGGGCGGGCAGGGACAGGCGGGAGGCGTCGTCCATCTCGTATCCCGCGGCGACGTGTCCTTCGATTCGACGTCGTCGGCGTCACCCGCGGCCGCCGCGACGTCGATCCCGCCGACCCCAGGCGACGCCACCGCCGTCGACGCGACCGCGCTGGCCGGCGACGTCAGCGTGCCGGGGACGGCCGTGATCGCGGGCGACGTGACCACGGGCGGCGCCGACGCGACCCGTACGATCAAGTCGGGCGGCGATCTCTTCGTGACCGGCACGCTGCGCGCCGCCGATCTGGGCGCGGGGCGGCAGGGGCTCACCCTCGAGGCGGGCGGTACCCTGTACGTCGGGGGCACCGTCGATGCGAGCGGCGCCTCCGGCGCTCAGGCCGGCGGCGCGATTCACCTGTCGGCGGCCCGCGTCGTCATCACGGGCAGACTGCTCAGCTCGGGCGGCGACGGCGGCGACGCGGGGGGCGTGGCCGGCGCGATCACGATCGCGTCCGCGCAGGCGATCGCCTTTGCCGGATCGATCGAGGCGCACGGTGGCAATGCCAACGGCACCGGGGCCCTCATCGGCGGCGTCGGCGGCGCGCTCACGCTGACAGCGGGCGGTGACGTCAGCCTGGCGGGCACGGTTCTGATTCGTGGCGGCGCGGCAACCAACACGGCCGGGGCCGGGGCGCAGGGCGGCGCCGCAGCGGCGCTCCTCATCGACGCCGACGGCGCCGTCGAGCTGAGCGGCACCATCGACGCGCGAGGCGGTCCGGCGACCGGCGCGGGTGGCGTCGTCGTTGGCGGCGCGGCGGGCGCGGTCCGGATCGGCGAGCTTGCGGCGCCGGCCATGATCGTCATCCGCGTCGGCGTCAACGCGACGGGCGGCGCGGGCGACGCGGCCGGCGGGCTGGGCGGGACCGTCACGGCCGAGCCCGATACCGGGAACATCGACGTCAACGGGCCGCGCGCGATCGACGTGAGCGGCGGCGATTCTCTGGCGGCGCCAGGCGCGGGCGGCCTCGTCACCGGCAGCCCGCGCGGCGATCCGGGCAGCGGTGGCTTTCACGTCGTCGGCGAGGTGTTCGCGAACGGGGGCTCGATCCTGCCCGGCGGCTCGGGCAACGGCGCCGAAGGCGGGCACGTCACCATCGCGCTCCTCCCGACCGACGGCCCCGTCACCGTCGACCCGTCGGGGAAGATCAGCGCCGACGGCGGCCAGTCGGGCGGCGCCGGCGTCGCGGGCGGCGGCGGCCACGTCTGGCTGTTCACCATGGACGGCGACCTCACGGTCGCGGGCGCGATCTCGGCGCGCGGCGGCGCGGCGGCCGATGCGGGCGGCACGGGCGGCCTGGGCGGCATGATCTATCTGTTCAGCGACGACAACCACAACGCGGTCGACGTCGGGAAGGGCAACCTGCTGATCGCCGAGACGGGCAAGCTCGACGCGTCGGGCGGCGACGGCACGATCGGTGGCAGCGCGCGAAATGATGGCATCGCGGGCCAGGTGGCGCCGTTTCCCGAAGAGCAGGAGAAGTTCGCGATCTTTCTCAACTGCGACGGACAGCACGGCGAGACGCGCAACTGGATGCTGAACTCCGGGATCCTGATTGCCCGCGGCGGCGTGCACGGCGGCAGCGGCGGCGACATCGTCTATCACGGCATCGGTCCGGGCCAGCGCGCGATGGACACGCCCGCGGACGACGGCAACCACCATCCGCCAGGGGGAAATCAGGACATGGCCGGCGACGGCAGCGGACAGCCAGGCGACTACGGTGCGGAGTGAGTGACGCGGCCGCCGCGCGCCGCGCCTCACGTTGCGCTTGACCCGAGGCGGGCAAGGGTGCGTCACTTACGCCCCAGCGATGCCGCAGGATAACGAGCGCGTAAAAAAGTGGTCCGTCGGTTGGCTTGCGGTCCCGAGCCTGCTGTTCATGTTCGCGTCATCGGGGTGCAGCGACACCGTCGACGGCGATCCGGCCGCGGCGCTGGCGTCGTGCAACAAATTCTGCGAGGCCTACCTCGCGGCCAACTGCGCGGACTACCCCACCGTCGATGACTGCAAATCGATCGAGTGCTCGGACCTTCCGCGAGACCCGGTCGGCTGTCAGAACCAGATCAGGCTCTACTACGACTGCCGGCAGGACCAGGCCGACATCTGCATCAACCCGGACGACGCGGCCGACGAGTGCTGGGCCGAGTGGGACGCCCTGTTGATGTGTAGCGCCTGACCGGCGTCCGTCACGCGTCACGGTCAGCGGTTCGGGCGGCGTGCGCGCGCAGCCAGTCGACCGCCCGCTCCTCCGCCCAGTATTGCGGGCGCCAGGGCCACGCGCCGGTGACGAAGCCGGTGTGCCCGCCCCAGGGGGTGATCTCGAAGCGGACCGCCGCCGATGCGGCGTCGCGCGCGCGAAACACGTCGGCGCCCGGGAAAAACGGGTCGTCCTCGCTGCTGAGGCAGAGGGTGGGGACCGCGACGTGCGCCAGGAACTGGTGCGAGCTGGAGCGGCTGTAGTAGTCGTCGGCGCTGGCGAAGCCGTGCAGCGGCGCGGTCAGACACTCGTCGAAATCGTGGAACGTGCGCGCGCGCCGGACGCGGTCCGGGTCGATGTGCGCCGTCTCGCGCGGGAAGCGGAGCAACAGGTCCAGCGCCTTCGATTTCAGCCGGGGTGTGAAGTGGGCGGCGTAGATCCGGCCCACGCGCCGTTCCAGGTACCGGGACGCGGCCGCGAGATCGTACGGGACGGAGATGGTGGCGGCCGCGCGGATGGCGCTGGCGTTGCCGACCTCGCCCAGCCACTTCAGCAGCACCGCGCCGCCGAGCGAGAAGCCGAGCGCGTAGATCGGGGCCGCGGGCTCGCGCGCCGCCAGCGTGCGCACGACGAAGTCGAGATCGCCGGTCTCGCCCGAGTGATACAGCCGCGGCTGCCGGTTGGGCAGCCGCTGCTCGATGTCGCGCACGTCGCGCGCGCACGAGCGGAAGTTCAGCACCGTGCTGCGCCAACCGGCGCGCGCCACCAGCAGCGCGAGCCCCTGCGTGTGCAGCGAGTAGGCGCTCCCCTCCAGCCCGTGCAGCAGCAGGACGCGCGGCGACGCCGGCGGCCCGCTGACGTGGTCCAGCACCAGGTCGTCGTCGTCGGGCGTCGTCAGGACCTCGCGTTCGAAGGCGACCAGGCGTCGCGAGCGCGCGATGCGCGCCCACGCCGTCTGCATGTGCGCGCCCGGAATCCACCATGCGGGACCCATCGCCCGCACCCTACACCCTTCACCCCGGGGGCCCGTCACGCCTTTGCCCTGCATGTGATCGCGGTTTCTTGACCGGTGCGGGCCGTGATGAGTCACTGGGCCAGGACGCAAACCGGAGCGGGAAGAAAATGGAGACGCGCATGACGAAGTCGCTGGTCGGTCTGGTCGGTCTGGTGTTGGCGGTCGCCGCGAGCGGGTGCAGCGGCAACGGCGGCGGCGGCGGCACGGGTGGCGGCACCGGCGGCGGCGGCACCGGCGGCATGGCCGGCACCGGTGGGATGGCCGGCACCGGCGGCATGGCCGGGACCGGCGGCACGACTGGCGGCGGTGGTACGGGTGGCGGCGGCAGCGCGCTGGCCGCGGCGGTGGCGTCCTGCAATGCCTGGTGCGACGCGTACGTCGCCGCGGCGTGCGCGGACCCGCTTTACACCAACGCCGCCGATTGCAAGTCGACGGAGTGCTCGCCCGACGGGACCGAATCGGCCGCCTGCATTGCGGCCAGCAAGGCTCTCTACGATTGTTCGAGGACGCAGGCCAGCATCTGCGCGGACAATGGTTGCATCAGTCAGGCGACCGCCGCTTTCACCGCCTGCCTGTAGCCTTGGGCGAGATCGCGAAGTCCGCTACCCTGGAGGGATGACGCGCTTCGTGTCGTTCGCGGCCGTCGTGGCCGCTGCCTGCGCGATCGTGCATCCGGGCCGCGCGTTTGGGCAGACCGCGACGACGCCGGGCGCCGTCACGACGCCGTACCCGACCAGCCAGGCGATCGCGATCGAATGGGCGATCACGGGCGACTCGAACGCGAACGGCGTCGTGACCGTGCGCTACCGCGCCAACGGCGCCAGCGTCTGGAAGACCGGGATGGCGTTGGTGCGCGTGCCGGCCGGATCGAACACGACCGGGACCTTCGGGTCGGGTAACGGACAGTGGCGCAACAAGCACGCCGGCAGCCTGTTCGATCTGGAGGCGGGCTTGCTCTACGACATCGAGCTGACGCTGACCGATCCCGACGGCGGCTCGATGACGGCGATGACCTCGGCCGGGACGCGCGTCATCCCGGTCGCGTCGGCGAACGCGCCCGTCAAGATGGTGACGCCGTCGACGCTGTCGTCGTCGTTGTCCGCGGCGATGCCGGGCGACATCCTCTTGCTCGGCGCGGGCAGTTATGCCGCGTTCACGGTCAGCCGCAGCGGCGCCGCCGGGCAGCCGATCGTGATCCGCGGCGAATCGGTCGACACGGTGACGATCGGCGGACGGGTGACGATGAACGATCGCCAGTACGTCAACCTCGAGGACGTCACCGTGATGGGCGAGGTGCGGATGAACGGCGCGTCCAACATGGTGGTGCGCGGGTGCCGGATCCGCACCACGGCGGGCGGCATCACGTTCGAGATCGGCAACGCCGTCCCGCGCAACAACACGATCATCGACAACGACGTCGTTGGCGGCGCGACCTGGGTCGACGATCAGCTGAGCGCCGACGGCTACAACGGCGGCGAGGGGATCCAGTTCACCGGCTCGGGGCACGTGATCTGCTTCAACCACGTCGCGAACTTCCGCGACGACATCTCGTTCATGGAATATGACGAGGCGTTCGAGCAGACGTCGATCGACATCTGCAACAACGACATCGAACAGGCGACCGACGACGCGATCGAGGCCGACTCGGCGATGGGCAACGTGCGTGTGTTCCGGAACCGCATCCGCAACTGCTTCGACGGCATCAGCGCGCAGCCCAACCTGGGCGGGCCGACCTATTACGTCCGCAACGTGATGTTCAACGTGCTCTACACGCCGTTCAAGTTTCACAACGGCACCGTCGGCGACGTCGTCGTGCACAACACCGCCGTCAAGTGCGGCGACGCGCTGGGCATCTACGCGGGCGAGCCCTGGCAGCGGGCGCTGTTCCGCAACAACGTCTTCATCGGCGGGATGGGCGGCGGCGCCTACGGCGGCTACAGCAACGGCAGCGGCCGCATCTTCGACATGCCCGACGCCGACACCAGCTGTTCGTTCGACCACGACGGCCTCGGCTCGATCGGGACGAACACGTTCCAGGGACGCATCGGCGCGGCCACGTTCAACAGCTTCGCGACGCTGACCGCGAACACCAGCGAGGCCCATGCGGTGATGGTCGACCTGGGCATCTTCGCGACCCCGCCCGCGTTTCCCGCGAACCCTTACCCACCCAAACCGGTCGCCGATCTCCGCCTCGCCGGGGGCAGCGCCGCCGTGGACAAGGGCGTCGTGATCCCGGGCCTCGACGACGACTTCGCCGGCAGCGCGCCCGATCTCGGCGCCTACGAGCTGGGCGCCCCGCTGCCGACCTACGGCCCGCGCACCGGCGGCGTCGTCACCGGCACGGGCGGCAGCGGGGGCAGCGGCGCGGGCGGTGGTGGTCCCGGAGGCGCGTCCGCCGGCGGCACTGGCGGCTCGCCGACGGGCGTCGCCGGTGCGGGCACCGGCGGTGGGGCCGGGGCCAGCCGGGGCGGGTCCGGTGGGACCGGCGCCGCCGCGGCTGGTTGTGGCTGCGCGAGCGCGGGCGCGGCCTACGCCCGGGGATTCGATCTGCTGGCGGTCGCGGCGCTTGCCGTGATCACCCGCCGGCGCCGGACGACGGGGCGGCAGGTCAGCTGAGCTGACACGACGTCAGCGACAAACACCGTTGTCGCACCTCGTCGCGCTGATCGGACATGAATCGCATCCCCCGCAGTGCGCGACGGTCCCGTTGCCGGCGGCCGAGACGCATGCACCATCCGGGCACACCAATTCGCTTGCCGGGCACGCCGGCATGCAGACGCCGGTCGAGGAGCACACCTCGCTGGCGGTGCAGGTCCTGAGTTCCGGGCACCTCGGCGTGCAGACGCCTTTCGTGCACACGTAGTTGAAGGCGCAGGTGCCGCACCCGCCGCCAGTTCCGCTCGTGCCGCCGGTGCCGGCCGTGTTGGCCCCGCCGGTCGATCCGCCGCTGCCGGGATCGGTGCCGCCGCTCCCGCCGACGCCAGCGCCGCCGCCGCCGCCCGCACCGCCCGCGGCGGCATCAGCGCCGCGCCCACCACCGCCTGTGCCGGCACCACCGTCGCCACCGTCGGTAGCGCCGGTCGTCGCGTTGCAGCCGAGCGCCAGGACGGCCGCGATCACAATCCCGCGCGCGTTCATGGCCGGTCAGGGAGAGGGGCGATCGATTCCCGCTAGCCCTCGACGAGCCCGATGACGTTGCCCTCGGGATCCCGGAACTGCGCCATGATGATCATGCCGATGTCCGTGCGGGGCATCAGGGTCTGCGCGCCCATCGTCGCCGCCTTGTCGAGCGTGTCGGCGATGCTCGGCACCTGCACGTAGAACGTCGCGCGCGGCGCGTCCATCGTCGCGCCGATGCCGCCGCCGATCGATCCCTGGCCCGCCGGCGTGACCATGCCGTAGTTCTGCGGGTTGTTCGCGTCGATGTTCCAGCCGAACAGCTCGCCGAAGAAACGCATCTGGGCGCCGGGATCGCGCGCCTGAACCTCCCAGTGGACGACGCTGGGCCCGGTCAGCTTCGGGGGACCGACCACGGTTTCCGGCGGCGCGGCCTTCCTCGCGACGGCTCTCTTGGCCGGCCTCGCGGTCTTCCTGGCCTTGGTCTTGGTCTTCGCCTTCTTGGCCTTCGCCTTGGGGGCGGACTTCTTGCGAGCAGCTTTCTTTGCCATTTCCCTTCTCCTTTACCCTGGAGCCCTGGCCCCGTTTGTACCGCCGATGCCGCCCGAAGAGAATCTCAGCTCATTCGGCAGTCGGGCTGCTTGCGGCCGATCTTGGTCAATACCAGGTGGTAAAGCTGGCCGTCGCGCGCGCGCGACGCGCCCGCCGCCGCCAGCAGGTAGAACTTCCACAACCGGTAGAAGCGCTGGTCGTACTTGTCCTTCAGCTCCGGGTAGGCGCGGTCGAAGTTCTCCCACCACGCCAGCAGCGTGCGTTCGTAGTCGGGCCCGATGTTGTGCAGATCCTCGACGACGAACAGCCCCTCGGTGGCCTTGCCCAGCTGCGCGAGCGACGGCGCCACCGCGTTCGGGAAGATGTACTTCTCGACGAACGGGGTGCCGTGGCGGCGGCTGCGGTTGTTGGCGATGGTGTGGATGACGGCGATGCCGTCATCGACCAGTCGCCGGTGGACGACCTCCATCACGTGGCGGTGATTCTTCGGCCCCACGTGCTCCATCATCCCGATCGACGCGACCCGGTCGAAGGTGCCGGTGACGTCGCGGTAGTCGCACAGCCGCAGGTCGACGTCCAGGTGCTTCCACATCTCGCGCCCCAGCGCGTGCTGGTCCTTCGACAGGGTGACGCCGACGACCGAACAGCCGTATTTCTCGGCGGCCCACGCCGCGAAGCCCCCCCAGCCGCAGCCGAGATCGAGCACGCGCATCCCCGCACGCAGGCCCAGCTTGCGGCAGACGAGATCCAGCTTCGCCTCCTGCGCCTCCGCCAGCGTCTTGGCGTTCTTCCAGTAGCCGCAGGTGTAGACCATGCGCGGGTCGAGCATGCGCGTGTAGAGATCGTTGCCGATGTCGTAGTGCGCCTCGACCGAACGGCCCGATCGCTCCTTCGACTGCAGGTTGAACAGGAACGCCTTGGCGGTCAGCAGGCGCAGGCGAAGGCTCCCGGTCACCTTCTCGCGCAGGCCGGCGCGCATGATCTTCTCCAGCAGGACGTCCAGCGCGTCGGTGTCCCACCAGCCGTCCATGTACGACTCGCCCACGCCCAGCGATGCGTCGCGCAGCAGGCGGCCGTAGAACCGCGAGTCGTGAACCTGGATGTCGCCGGGACCGGGGCCCCCGATCTGGATGCCGGCGATTCCGAACAGCTCGCGGACCAGCGCCTCGGCGCTTCCCGCGCCGCGTGCCGCAGCGGGCGGCGGAGCCGACGGCGATCCAGTTTCGGATGACTCGACGGGCAAAGGTGCGCTGCTCATGCGGCTCGTCTCCCACGGACCGGGGCGGCGGGCAAGGGGTCTCGCCAGTAGGCACCCGGGGCCGATGGGGTAACCTGCGGGAATGGGGTTCGCAAATAGGGTCGCGTTCGTGACGGGAGCCTCGCGGGGGGTGGGCAAGGTGCTGGCGTTGCGGCTGGCCGCCGAAGGCTGCGACGTCGTCGTCGCCGCCAAGACGTCCGTCCCCAATCCGAAGCTGCCGGGCACCATTCACGAGACCGCGCGCGAGATCGAGGCGCTGGGTCGGCGCGCGCTGGCGGTCGAGCTGGACATCCGCGACGACGTCGCGGTGGAGGGGGCGGTCAAGCAGGCGCTCGATCGGTTCGGGCGCGTCGACTTCCTGGTCAACAACGCGGGCGCGCTCTACTGGCGAGCGGCGGCCGAGACCGAGATGAAACGCTTCGATCTGGTGATGGGCGTCAACGCGCGCGGCACGTTTGCGTGCACGCGCCACGTGCTGCCCGCGATGATCGCCCAGAAGTTCGGGCACATCCTGATGCTGTCGCCGCCCGTCGACGTGAACGCGGCGGCCGGCAAGGTCGCCTACGCGATCAGCAAGTTCGGCATGACGCTGATCGCGCACGGCGTGGCCGCCGAGGTGCGCGAGCACAACGTCGCCGCCAACGCGCTATGGCCGGCGACGCTGCTCGAGAGTCAGGCGACGATCAAGTGGGGCCTCGGCGATCGCTCGATGTGGCGCAAGCCGGAGATCGTCGCGGACGCGATGGTGGCGCTGTTCGCCAAGGAGCCGCGCAGCCTCACGGGGCAGGCGCTGATCGACGAGGACTTCCTGCGCGCCGAGGGGGTGACCGACTTCGCGCGCTATCGCTGCGACCCGGACACGGAACCGCCCCGGGTCGGGTTCGACTTCAAGCTTCAGGCCGGCTGAGCGGCGGCCGGCTGAGCGGCGGCCGGCTGCGCGACGCCGGTCCGGCCCAGGTGCCGCAGCCAGCGGACGTGCGACCGGATGGCGCGGCGCATGGTGCGGTGCGAGGTGTGGCGGATCCCGTGCGCCCGGCAGGTCTCCTCGACGATGGGCGAGATGGCCGGGTAGTGGATGTGGCAGATCTTCGGGAACAGGTGGTGCTCGATCTGGAAGTTGAGCCCGCCCAGGTACCAGGTGAGGAGCCGGTTGTCGCGCGCGAAGTCGACCGCGGTCTCGATCTGGTGCGCCATCCACTCGCGCTCCATGCGGCGCGATCCGTCGGCCGGGATGGGGAACTCGGCCTCCTCGACGCAGTGGGCGAGCTGGAACACGGTCGCCAGCGTGACGCCGAGGACCGCCATGGTCAGCAGATACAGGCCGACGACCGCCATCAGCCGATGGCCGGTGAGCAGCGGGACGCCGAACGCCAGCATCATGAAGCAGGCCTTGCCCGCCCAGAAAGAGACCTGATTCCATCCGCGGGGCCGGGCGACGGAGGTGTCGGCGACGCCGGGGCGGATCATCGAGCGAAAATCGTCGGTGAGCTGCCACTTCACCGCCAGCAACGAATACAGCCCCCAGATGTAGATGTACTGGAAGCGGTGGAACCAGTAGCGCTTGTCGTGCGGGGACATGCGCGCGAACGGACCCATGTAGATGTCGTTGTCCGCGCCCGAGATGTTCGGGTAGCTGTGGTGGGCGATGTTGTGCTTGTAGTGCCAGAAGTAGGCGTCGCCCCCCAGCAGGTTGAGCGACAGCGCCGCCGCCTTGTTCAGGGCGGGGTGGCGCGAGTAGGCGCCGTGGTTGCCGTCGTGCTGGATGTTGAAGCCGATGCCGGCCATCGCCAGCGCGATCGAGATCGCGAGGGGGACGGCTTGCCACCATGTCGTCGCCCCCCAGACCATCGCGACATATGACGCCGCGAGCCAGGTCAACAGGATGACGGTCTTCGCGTGCATGCGCCCGGTGCCGTGGCGGCTCCGGTTTTCGGCTTCAAAGTAGCTTGCGACGCGCCTCTCCAGCTCCCGCCGGAAGGCGGTGCTGCCGCAGTATGTGAGCGCCATTACGTGGACTGTACACCGCTCGGGGGTTTCCCCCAAAGCGCTATCCGGCAAAGCCTGCAAATCGGTCGGATCAGCTTGCAGGGTCGGCGTGCACCGGCGGGCGCCGGTCGGCCCAGGGGCGGGCGGCCTCGAGCTGGGCCGCCACGCGGAACAGCGTGGCTTCGTCGCCGAAACGGGCCTGCAGCTGGACGCCGATCGGCAGGCCGGCCGCGTTCCACGACAGCGGCACGCTCATCGCCGGCTGGCCGCTGACGTTGGCCAGCGGCGTGAACGGGATGAACGCGAACACCTTGCGCACCGTGGCCTCGACGACGCCCGGCAGGCGGAGCAAGAAGCCGAGGCGCAGCGCGATGAGCGCGTCGTGCAGGAACGCCTCGGCGCCCCGCGGCGCAAGCGTGCCGATCCCGACGGGCGGCAGGCCCAGCGTCGGCGACAGCACCAGGTCGAATTTGTCGGTGACGGACGCGACGCCGCGGACAGCGCCCTCGAGCCGGGCCCGCGCCATCGCCGCGCGGACCGCCGTCTGCTGGCGGCCGATCGTCACGACCAGCGCGGTGTTGGTTTCGATGTCGCCCCGGCGGGCGCGCCGACCCAGGGCCTGCTCGCCGCGGGCGAGGAGGGCGGCGTTCTCGACGCACACGAGCACGAAGAAATCGCGGGCGAAGGCGTCGCCGTCGATGTCCAGGTCCGTCTCCTCGACGTCGTGCCCGAGCTGGGCGAGCAGGCGGGCCGCGTCGTCGGCGGCCGCCACGCAATCGGGGTGGGGGGCGACGGTGGTGACGAACGGGCGCTTTGTGAGCGCGATGCGCAGGCGTCCGGGGGGCGCGCCGACCTCGGCGGCAAACGGGCGCGCGACGGGCGGCGCCCAGTAGGGAGACGTCGGCTCCGGACCGGCGATCGCGTCGAGCATCGCGGCGCTGTCGCGCACGCTGCGCGACACGACGTTCGCGATCGCGAAGCCGCCCCACAGCTGCGTCTGGTCGGGGCCGACGGGCGTTCGACCGCGCGTCGGCTTCAGCCCGAACAGCCCGCAGCACGACGCCGGGATCCGGATGGAACCGCCCCCGTCGTTGGCGTGCGCGAGGGGAACGATGCCGGCCGCCACCGCCGCCGCCGCGCCGCCGCTGGAGCCGCCGGGCGTCACGTCGAGATTCCAGGGATTGCGCGCCGGGCCGAACAACTTCGGTTCGGTGAACGGCGTGATGCCGAACTCGGGCGTGTTGGTCTTGCCGAAGATCACCGCGCCGGCGCGGCGGAAGCGCTCGACGAGGGTCGAATCGCGCGCGGGCTTGAAGTCCTTCAGGAACCGGCTACCGGCGGTGTGCGGCACGCCCGCGACCGCGGTGTCCAGATCCTTGAGCAGCAGCGGCACACCGCGAAACGGGGCGTCGGAGGCGGGCAGCGCGGCGGCGTCCCGGCGCGCCTGTTCGTAGAGCGGCGCGATGATCGCGTTGATGCGCGGATTGACCCGCTCGGCGCGGGCGATGGCCTCCTCGAGCAGCTCGCCCGGCGTCACCTCGCGGCGGCGGACGAGATCGGCGAGCGCGAGCGCGTCCAGCCGTCCGTATTCGCGCAGCGGCATGTCAGCCTCGGCGCAACATCCGGGGCAGCACGATGGCCGCCGCGATCGCGGAGACGGCGGCCAGGCAACGGACCACCACGTCCACCCCGTACATCGGCGTCCAGATCACCCAGACGTCCAGCGCATGCGCCGCCGCCAGCGCCAGCGCGAACAGGCCGAGCAGCGCGTGAGCCAGCTTCGCAGCCCGCGCCGGCGCGCGCGCCGCGGCGCGCAGCAGCGCGAAGCCGATCACGACGGCGGCGGCCGCGATCAGCGCATTGGTCGCGATCTCCAGGACGACGAGCGACGGCGTCCAGAGGTACGAATGCCCCCGCGCCATGAACGTCTCGGTCGAAAACAGCGTCCGCAGGCCGGCGAGCATGCCACAAGGCGGTCCGCTCCCCGGCCCCCGCGAAGGATGATCCGGTCCCCTCGCCCCGCGAAGCGGGGAGAGGGTCAGGGAGAGGGGCCCCCAAATGTCAGCCAGCCCGCATTTCCACATCTGCTAGTTAAGTTTTGCCCTCGCCCCGCCGTTGAGCGGCGATCCCGGTGGTCCGCGCGCGCGAGGAAACAGGCTCGTCTTCAG
>Ga0111538_10003829_pt1 | contig 20983 bp, 12 predicted proteins | sample SoiMethybrSBSTD1_FD_79669 | JGI IMG/M metagenome (GOLD analysis project Ga0111538, IMG submission 79669) | Bulk soil microbial communities from a Populus tree surrounding site in Tennessee, USA - Soil MetaG P. TD hybrid SBSTD1 (version 2)... | ecosystem: Environmental > Terrestrial > Soil >... | reverse complement strand
GCGCTCAACCAGGGCATCGAAGTGCGCGCCGGCGAAATTCCGTTCCGTACCGAGCGCGGCCTCGACATTCTGCCGGTCGAGGCGCGCGCCTTCTTCAAGCGGCCGATCGACGGCCCGGCGCCGGAGCTCCAGGAGCACTACCGCCGCCTCTACGCGTCGTTCCGCGGACAGCCTCAGACCACCGACGTTCGGCTCTACGAGACGATGCCGTTTCCGCCGCCCGTCGGCGGCGGAGCGCTCGAGGCCGTGGATCAGTCGATCTGGATTGCGCTGCTGCTGCGCCAGGCCGACCAGCCGGCGACCGAGGAGGCCAAGGAAGCGGTGCGTACCGAGCTGGCGGGCCGGATGCTGTCGCTCGGCCTCGTGCCGATCGTCGTCGACGCGTCGCGCGTGCTGCGGCCGACGGGGCCGCACGCGGAACAAGCGGCGGCGTTGAGGTACCAGTTGCCGAACGTGCCCGCCAGCGGCGGACTGGCGACGGCGCTGGCCGAGCGTGTGCCGCGCTACCGCGACCTCGATCCGCGTACCACGACCGACGTCCTCGTCGAGCCCGGCGTGGTGGAACTGATGCTGCCGTCCGCCGCCGAGCTCACGCTCTGGAACAACATCGATCCCCTCGAATCGGGCGCCGGCGACTTCCCGCCCTCGCTCGAGGATACCAACCTCGCCGATCGCGTCATCACCTGGCTGCGGGTCCGCGCCGCGACGGCGGCGCTGCCGTCGCAGGTGAAGTGGATTGGCGTCAACGCCGCGATGGTGTCGCAGCGCGCCCACGTCTCCAACGAAGTGCTGCCCGATGGCACCGGTGAGCCGGATCAGGTCGTCACGCTGGCCCGGCGCCCGATCGTCGACGGCTCGGTGCAGCTGCGTGTGACGAGCAACGGCAAGACCGAGCCATGGACCGCGATCGACGACCTGCTCGCCGCGGGCCCCGAAGTCCCGGTGCAGGATCCCAAGGATCCGCCGGGAGTCGTGCCGCCGCCGCCGGCGCCGGCCAAGGTGTTCGTCGTCAATCTCGAATCAGGTGAGATTCGGTTCGGCGACGGCTTGCGCGGTGCGCGGCCGCCGCGCGGCGCGGCGATGCGCGCCGACTACGACGTCGGCATGGGCCGGGCGGGCAACGTCGGGCCGAAGGCGATCAACACCGGTCCGGCGCTGCCCGCCGGGATCAAGGTCGACAACGGCGAGCGGACGTGGGGCGGCGCCGACGCGGAATCCGTCGCCGCCGGCGAAAAGCAGATCGCGCGCCACCTGCAGCATCGCGATCGACTGGTCACGGCTTCTGACTTCGAGGCGATCGCCTTGCGGACGCCCGGCGTGGAGGTCGGGCGCGTCGATGTCATTTCCGCCTACAACGCCGAGGCGCCGCAGCACGAGCCGGGCGACGCGCCGGGCGCCGTAACGGTGATGGTGCTCCCGCGCACCGATCCGCTGCAGCCCGAGGCGCCGCGTCCCGATCGATTCTTCCTGAACACGATCTGCGCGTATCTCGAGCCGCGGCGGCTGGTCACGACGGAAGTCATCGTGCGCGGACCGGTCTACAAGCCGATCTGGATCTCGGCGGGCATTGCCGTGGTCGCCGGCATGGCGTTTACCGAGGTGCGCGAAGCGGTGGTCACGGCGCTGCGCGCGTTCCTTTCGCCGCTGCCGCTCGACGGCGTGCAGACGCTCGAGGACGTCACCACCATCCTGCGCGCGCCGCAACAGGCCGAGCGCCGCAAGGGATGGCCGCTCAGGAAGCGCGTCGTGGCAGCGGAGCTCGAGGCCGTTATCAATCGCGTCGAAGGCGTGCTGTTCGTCAACAGTGTGCTCGTCGCCGCAGGCACCGGCGCGGCGCAAGCGTCGATCTCGATGACGGGCCTCGAGCTGCCGCGCGTCGCCGGCATTTCGATCACCCTCGGCGATCCGCTCGATCTCGATCGGCTGCGCGGCCAGCAACCCGAACCGACCGAGGCCGCCGCATTCGTCCCGGTCCCGATCATTCCGGAGGAGTGCTGACGTGGACGCCAACGGCACTCGATTTCATCTGCTGATTGGCCGTGAGGACTGGGCGCGATGCCTCGGCGCCGGAGATGCCGGTGTGCCGCTCGCCGTCGATTTCGATCGCAGCCCCACGACCTGTGGCAGCGGCGACACCGGGTTCGGCTGGGAGAAGACGGAGAAGACGATCGGCTCGGTGACGCTGCGGCCCTGCCTGGTCACGTTCACGGCGGCGCCCAACGATACGCCGCCCGATCCGACCGGCGCCGGGCGCCGCGGTGCGGCGAGCGACCGCTTCGGCAACATCTACTGGATCGACGCCGCGTCGGCGGAGATCCGCGTGACGCCCGTGGCGAGCGGCCGCGCCGCGCATTTCTGGTCGGCGTCAGACGAGATCCGAGTGCCGGAGCGCCGGTACGGGGAGTTTCACGCCGCCGAAGACGCGCCGCCGCGCCCGGCGCTGCAACTGGCCGGCCTCGCGGTGACCGACGATCATTACCTGGTCGCGGGCGTCGTGCAGCCGCCAGGGTTCTTGGTGTTCGATCTCCACGCCGGCGGCCCGCCGCAGCAATTGACGTGGCCGTCGCGGGCGGCCGCGCTGGTGCCGTTCGACCTGGCGCCGCGCCGCGGCGGTGGCGTGTGGGTGCTCGATCGCGTGGCACGCCGCTACTGGGCGCTCGACCGGTATCTCTCACCCGAGCCGCTCGGCCATCCGCTCGCGACGATCGATCCCGGCGCGCCCGACGATTTCCAGCCGCTCGAGCCTGGCCCCGTTCGCCGGACGCTGACGAGCGTTTTCCCGACCGGTGTCCCCATCGACGCGGTGGATCCGATCGCCATCGAGGCGCTGCCCGACGGCAGCACGCTGATCCTCGATCGTCGAGCGGCCCGCGACACACGACTCTGGCGCGACGGCATCGATGGACGCTACGGCGCGGCGCAGCCGATGCAGCCGTTCGCCGTCGATGGTTACGACCTCGTGTTCGTGGCGAAAGACCCTTCGACCACCGCGATCACCGGCCGCGTGTTCGTGGCGGCTGCCGAAGGCAACCAGGCCACGGTCTTCGATCTTGAGACCAGGGATGACGGCACGGTGAGCTTCCGGCCGAGCACTGAATACCTGCCGATGCGGTTGTTCGGCGGCAAGGGACTGATCGCCGGCGGCAAAGACGCGCTGTACGACGTCGGCGACGGCTGGGTGCCGCTGGTACAGCAGCGTCGTCCGAGGTACGTCGCCGCGGCGACACTTCGCACTCCGGTGTTCGACGGCCGCGAGCCGGGATGCGTGTGGCACCGGTTGATGCTCGACGGATGCGTCCCGCCGGACACGTCCATCCGCGTCCGCTCGCGTGCCGCGGACGAGGAATTGCAGCTGCCGATGGCGCGCTGGCAGAACGAGCCGGATCCGTACCTGCGCCACGACGGCTCGGAGTTCCCGCTCAGCCGCCCGCCGCGCGAAGAGCGCGACGGCACCTGGGAATTGCTGTTCCAGCGCGCGCGCGGCCGCTACCTGGAAGTCGAGCTCACGCTGGCGGGCAACGAGCGCGCGACCCCGCGCCTGCGCGCGTTGCGCGCCTACTATCCGCGCTTCTCGTACCTGCAGCACTACCTGCCCGCGGTCTATCGTGAAGACGACGCGTCGGCCTCGTTCCTCGATCGCTTCCTCGCCAACCTCGAGGGGTTCAACACGACGATCGAGGACCGCATGGCTGCCGCGCAGGCGCTCTTCGATGTGCGCAGCACGCCGGCCGACGCGCTGGACTGGCTGGCGAGCTGGTTTGGGGTGGCGCTCGATCCGTCGTGGAACGAGTCCAAGCGCCGCCTCTTCATCGCGCATGCGCCCGAGTTCTTCCGCCAGCGCGGGACGACGCAGGGCGTGCAGAATGCGATTCGCCTCGCCATCGACGACTGCGTCGATTCACGGATGTTCAGCGCGGCGCCACGCCGCCTCCGCGGGCGCGACCAGATCCGCATCGTCGAGAACTACCGCATGCGCCGGTTGTCGCCGGAGGAGGCCGGCGACAACACCGGTGAGATCGGTCCGCGTGAGATCCCGGCGGCGGCACGCTGGAAACCCAAGGAGGGCCGAGCGCGCCTGACGAAGCGTTATCGCGAGTTCCTGGCCTCGCGAGGCCTGACGCTGCCGGCCAAGACCGAGTATCCGATCCGCCAGCCGCAGGATGGCGACGCCGCCCGGCTCTGGCGCGCGTTTTCGCGCGAGGTGCTGAACTTCGTGCCGTCGGCCGGCGTGTCGGATCTGCCGGCGTGGCAGGCATTCCTCTCTCGCCGCTACCGGGCCGCGCGCGCGCTCAACCCCGTCTACGGCGCCGCAGCAGGCGGGGACGTGTCGCTGCCCGATCGGTTGCCGCCCGACGGCAACGCGCTGCGCGACTGGTTCGACTTCGAGTCGACGGTCATGACCGTGCGCCGCAGCGCGCATCGCTTCTCGGTGCTGCTGCCGTTGCCACGCAGCCAGGACAACACCGAGACGTTCCGGCGGACGCGGCTCGATCTGGTGCGGCGCGTGGTGGAACTCGAGAAGCCGGCGCACACGGTGTTCGACGTGAAGTTCTACTGGGCGTTGTTCCGGCTCGGCGCCGCCCGGCTCGGCGACGACACTCTCGTCTACAGGGGCGGCCGCGAGGCGGACCTGCAACCGCCGCTTCGGCTGGGCCAGGGCTACCTCGCCGAGAGTTACCTCGAGCCCGGCCATCCACAGAACGTTGACGCACGATTCATCGTTGGGCGCGATCCGCGTGGTGGCGGGCCTGAAACAGGGGAGACACGGGCATGAGCGGTTTCTCACCATGCGGAAGCGGCGTGGGCACGATGCCGGGCGATCCGCACAAGCGCGTCAACTTCGTGCACGGGTTCGTGCTGGGTGCTGACGATCTCGCGCAGGAGTCGGCGTACCTGGCCAACCGCGCGGAAAGCATCGCCCGCGACATCATCGGCTACGGCACGGTCAGCGGATTGCGCGTCACGCGCGAGACGCTGCCGGACGGCGTCGGGCTCGTCGTGGGCTCCGGGCAGGCGGTGAGCCGTCGTGGACGGCCCATCGTGGTCAGCATGGCGCAGGCGGTCGTGCTCGATAAGTGGCTCGACGCCCATCGTCACGACATCGCTTTTCATCTCACGCCGGGAGACGACTCGCCGCCGGGCGATCTGCTGCGACTGTTCGTGGTCCTCGCGTATCGCGAGTGCCCGACCGACGACAGGCCCGGGCCGGGCGCACCGTGCCGCACCGATGAACCGCCACGGTCCTTCACGCGAGTCGCGGACGACTTCAGCCTCGAGTTGCGCTACGTCGCGCCAGAGCACGTCTTGGACGATGCGATCCGTTCGCTGCAAGCGTGGCTGCGACTGGTGGAGATCGTCGATGCGCCTGGCGCGGCCACGACACTCGACGACTTCGTGTCTGCGCTGCGCGCCGCGGCCCTCGGCAACAGCCCTCCGTCCGGACTCCTGGCGTCGCCGCCAGCGCCGTTACGCGTGCATCGCGCCGACGCAGCCGAGTTCCTGCACGTCGCACTCGGCGTGTGGGTCACGGAACTGCGCCCGCTCTTTCAGACCGTCGCGCCGCTGGACGATGCGGTGCTGCTCGCCGAAGTGGAAGTGCCCCTCGTGGCGCAGCCCGACGGGCGCTGGAAGTCCGCCGACATCTCGCGTGTGGTCATCCACGAAGAGCGCCGGCCGTACGTGCTGCCGTTGCGGCTCGTGCAGGAGCTGACGATCGGCGAAGCCGGGGCCGCACCTTTCCGGGTCGAAGCCGCGGGGATTGTCAGCGGCGTCGCCAATTCCGCCGCGCACCGCACGCCGCGCTTCAACGGGTTGCGCGTGGTCAGTGTCGTCGACGGCGAAGTCAGGCTGACGTTCGACGGCTACGCGGCGCCGGCGGCGTCGGGACCGTTTCAGTACGTCGTCAAGGCGCTTGCCCAGACGGCGCCGGCCGCGCCCACGGCGGCGCTGTTGATCAACTTGCGGGGCTTCGAGGCTAACGGCTTCCGCATCGGTGTGACCGACGCGTTCGGAGCCGCCATTCCCGTCGCCCAACTCGCCACGATCGAACTGTCGATCGAGGTCACGCGGTACGCGTCGTAGCGGAGGCCGTCTATGAACGTCACAGCCACTCCCGCTGGGTCGCCGATCGCTCCGAGCACCGCCAAGCATGTGAACTACACGCCCGGCATGGTGCTCGGTGTCGACGACTTCCTGCAGGAATTCGCGTATCACGACGGGCGTGACCAGGCGCTGGCGCGCGAGTTGATTGGATACGGCACCGTCTCCGGATTGCAGGTGTCGCTCGACAGCGATCGGCGCGGCCCTCGCCTCATGGTCTCGCCCGGCGTGGCGTTGAGTCCGCGCGGCCAGACGATTCGCGTGTGCGCATCGCAGTGCGCTTACATTGCGGACTGGCTCACCGATCACCGCAACGAAATCGTGCGGCGCCTTGGCTCGCCACCAGACGACACCATCACCGCGCACCTGGTGCTGTGCTACCGCGATTGCACGGCTGACCCAGTGCCGATCCCAGGTGAACCCTGTCGATCCGCAGAGGATATGACCGCGCACTCGCGCGTCGTCGACGACTTCCGGCTCGAGCTGAGGTTCGATCCTCCCGATCAACACGAGGAAGACGCGCTGCGCGCGTTCGTCTCGTGGCTGGTGAAGGTCCCGGTTGGCGGCGCCAGTCCCGGCTCGTCGCTCGACGACTTTCTGAACGCGCTGCGCGCGGCCGCGTTGACGGAAGCCTCGCCTCCCGGCGCGCCGCTCTTTAGCGAGTCGGTGCCGATGCCATCGCTGCGCATCGCCGCAGCCGACGCATGCGGGTACGTGCGCGCCGCCTTTCGAGTGTGGGTGACGGAGTTGCGGCCGCGCGTGACCGCGACGGGCAGCGGCTGCTGCAGCAAGGCGCACGACGGGCAGGCGATCGAGGAATGCCTGCGCCTCGGCGACGTCACGGTGCCGGTGCTGATCGACGCCATCGAGGGTCGGCTCGAGCACGACAAGACACGCGCTCTCTCCATCAACGAACAGGCGCGTCCGTTCGTTGTGCATCTACGCATGCTCCAGGAGTGGCTGCTCTGCGGCCGTTCGTCAGCCGCGGGCGGTGGGTCCGGCACGCCCGGCGCCACCGGAGCGACAGGTCCGACAGGCGCGACGGGTTCAGCGGGTGCGACGGGTGCGACAGGCGCCACGGGCGCCACTGGTGTCGGCGCGGCGGGTGCCACTGGCGCGACGGGTCCGACAGGAGCAACCGGCGCTGGCGCCACCGGCGCGACAGGTGCAACGGGTGCCACGGGTCCGACGGGCGCAACCGGTGCAACGGGTGCCGGTGCAACAGGTGCCACGGGTCCAACGGGCGCCACTGGTGCGACGGGTGCCGGTGCAACAGGTGCCACGGGTCCAACGGGCGCCACTGGTGCGACGGGTGCTGGTGCAACGGGTGCCACGGGTCCGACTGGCGCTACGGGTGCGACGGGTGCTGGTGCGACAGGTGCGACAGGTGCGACTGGTCCGACAGGCGCGACGGGTGCTGGTGCGACAGGTGCGACCGGTCCAACGGGTGCGACGGGTGCTGGTGCGACCGGTCCGACCGGTCCGACCGGTCCTACGGGTGCGACGGGTGCTGGTGCGACAGGTGCGACCGGTCCAACGGGTGCGACGGGCGCTGGTGCGACAGGTCCGACCGGTCCTACGGGTGCGACGGGTGCTGGTGCGACAGGTCCGACCGGTCCGACGGGTGCGACAGGCGCTGGTGCGACCGGTGCGACTGGTCCGACGGGTGCGACCGGCGCTGGTGCGACAGGTGCCACGGGCCCGACGGGTGCGACGGGTGCTGGAGCGACAGGTGCGACCGGTCCGACGGGTGCGACGGGTGCTGGTGCGACAGGTCCGACCGGTCCGACGGGTGCGACAGGTGCTGGAGTCACTGGTGCGACTGGTCCGACGGGCCCGACGGGGACGGGCCTGCCCGGCAACACCGGGGCAACCGGACCCACCGGGCCAACAGGCGCCACGGGACCAAGCGGCCTCGACGAGAGCCTGACTCGCATCGTCTCGCTCAGCTGGCGTCACAACAGTCCGGCCGTCAACAGCATTGATCTCGTCACGGTGAACCGCGCCGCCGCCAACCCGCGCACACGCGGATTCCTCGTGGCGTTCGGCAACAAGACGACCAGCGATCCAAACGACTTGCGTGCCGTGACCTTCGGGCCCGGCATGATCGACCTGAACACGTTCGAGATGTATGTGGGTGAGCCGCTCGGAACCGGGGCCACCGTACCCGGGCTCGGTGTGTGGGCCCGCATTCCCAACGACAAGATCGAGTTGATTCCCGTCAAGATCGATTCGCTTGCCGGCGACCTGATCACCAAGGCCAGCGAGATCCCGCTCCCCGCCGGCGTGACCACCGTTCAGTGCAACGGCGCCGGCTTCGTCTGGGACGACGAGTTGTTCGGCATCCTCAAGGGTCGCCAGGTGATGGTGCAGATCAAGGGCGACTTCATTCCGGACGTGCCACTGAGCCGGATCATCCCGGCCCGGGCCGTGGACGCGAACTTCCTGCTCGGGCGGCTGCCCACCGGTGATCACATTGCCGGCGGGACGTTCTGGAGCTTCTTCAGGATGACAGGGCGATGAAGGTCCTCTGCCGCTCGTACGATCTCGACGATGCCGCCGGTTGCGGCGCCGCGATGCGATTGCTCGCCGATTCGTTGCGCGCGCGCGGCGATGAGGTGCTCGCCACCGCCGAGGCCCTCGATCTCGCGGCCGTCGGCGATTGGCAGCCCGACGTCATCGTTGCGCACCAGTGGGCGACCCGCGAGGCTGGCCGATGGGCGGCCGCGCTGCGAAAGCCGTTCGTCATGCTCGTGCACGGTCCCGGCCAGTACGAGCAGTTTATGGCGCCGTGCGATCTCGTGCTCTTCCAGACCGCGGCGCTGCTGGCGCTGGCGGAGCCGTCGCTTGGTCCGACGCCGGCGCGCGTGCTGCGCGGAGGTGAGCCGGAAGACGCGGACGCGATTCGCACCGAGCTGGCCGCGCTCGCGGCGCAAGGACGCCGCCGCCAGACGCTGACCATCTGCATGACGGTCGCGAACGAGGCGCCGACGCTCGAGCAGGCCATCGACTCGGTGGCGGCGGTGGCTGACGCGATCGTCATCGGCGTCGATGCCCGATCGAAGGACGAGACGCTGGCGATTGCGCAGCGGCGCGCCACGCGATGGTTCGTCTTCGAGGAAGACGCCCCGCCCGACTTTCCGCGCATGCGCAATCGCGCGCTGTCACTGGTCGAGACGGATTGGGCGCTGGTGCTGGACGGCCACGAGTGGATCGAGCACGCGGATCTGATCCCTGACGCGTTGCATACCGACGCGTGGTCGATCGAGATCCAGACCTTGTACGAACCCGACGCGCAGCGCGTCCCGGGCCTGGCGTTTCCCTTTCCGCGCTTGCACCGCCGTCATGTCCGCTTCACCGGCGCGCCCGCGCACGAAGAGGTCAACACGCCGATGGAGCGCCGCGTGCTGCGCGCCGACATTCACGTCTGGCACGAACGTAAGCCCGGCGCCGCCGCCGCGACGCGCCAGGCAGAGAAGGGCGGCGCGGAGCTCGAGACGTTACGCGCAGCATGGGACCACGGCGGCGATCGTCGCGCCCTGTTCTACCTGGCCAACGGATTGCGCGAAGCGCAGCGCTACGACGAAGCGGTTGCTGCGTACGACACTTACCTCGAACGTCCGAATTTCGCCGAGGAAGGATGGCAGGCGCGGTTGTATCTCGCGCGCTGCCACGCCGGCCGTGGCGACTGGCCGGCGGCGCGGCGGCAATTCGAAACGGCTGTCGCCGAAGCGCCGGAACGCGCCGAGGGGGCGGTCGGGCTGGGCCATACGCTGCTCGCCGCTGGTGATGCGGCGCGTGCCGCGGCGTGGTTCCGCATGGCCACCGCACTGCCGCAGCCGACACTGTGCCGTTTGTTTGTCGAGGTCCCCGTCTATCGATGGGGCGCATGGCACGGACTCGCGCTGGCGTTGCGCGCATTGGGTGACGCCGGTGGCGCGGATGCCGCCGAGGCCCGGGCGGTCGCCGGCGGCCGGGCCCCCGCAGGAGCGTAAAGACGATGATCAAAGCACTCCACGATCCGATTCTCGACGACGGCATCGCGTTCACCGCGTACTTCAACGGCCGGTTGCTGTCGAGCGAAGACCTGGCGCGCGATCAGCGGGCGCACCGCGACGCTCGGCGCCGCCTCGGACAGGCGGTCGGCGACGGCGTGGCCTTCGGCTTGGAGGTCTTCGAAGCCTCGGGCCAGACCAGTGCGAGCTCGCCGGTCATCACCGTGCAGCCTGGCGTCGCCGTCAATCGCAAGGGGCACGCGCTGTCGCTGGCGCACGCGGTCGATCTGCGGCTGGTCCGCGGCAAGACCACCAGCACCGACGCATCGGTGGTCACCAGCTTCCGCGTGTGCGCGCCGTCCCAGCCCGGCGTCTACGTCGTCGGCGAAGGCGTCTACGTGCTGGCCATGACGTGCGCCGAGGGCGGCCAGGGCCGCGCGCCGGTCAGCGGCCTTGGTGACGGGGCAGGCACCTGCAACGTACGTGAAGTCGTTGAGGGCGTGCAGTTCCGCCTGATCCAACCGTCGGTGCATCCCGACCTGCTGGCCGATGAGACGCGCCTGCGCAACCGCATCGCCGGCTTCGCGCTCGGCCTCGGCGACCGCATCGCGCCGTACCGCGATCCGATGGCGCCGACCGCCGGCGACTATGGACTCGCCGATGCGCTGCGCGCCAACGGCGCTCTCGGCGATGACGACGTACCGCTGGCGCTGTTGCACTGGACCGGCGCGCGCGGCATCACCTTTCTCGACATGTGGGCGATGCGCCGCGGAGTGATGTCGCGCGGCGCCGATACGCGCTGGAAGTGGCTGTCGGGCAGCTGCTCGCGGATGCAGGCAGAAGCGACCTTCTTGCAGTTCCAGGAGCACATCGACGACATCGTCGCCAGCGGCGAGGATGCCTCGCAGATCGCGGCCGCCGATCGCTTCGATTACTTGCCGGCGCTGGGCATGCTGCCGCTCGAACTGGGAACGCGGCCGGGATTCGACATCCTGCGGTTCTTTTCGCCAGAGGAGTTGTCGAGGGACATTGCCGTCACCGACGGAGCGCTGTTGCGATCGCTGGTCCGCGAATCGTTCGAGCACGACCCGATCCTGCTCGCCGCCAAGTCGCGCATCCAGCTCTACTTCGTACTCGAAAACATGCAGGCGGGCCTGGTCGACGCCACGAACCCGGTGACGCCGATGGTCGTTTTCGCCAGCCACACGCTGCCGTACCGCGGCATCGCGCGATACGGGATGGCGCGGTGGGAGCAGGGGCGCTTTGCGAAGCGGGTTATTTAACCGGGCCGTTTACATCCGAATCGGAGAACAGATATGGCGAGCAGCTACTACAACAAACTGAGTTACGTGGAGGCTCCGAAACTCTCCGCGTACACCTACTACAACCCGTACGTCGTAGTCGGCGCAGGGACAGGCTCGGCCGCGCCGCCCGCGGCCGCGCCGCCCGCTGCCGCGCCGCCGGCCCCGGTGAGCCAGGGCAGCACCGTGTCGGACTTGCAGGTGCTGATCGCGTCGATTCCGATCGCGCAGGACGGCCAGGTGATCTCGGCCGAGTACCACAACAGCGTGCGGGCCGCGTTCATCGCCATGGCCAACCGCCTCGGGCTGGGGACCATCGCCGAGGAGATCCACATCACCAATGCGCCGCGCCTTACAAAGGTGGAGGGGCAGGGCGAGTGGAAGCACGAGGTCGGCCTGGTCAAGAAGGCCGCCGCCGATACCGGCGCGCTGCGCGGCTGGATGGAGATGGACCTGCCCGACGGCGCGCGCATCAAGAAGATGAACGTGTTTGCCGCCAACGACGCCGCCGGCACGATGAAGGTCAAGCTGCGGCGGCAGAGCGTGTCGTCCACGGCCGGCGACGATCTGATTGCGATCGACGTGGCCAACAACGACGCCGCGACGGTCAAGGACGGCGATGTCACGCTGCCCGGCACGACGCTCGGCGCCGCCGCCATCGAAGAGACGCGCATCGTCGACAACACCAAGTACAAGTATCTCTTCCTCGCGGAGCTCGACGGCGGCGTCGCGACCAAGGAAGCCAAGATCCTGTCGGTGCAGGTCGTGCTCGGGAAGTGACATGTGGACCGCGGCGGCGGCTGAACGTGGCACGACCATTCACCGCGTCCGGGTGCACGGCGCGGCTGGACTCGACGCGTTGTCGGCGCGGCTGCGCGCCGGTCGCGCCATCGAGCAAGTGGCTGGCAACGTCACGCTGCCGGCCGGCGCGATCCTGTGCGTCCGCCGACTGCGCGACCCGCGGCCAGGCCAGCTCAGGCTGTCTCGCTCGGAGGCCGCGCCGGCGGCGTGGACGCGAGCGGTGGAACAGGCGCTGGCCGATCTCGCCAGCCGCGCGGCGCACCCCGCCAGCGGCAGCGTCGCTGCCGGCGCCGAGGCGGTGATCTTCGACGATCGCGCGCAGATGCTGGCGTGTCTCGCCGCTGACTGGTGCCGCGGCGCCATCGCCTCGCAGTGGTGGTGGCGCGCGTTGCTCGGTGCTCTCAGCGAGGCGGAGGCGGTACTGCGAGCGTGGCGCCGGCATCCGGAATATATCGCCGCGGCGCTCGAAGACATGGCGCGACGCCGCGATGCGGTGATGTTCGTGCGCCGGTTGCCCGAGGCGAGCACCGCCGCGTTGCTCGAGGATGTGGTCGCCGCTCATGGCTTGAGCCCTCGCGTGGTTTCGACAGTGACCGGCGACGCGACGCCGCCGGCCCCGCCCGCAGAGCCCCGCGCCGCCGCCGCTCAGAGATCCCCCCAGCAGGCGGCCATCATGGCGGCAGAAATCTGGCAGCGGTCCGCGCCAGAAGCGCTGGTCGACGGGCTGCGTACCGATCAACAGGTGCTGTTGGGCGTGGCCTTGACGTTGCGCCGTGATCCGGCGCGCGCGCGGGACCACGACTTTGTCCGCGACGTAGTGCGCTGGCACGCCGTCAGCCGGCGGGTGGACGCGCGTCGTGCGACGCGCGAGCCTGAGTTGATCCTCGAATTTCCGCCGCACGCGATCGATAGCCCTCATCACGTCACGCGGACCTCAGGGCCGATCGCCGCCGCACCAACGAATGTCATTCATCCGAAGCGCGTGCCTCTCGAACAGGAGACGCGTGCCGCGATCACGCCGATTGTTATTGAGCCCGCTTCACCAACGCCGGCGTCTGCGATCGATGACGCGGCCGGCCACGTGGCGCGTGCGGTGCGAGGCGGCATCGTCGCCGTCGAGACCGAAATTGGCGGCGTGTTTTACCTGCTCAACGTCGCGCTGGCGCTTGGCCTCTACGCCGACTTCACCGCGCCACTCGGGCCGCGCCTGGACGCGTCGATCTGGCGCTTCATATCGCTCGTCGGCCGCGGGCTTCTTCGAGGCGGCAATCCGGATGATCCGCTGTGGTCGCTGTTGATCGATCTGGCGGGGCCCGTATTGCCGGATGGTCGAGACAGCGGCTCCACGTTCGATCGCTTGATCCGGGGGCACACGCGGCGCATTCGCGCCCGAGTCGCGCGGTCGCTCGACGTGCCCGCCTCCCGCGCCGGCGCCCTGCTCTGCAGGCACCATGCCCACGTGCGCGCCAGCCTGTCGCACGTCGATGTGACGTTCTCTCTTGCCGCACTGCCGATCGCCATCCGCCTCGCCGGCCTGGATCGCGATCCTGGATGGATTCCGGCAGCGGACCGAATCGTCAGCTTTCGTTATGAGTAATCGCACCGACTTCGCCGCGTTGCCGGCCACGCCGCTCAATCACTTCCGGCTGCACTTCTATGCCGCGGTGTCGCACGTGTTCGCGGCGGCTGCGCGCGTGTCCGCCGCGGAGCCGATCGCCGAGTGCCTGCAGGCGCTGTCCGGCTACGACGATCAACTGCGCGCGTGCGGGGTGCCGGCGATGCCGGCGACGGCGACGCTGGCCTGGTGGAAGGACGTCATCATCGCGTGGGAGCGATCGGCCGATCCGTTCCTGCCCGTCCGCGCCGTCCGGAACGCGATTGGCGTGGGCGTCGACGACATGATCGTGGTGTTTGCCGCCGGGCTCGCCGACGAGGACGCGCGATTTGGCACCTTGTTCGAACGGCTGAACGAGACCCACGGCCAGCGCGGCCAGTCGCGCCCCATTGCCGCCGTGCTCGCGGACGGCCGTCGTGACGACGGGCGCGCGGACCTCCGCACTGCGCTCGCGCGCCTGGCGGCGTGCGGACTCGTGCGCATCGTCAACGCCGATGCGCCGCGGGCGCAGCAGGCCTTGGACGTGCCCGCACTCGTGTGGGATGTCTTCCGCGGGGAGCGAGTTGAGCGCCCGGCGCCGTGGCTGCGCTACCTGCCGCCTGCGGCGCTGCCCGCAACAGCGGACCTGATTCTCTCCGCTCCCAACGCCGGCCAGCTGTCCGCGTCGGCGCGGCTCGTCGCAAGTGGTCAGGTCGGCACCGTCATCGTGCGAGGACCGCAGCACAACGGCCGCCGGACGGCGCTCCGCGCGATTGCTCGCGCTTCAGGTTTCGGCGTCCTCGATGTGGCCGGGCGTCTCGACGACGATCGGTGGCGGCAACTCGCGTTGCTGGCGACGGCCATGCAGGCCATGCCGGTCGTCGCGTGGGAGGCGGCGCCGGGTGAGCGCATTGAGCTGCAGCGTCCGGAATGGTTTGCGGGCCCGATCGGCATCGCGATTGGACGCAGCGGCGGCATCGGCGGCCACACCGACGACCACGCGATCACGCTGACGCTCGGCATGCCGGGCGTCGAGGAACGGCGCGCGCGCTGGCGCCGCGAGCTCGGCGGCGGCGAGGCCGACGCGATTGCTGATCATTTCCGTACGCCCTCCGGCCAGATCGCGCGGCTGGCCTCGCTGGCGCGCGCGCAGGCCGCGCTCGCGGGCCGTCAGTCGCCGGCGATCGACGACGTCCGCGAGGCGTCTCGGCTGCTCAATGCCCAGGCACTCGATACCCTCGCGACGCGGGTACCGTCCACGGGCGACTGGACGGATCTCGCGGTTCGCGACGACACGATTCGCGAGCTGTTGGACCTGGAGCTTCGCTGCCGGCAGCGTGAGCATGGCCTCGAGACTTGGACCGGGTCCGGCGTGCGTGCGCTGTTCCGCGGCCCCAGCGGCAGCGGCAAGTCACTGGCCGCGCGGTTGCTCGCCGCCGGATTGCAGCGGGACCTCTACCGCGTCGACCTGTCGTCGATCGTCGACAAGTACATCGGCGAGACCGAAAAGAATCTTGATCGAGTGCTGTCGCGCGCCGAGGAGCTCGACGTCGTGCTCCTCTTCGATGAAGGCGATGCGTTGCTCACGCAGCGGACCGGCGTCGGCAGCGCCAACGATCGCTATGCGAACCTCGAGACGAACTTCCTGTTGCAGCGGCTCGAGGCCTTCGAGGGCATTCTCGTCGTGACCACCAACGCCGGCGAGCGGATCGACGCGGCGTTCGAACGGCGCATGGACGTCGTGGTGGAGTTTCACCCGGCGCAGGCGGCGGAGCGGTGGGCGCTGTGGCACCTTCACCTGCCGACGCCGCACGCGGTGCCGCCGGATTTCCTCGACGAGCTGGCGTCGCGCTGCGTCTTGAGCGGCGGGCAGATAAAGAACGCCGTCCAGCACGCTGCGCTGCAGGCCATGCCGCGCGGAACCATCGACGCCGCAATGCTCGACGCCGCGGTGCGCCGCGAGTATCGCAAGGCCGGTGCGGTATGTCCGCTGCGATCGGTCGTGACCGCCTGAGCCCGTATGGCTGTTCCCATCCGCGCTCCATCGCCTCGTAAGGCTGCGGCCGTTCCCGTGCCCGCGGCTGCGGCCAACGCGCCGGCGGCCACGACGGCACGTCCGGCAGCGGGGCCCGCCAACACGCCGAAGGCCAAGCTGGCCATCGTGCGCGCGACCGGCGGCGGGCGCGGCGAGCCGCTGAACACGTCCCTGAAGAAGGAGCTGGAGCGCAGCTTCCGCGCCGATCTGTCGGCGGTGCGTGTCCACACCGACGCCCCGGCCAACGACGTGGCGGTGACACTGTCGGCGCGCGCGGTCACGCACGGCACGCACATCTTTCTCCGTGCCGGTGAAAGCTCCGACAACCTGCCGTTGATGGCGCACGAAGTAGCGCACGTCGTGCAGCAGCGCGGCGGGCCCGCCGTACAGCCGTGGACCGGCAGCGGCGGCGATAGCTACGAGCGCGAGGCGCAGCACGCCGCCGACGCCGCCGTGCGCGGCGACACGTTCACGGTCCGCGAGCGCACCAGCCGTCCGCGCATCCAGCGCTTCGGCATCAGCAACATCCTCGACAAGCTCGCCAGCCTGGCCAACAACATCCCCGGCTTCCGGATGTTCACGATCGTGCTCGGCGTCAACCCCGTCAACATGTCGTCGGTGCCGCGCACCGCGGCGAACATCCTGCGCGCTGCGGTCGAGATCATTCCCGGCGGCGGCGTGATCACGTCGGCACTCGACGCCTACGGCATCTTCGACAAGGTCGGCACGTGGGTCGAAGGGCAGATCAACTCGCTCGGCATGGTGGGGAGCTCGATCCGCGCCGGGCTGATGAAGTTCCTCGACTCGATCGCGTTATCCGACTTGTTGCCGTGGAACCTTGGCTCGCTCGCCGATCGCGCGCTCGAGACGCTCGCCGCTCCGGCGCGGCAGCTCAAGAACTTCGTCGTCAACCTGGCGACCGACATTCTCACGTTCATCAAAGACGCGCTGCTGATGCCGCTGGCCAAGCTGGCGGAGGGGACGCGCGGCTACGACCTGCTGAAGGCCGTGCTCGGGAAAGATCCGATCACGGGTAACGCCGTGCCACGCACGGCCGAGACGTTGATCCCCGGCTTCCTCAAGCTAATCGGCGAGGAAGAAATCTGGCAGAACATGCAGAAGTCCAACGCCATCCCGCGCGCCTGGGCCTGGTTCCAGGGCGCGATGGCGGCGGTGATGGGCTTCGTCCAGGAGGTCCCGGCTCTCGTCATCTCCACGGTCAAGTCGCTGACGTTGAGCGACGTATTTCCGATCACCGGCGTCTTCGTCAAGGTCGGCAAGGCGTTCGGCGATTTCGTCGGCCGCTTCATCGACTGGATCGGCACGGCGATGTGGAACCTGCTGGAGATCATCTTCGAGGTCGTCAGCCCAGGCGCGCTGGCGTACATCAAGAAGACCGCCGCGGCGCTCAAGAGCATCCTCAAGGACCCGGCGCCGTTCGTCGGCAACCTGATCAAGGCGGCGAAGGGCGGCTTCGATGCGTTTGCCGGCAACTTCCTCAACCACCTGAAAGCCGGCCTCATTGCGTGGCTGACCGGATCGCTGCCGGGTATCTACATCCCGAAGGGGTTTGCGCTCACCGAGATTCTCAAGTTCGTGCTGTCGGTATTCGGATTGAGCTGGGCGAACGTGCGGCAGAAGCTGGTCAAGGTCATCGGCGAAACCGCCGTCAAGGCGCTCGAGACCGGCTTCAAACTCGTCATGACCCTGATCACCGAGGGGCCCGCCGCGTTCTGGGAGCAGCTCAAGTCCGACCTGTCGGATCTGAAGGACACGGTGATCCAGGGCATCATCGACTTCGTCGTCAGCATGGTGGTGACCAAAGCGATCCCCAAGCTGGTGGCGATGTTCATTCCGGGCGCCGGCTTCATCAGCCTGATCCTCACCATCTACGACACCGTGATGGTGTTCGTGAACAAGATCAAGCAGATCATCGCCGTCGTCACCGCCTTCATCGACTCGATCGTCAACATCGCGGCGGGGAACATCGGTGCGGCGGTGAAGAAAGTGGAATCGATCCTCGCCGGCCTGCTCTCGCTCGCCATTTCATTCCTCGCCGGCTTTATCGGACTCGGCAAGGTGTCCGACAAGGTGATGGGCGTGATCAACAAAGTGCGCGTGCCGATCGACAAGGCACTCGACAAGTTGATCGCGTGGGTGGTCGGCCAGGCGAAGAAGCTGTTCGCCAAGGCCTTCGGCAAGGGGGACGACAAGCGGACCGACGCGCAGAAGATGGCCGACCTCAAGAAGGCGATCGCGGAGGCCGAAGCGCTGCAGTCGAAGCCGAAGATGAGCGACGCCGAGCTGCGTAAGGGACTGAACAGCATCAAGAGCAAGTACAAGATGGTCTCGCTGAGCCTCATGGTCGACAAGACCGACGAGGCGGCGGGCGTCGAGACGGTTCACGTCGAAGGCGAGATCAACCCGAAGGACAAGAGCAAGAAGAGCACCATTGAAGTCGAGGGCGGCAAGATTACCGAGATGACCATTGCGCGGCCCTCGTTCTCGTCGGCGACCAAGAAGGCCGTCAATCCGAAGAATTGGGACCTGGTTGAAAGGGAACTCGACCGGTGCCACGTCTTGTCGTCCAGCGATATGGCGGTGCACATCCAGGACACGCTCATCGGCAAGACCTTTGCGGACGCTGCGGCATGCCTGAAGAAGAAGCAAGAGGTCCGCCCGCCGCTCAAGGCCGTGAACATTCTCGCGGCGGCGAGGGCGCTGCACAAGCGCTTCTTCAACGATACTGACAACCTGTTCCTCGGTGGGGCGAGCGAGAATCGGTCACTCGGGGAGAATGTTGATCCGCGCCATCCCGACATGACGAACGCGAGGAAGCTCAACGCTCACATCAGGAAGATGATCGAGCGGTACAAAATCGGCCCAACGTTCAAAGTCAGCAGGTGAGGAGCGAGATGTCACAGTCGGAACAGCAGGCGGCGGCAACGCTGAAGCGAGTGATGGAGGAGATTGGGTGGCAGCCCGAGCCGGCGGAGGGCGACGTCACGGGTTTCGTCGTCGATTTCGGCGAGCCGCACGTGCCGATCTCGAGCGCGCTCGCCGCCATCGCCCCAGGCGGACAATTCATCTTCTATATCAATTTCGGCTACGAAGCGCGGCCGGATCGGCGCGACGAATGCGCGAGATTGTTTGCGCGCCTGAACTCGGGACTGACCATTGGCAACTTCGAGCTGGACTACGACGACGGGCAGATCCGCTGCAAGTCGAGCGTCGACTTCGGCGGCGGCGAGCTCACCGAGAACCTGGTGCGCAACACCATCCACGCTGCGATGAATGCGGTCGAGGCCTACGCCGGGGCCGTGACCGACGTGGTGATGCGGGGCATTGCGGCGACGGACGCAGTGGAACGCGCCGAACAGGACCAACCGGAATGACGCCGCGTGTTACCTGCGTCATGCCGACGGCGGATCGACGCCGTTTCGTGCCGCGCGCCATCGCGCGGTTCCTGGCGCAGGACTACACCGACGCCGAGCTGTTGATCGTCGACGACGGCGCTGATCGGATCGCCGACCTCGTGCCGGCGGATCCGCGCGTGCGCTACATCGGCCTCGACCGGAGGCTCGTGCTCGGCGCGAAGCGCAACCTGGCGTGCGAGGATGCCCGCGGCGAGGTCATCGTCCATTGGGACGACGACGACTGGTCGGCATCGTGGCGGCTGGGCTACCAGGTGGAGCAGCTCGTCGCCACCGGCGCTGACGCCGGCGGGCTGAATCGCGTTCTGTTTCACGATCCCGCGGCCAACGAAGCGTGGGAGTACGAGTATCCCCGCGGAGCGGCGCCATGGGTGTACGGCGCCACGCTGATCTACACCAAGGCGTTCTGGCACCGGAATCCGTTCCCTGCGATCAACGTCGGCGAAGACAGCCGCTTCGTGTGGGCGAACGTGCGCAAGCGCGTGGACGCGCACGACGAGTGGCGTTTCTTCGTCGCGACAGTGCACGCGGCCAACACCAGCCGGAAAGAGACCCGCGGCCATCGCTGGCGCCGCACGCGCGTGGAGTCGTTGCACGAACTGATGCGACGAGATGGGCGAGGCGAGTTGTGAGCCGGCCGCGAGCGCTCGTGTCGGCGGCGCGGGGCATCGGCGACATCCTCCGGGTGACGCCACTTGTGCGCGTTTGCGCGCGCCTCGGCTACGACGTCGACGTGCTGATCGCCTCGGACTATGCCGACGTCGCTGCGCTGATCGAGCGAGATGCGGATATCCGCACGGTGTTCCACGTGCCGAGCCCGTGGCGCGGCGGGGCGATCACCAACATTGCCGCGGTCAGCGCCGCGCAGTACGACGTCGCGACGTTCACATACTGGAGCCTGGCGCTACGACAACACGTGCGCGCCTCCCGGATGCTGGCTTTCGATCAGGCGCAATGGCTTCGCGATGGCGACACGGCGTGCGTCCGGGCGATCGCACGCCAGTTGGGGTGGCAGGCGGCGTTGCCGCCGCCCTTCGCGCATGCCGGGCCGCCGACGGTGCGAGTGCCGGCCGGCACGGTGGCGCTTCACCCGGGGTGCAAACCGGACTGGCCATGGAAGAAATGGCACGGGTTCGATGCGCTCGCGGCGCGGCTGCCGAACGTCGTCGTGCTCGGCTCCGACGCGGACCGCATCACCGACGGCACCTACTTCCAGCGTGCGTTCGCGTGGCCGGCGCACGTCATCGACCTGACCGGTCAACTCGACCTGGCCGGCACGGCCGCGGTCCTGTCGCAATGCGCCGCGCTGGTGGCCAACGATTCCGGCCTGATGCACCTGGGCGCCGCCCTCGGCATTCCGACCTTCGGCATCTTCGGCATCACCAGCCCAGCGCGCGAGTGCATGGATGCGCCCAACATGACCGCGATTACCAAGGGCCTGCCGTGCGAGCCTGCCTGCCGGCGCGGACCGTGGGGCCGCCGCGATTGCGAGCACCGGCTTCGCTGCCTGCGCGCGCTCGACGCCGTCGATGTGCTGCAGCAGAGTGGGCTCGCGCAGCGAGTAAGCGCATGGACGATCTGAGCCTGGTCTACTACGGCCACCTGTTCGACGCGACCGGCTACGGCCGCGCGGCGCGCGGCTACATTCGCGCCTTGCATGCTGCCGGTGTCCGGGTCTCGGCGATCGATCTGATGCAGCACGCTCGCCAGGTGCCTGACGACCT
>Ga0111538_10003828_pt1 | contig 20988 bp, 19 predicted proteins | sample SoiMethybrSBSTD1_FD_79669 | JGI IMG/M metagenome (GOLD analysis project Ga0111538, IMG submission 79669) | Bulk soil microbial communities from a Populus tree surrounding site in Tennessee, USA - Soil MetaG P. TD hybrid SBSTD1 (version 2)... | ecosystem: Environmental > Terrestrial > Soil >... | reverse complement strand
GCAATCTTCGATGCCAGGGGAATTCCATCTCCCGCGTGCAGGGCCTCTTTCCACTTCGCGCGGATCTGCATCTGCTCCAGAACTGTCTTCATCGCAGACGCGTCCAGGTCATAGCCGACGAAATCGCAACCGATCAGGAAAATGACAGTGTCGGCGTAGTCCACGACGAGTTCGGCCCGACCCTTCTTCACGAGCGGGGAAATGACGCCGTGGCAGATTTCGCGGGCCTTTTCGCGGATGCTCTCTGCAAAGGCTTCACCGGTGAGCTTCATGTGAAGTGAGTGCAGGCGTCGGTGGTCGCGACCTTCGAGCACCAGCAGATGCCGTCCCCAGAATTCGGGGCTACCCTCCCGCAGTGGAATGTCGCGCCAGAAGGTGCTCGCGTTTTCGAGTATTTTCGCCGTCTCTGCATACCCGGTTACGATCCAGGCGTTGCGTTCGGCGTTCCAGTAAACGCTGCTATCACCCATCCATTCGGCAAATGTTGCGTCGACCTCCGCCTCTATAGGGCTATGTGACTTGTGGTTGTCGGCCATGTCGCGCGTTGCCATATGAGACTGCCTCCCGTCCGCCTGGCGCCTTTACGTCATCCCGCGATCCGAGCTTCTCCGCTCTGGATCCTGAAGCGCGATCGACTTTGTCGCGGCGATCGCTTTCGCGCGTTTGCGCTTCGTTGGTCGGCGTGATAGCGTCCGATAATCGGACGGCCTGTTCATTATTGAAATTTAGCGGCGGCTCAGATGGGTGTCAACGACGGGGGGCTTGCATCTCATCGATCTGAGGGAGGGCAAGGGCAGGAGTTTCCCGTGCGAGAAGGTGCGCCGCGAGCAGGTCGCTGCCTCGCCGAATGACAAGAATAGAGATTGAAACGATCCGTCCAAGTACAGGATCAAGCATCGCAGCCGGAGAATCCATGTCGGAGACGTCGAAAACAGTGACGAACGCACTTCGGGCGCTGAGCTGCTTCAGTCGCTCGGCTCCGGTTCTCACCGCGTCTGAGATTGCACGCCAGCTCAAATTGCCGCGCACGAACGTGATCCGTCTGATGGCCACATTGGAGAGCGCGGGATTTGTTGCGCGTCGACCCGACGCCGCAGGATTTCAGATCGGACTGCGTGCTTTTGAAATCGGAACACTGTTCCTTGCGGCCAATCCAGTGTCGTCACTGATGACGAAGGCGCTCGACGAGCTGGTCGAGAGGACGCAGTGCACCGCATACCTCGCGATTCTTGATCGCGACGACATCGTGATGCTCACCTGTCGCGAGGGGACACTGCCCATCCGCTTCGTATGGCAGGTCGGAGACCGGCTGCCGTGTCACACGACGGCCATGGGCAAAGCGATTCTGGCGTATCTCAGCGCCGAAGAGATCGATGCGCGCTTGGGCAAAGGCAAGAAGCTGCGTGCTTTGACCGAGAATTCAATCCGGACACGCGACCAGCTCGATCGAGAGCTCGGGGAAGCGAGGAAGCGGGGGTGGGCCGTGGCGCGCGAGGAGAGCCATGCCGGCCTCACGGCGGTCGGGTCGGCAGTCGTCGGCGAGGATGGATATCCAATCGCGGCTATCGCCATCAGCTATTTGGACTACCCACCTGATCTGAAAAGAATGGAGAGCCTGGCTGCCATCGTGCAGTCGATTGTCCGTAGTGTCTCGGATCGGATCGCCGAGTATGGCAGTTATGGTGCAGGCATCTCGCAGCATGCTCTGAGGAGAGCGCCAGCACGGCCCGCAGATGGGGAGCCTCTCGTTCCACGTTGTCCGGCAGAACGGGGCGCGCGTCGGACATTGGGCCGATAGGCGGTACCCTCAAGTGGCTGCGGATGCTGCCGGCGTCGCGTGGTTGATCGCGCTGGGGCGACAGCCCGGTGTCAGAAAGCGCGATCCCTCTACGATCTCGGCCTTTCTCACCCAAGCGGGGAGCGGTCGCCGCGGCCGCGCGCCGGGAAGCCGACATTGTATTCGCGTCGTGCTTCTTCGAGAAAGCTCCAGACATAGGCGCCGAAGGAACGGGCCATCTCGACGCGAAACGCATCCTCGGTCGTCCGCCACAGCACAATCTGGGCCTTTCCCAGGATGCTGCGGGTGCACATGTCCACGGGAAAAGCGACGTCCGAAAGATCGAGCGGGCAGCCGTGGTTCAGCACAGCTGCCGCCTGCGGCCCTTCGATTTTGAGCCCGGTCAAGGCATGGCTGATATCCACGAGCGAATGCGGCACGCCGGCAAGTGCTGCGTCGCGCCGCGCCATCTCCGATGGATCCGCCTCAGGAGCGAGGATGAGCCATTCGTCTGGCCCAAGCCAGAGCGCGGCGCGGCCGCCGGCCGTCGTCGCACGGCACAAGGCTTGCGGCAGCGCCAGCGCAAACGCTGCCTCCGCCTTTTCGACCGCCGCCGGGCGGCAGCGGAGTACGAAGCGCGTGCTGGGCGGGAGCGTCCGCAGGCTCACCGCTGCGTCGAGCGAGGTCGTGCCGGGAAGCGCCTGCCGGCCACCCGTTGACTCAAGCATGGAGACGCTCTCCTGCGGGGTCGTAGAATATCGGCGCCGCAACCGTCACGGCGAGTGTCTGGTTCGGCATCGGTACGAACAGCCGCCGGCCCACGAGCTCACGGCCACCGCGTACCAAAGCCAGCGCGATCGAGCGGCCGAGCGCCGGGCTCCAGTAGGCGGAGGTGACGTGCCCGAGCGGCCGCAGCGGCGCGGCTACCGCGGGATCGGTGACGATCTGCGCGCCTTCTTCGAGCACGATCTCCCGCTGTTCGGTAAGGAGGCCGACGAGTTGCTTGCGCTCAGGGCCTGTCATGGTGGGCCGCGCCAGCGCGCGCTTGCCGACGAAATCCTTCTTTGCTTTGCCGATCGCCCAGCCGAGCCCGACGTCGTCGGGCGTGGCGGTGCCGTCGGTCTCCTGACCGACGATGATGTAGCCCTTCTCGGCGCGCAGGACGTGCATGGTCTCGGTGCCGTAGGGGGTGATGCCGAAGGGCGCGCCCGCCTCGAAGACGGCCTCCCAGACGGCGCGACCGTGGCCGGCCGGAACATTGATCTCGAAACCGAGCTCGCCGGTGAAGCTCACCCGGAACAGTCGCGCCGGGACACCGCATACGGGGCCCTTCCGCACGCTCATGTGCGGCATCGCCTCCGCCGAGATGTCGATATCGGGGCAGAGCGGCTGCAAGACGCGCCGTGCATTGGGTCCCTGCACGGCGATCACCGCCCATTGCTCGGTGGTCGGGGTGAGCCAGACGTCGAGGTGCGGCCATTCGGTCTGCAGATAGTCTTCCATCAACTGCAGGACACGCGAAACTCCTCCGGTCGTGGTCGTAACATGGAAGCGATCCGGCGCGAGGCGTCCGACTACACCGTCGTCGAGCACGAAGCCATCCTCGCGCAGCATGACGCCGTAGCGCAATCTGCCGGGTGCCAGCGTGGTCCAGGCATTGGTGTAGATCCGGTTCAGGAATTCGGCGGCGTCGGGCCCAACCACCTCAATCTTGCCGAGCGTCGAGGCGTCGAACATCCCCACGGATCTGCGCACGGCCAGGCATTCGCGCGCGACCGCGTCGTGCATGGTCTCGCCGCGGCGCGGAAAATAGTGCGCGCGCTTCCACGTGCCCACGTCCTCGAACGCGGCGCCGTTCGCCTCCGCCCAGTCGTGCGTCGGCGTGGTGCGTACCGGATCGAACAGCTCGCCGCGGCTCGGGCCAGCGAGCGCACCGAACGTCACGGGCGTATAAGGCGGACGGAACGTCGTCAGACCGATCTGCGGGACGGGGAGGCGGAGCGCGGCGGCGACGACGCCGAGCGCGTTCATATTCGATGTCTTGCCCTGGTCCGTGGCCATCCCGGTCGTCGTGTAGCGCTTCACGTGCTCTATCGACTGGAAGCCTTCGCGCGTCGCGAGTTCGAGATCGCGCGTCGTCACGTCGTGTTGGAAATCCACGAACGCCTTGACCCGCCGCGGCGCACGGCTGTGTGGCACGGCGCCGATGAAGGCACCTGTCCCGGCATCGAGCGTCGTGACGGCAAAGCGTCGGGGCGCAACCCGGTCGCAACCGGCATCGATTGCCGCTGCCATGCCTTGCACATGTCCGTCTTCGAGCACGCTGGCGAGCGTGAACAGCCCGCGGCACGCCCCCGCCGACCGTTGTCGCTCGGCAGTGCGGTCCGGCAAATAGGCTTTCAGCGTATCGTCGAAACGAAGTTTGCCGCGCCCTTGTGAGAACAGGCTCACGTTCGGCGTTAAGCCGCCTGACATCAGAAGCAGGTCGCAGGCGATGCTTGTCGCCGTGCCGTCATGCCCGGCGAGCCGCACCCCGGTGATGCGCCGCCGTCCAGAGGTGCCGGTGACGACCGTGCCCGTCAGGACCTTGAAGCCCGCCGCGCGCGCCGCCGCCGGCAGCGCGCCGTCCGCCTTCTCCCGCAGGTCCGCGATCGCCGCGATCTCGACGCCGGCGCGGCCGAGATCGAGCGCCGCGCGATAGGCGCCGTCGTGCGCCGCGAATACGACCGCGCGAGTGCCGGGCTTTGCGGCGTAACGGTTGATGTAGGTGCGCGCGGCTTCCGCCAGCATGATGCCGGGCCGATCGTTGTCGGGGAAGACGAGCGGCCGTTCGATCGCGCCCGTCGAGAACACCGCTTCGCGCGCCCGCACCTGCCACAGCCGCTCGCGTGGCAAGTGCGGATCGGGACGCGTGAGATGGTCGGTCACCCGCTCGGCGAGCGCGATGAAATTGTGAGGATAGCAGCCGAACGCGGTGGTGCGCGGCAGGAGCGTGACATTGCTGCGCTTGCCGAGAGCGGCGACGATCTCGGCAAGCCAGGCGGCAGCCGGCTCGCCGTCGACGGTCGCCTCGATCTCCGCCAGCATCGAACCGCCGAGTTCTGCCTGCTCATCGCACAGGATCACGCGCGCGCCGCTTTCCGCGGCGGCGCTTGCGGCAGCGAGGCCGGCCGGGCCTGCCCCGACGACGAGCACGTCGCAATGCACGTAGCGTTGCGAATAGCGGTCGATGTCCGCGACCCGGGGCGCGCGGCCGTGGCCGGCAGCGGCCCGGATCAGGGGCTCGTAGAGCCGCTTCCAGGCGGCAGCGGGCCACATGAAGGTCTTGTAGTAGAAGCCCGGCGGCAGGAGCCGGGCGAGCGCGTCATTGACCGCGCCGAGGTCGAAGTGCAGCGATGGCCAGCGGTTCTGACTTTCGCATTCCAGACCGTCACGGAGTTCGATTGACGTTGCCTGCAGGTTCGGCGTGTAGCGCGCGGCTTCGCGCCCGACACCGAAGAGTGCGTTGGATTCGTCCGCGCCCGCGCTCAGGAAGCCACGCGGGCGATGATACTTGAACGAGCGGCCGACGAGATGCACGCCGTTGGCAATCAGCGCCGAGGCGAGCGTGTCGCCCGCGAGCCCCTCGTAATAGCGGCCGTCGAACGCGAAGCGCAGGGATTGCGTGCGGTCCACTCGCCCGCCGTGCGGAAGACGGAAGGCGCCGCTCATGATGCCTCCGTCTTGCCGTCGGGTTTCGGCAAGTCCGGCTTCGGCGTGCCGATCCGATACGTGGCTGCGAAGGCGTCGCTCGTCGTGTCGCGTACGGCGTTGAAGAACCGGCCACAGCCATGGACATGTTGCCAGCGCTCGGAGTGCGGGCCCTTGGGATTGCTGCGCACATAGAGATAGGCCGTCCACGCCTCGTCGTCGAGCAGCGAAGGATCCTCGGCGCGGGCGATGTGCGCCTCGCCGGCATAGCGGAATTCGAGTTCCGGCCGGGGACCGCAATAGGGGCAGGGGATCAGCAGCATCGGGCTTCTCTCAGTGCGCAACCGCGGCCGCGGCGGCCTCATCGATCAGCACGCCGTCGCGGAACCGTTCGATCGTGAACGGCGCGTTGATGGGGTGTGGCTCGTCCTTGACGATGGTCCAGGCGAACAGTTGGCCCGAGCCCGGCGTCGCCTTGAAGCCGCCCGTGCCCCAGCCGCAATTGACATAGAGGCCGGGGACCGGGGTCCGGGCGAGGATCGGCGAGCGGTCGGGCGTCACGTCGACGATGCCGCCCCAGTTCCGCAGCATCCGCAGTCGGCGGAACTGCGGGAACAACTCGCAGATTGCGTCGAGCGTGTGCTGGGCGATGTGCAGGCCGCCGCGCTGGCTATAGGAAATATAAGCGTCGGTGCCGGCGCCGATCACGAGCTCACCCCGGTCCGACTGCGAGATATAGGCGTGGATCGTGTTGGACATGACCACGCAGGGAAACACTGGCTTCACCGGCTCGGAGACCAGCGCCTGGAGCGGATAGCTTTCGAGCGGCAGCCGAACGCCGGCCATGTGCATCAGGACGCTCGTATGGCCCGCGGCGACCACGCCCACCTTGCGCGCGCGCACCGGGCCGCGCGTCGTCTCGAGCCCGGCCACGGCGCCCGCGGCGTCACGACGGATGCCAATGACCTCGCAGTTCTCGATGATGTCCACTCCGCGCGCATCGGCGCCGCGCGCGTAGCCCCAGGCCACGGCATCGTGGCGTGCGGTGCCGCCGCGACGCTGAAGGGCCGCGCCGAGCACCGGATAGCGCATGCCCGCCCCGATATTGAGCGGCGGGCAGAATGCCTTCGCCTGCTGCGGCGTCAGCCACTCGTTATCCACGCCGGCGAGCCGATTGGCATGAACGTGACGCTTGAATACCTGCACGTCATGGATCGTGTGCGCGAGCATCATCACACCGCGCGGCGAATACATCACGTTGTAGTTGAGCTCCTGGGACAGCCTCTCCCAGAGCTTCACTGCGTGGTCGTAGAGCGCCGCGCTTTCGTCGAATAGATAGTTCGAGCGGATAATCGTGGTGTTGCGCCCGGTATTGCCGCCGCCGAGCCAGCCCTTCTCCAGCACCGCCACGTTCGTGATGCCGTGCTCCTTGGCGAGATAGTAGGCGGTGGCAAGCCCGTGGCCGCCGGCGCCGACGATCACCACGTCATAGGCTGCCTTGGGTTCCGCGCTGCGCCAGACGCGCGGCCAGTTTTCGTGGTCGAGGAAGGCATTGCGAACGAGCGTGGCGATAGAATAGCGGGTCATGCGCTTGACGGCCGTTGCTGGGGAGCCGGAATATCATCATTGCTGCGGTGCGAACGCATTGAATGAACAAGACGAGGCTCCTGAAGAAAGGCGACACTCGGGCGCCGCAGCCGGGATGCGCCGCGGCGAAAGAGTGCTATACTTGTCGAAAGTTGTGAGGCTTGGCCTGGGATGGTTACCCATCAGTTTGACGTCGCCGATGTGGCGGCCGTGCCCGGCAAGTCGGGTGTTTCCGTGGCCTTCATCCTGTGCCCGCATTTCACCCTCATGCCTTTCGCCGCCATCGTCGATACGCTTCGCCTGGCCGCGGACGATGGCGACGGCAGCCGGCAGATCCATTGCCGCTGGACGATTGTCGGTCCGAGCCTGGACCCCGTGGAGGCGAGCTGCGGCATCAAGGTGCAACCTTGGGAAACCTTCGGCGATCCCAGCCGGTTTGACTATGTGGTCGTGGTCGGCGGCCTGCTGCACCGTGGACCGACGTCCGACGAGGCCACGCTCGACTACCTGCGTGAGGCGGCCCGCAAGGGAGTGACCCTGGTCGGGGTCTGCACCGGTTCCTTCACGCTGATCCGCGCTGGCCTGATGGACGGGCATCGCTGCTGCGTGAGCTGGTTCCATTACCACGACCTGATTGACGAGTTCCCCGATGTGACGCCCATCGCCGACCAGTTGTTCGTGGTGAACGGGCGCCGCATCACCTGTGCGGGCGGGGCGGGCGCGCTCGACCTTGCGGCATGGATCGTCGAGCGCCATCTCGGGCGGGCATTCGCGCAAAAGAGCCTGCACATCATGGTGGTGGATCGGGCGCGGTCTCCCAATACGCCGCAGCCCCAGCCGCCAACCGTGCCGCTCGTCCAGAGCGACCGCGTGCGCCGCGCAATGCTGCTGATCGAGCAGTATCTGAGCGAGCCGCTCGACGCATGCGCGATTGCGAGCCGGGTCAATATCTCGCGCCGGCAGCTCGAGCGCCTGTTCCGTCGCGAGGTCGGCATGAGCCTGCAGGCGTTCTCGCGCGCGATGCGGCTGCAATACGGCCTATGGCTCTTGGCCAACAGCCCCCGCACCATCGCGGAGATCGCCTATGAGTGCGGCTTCGCCGACCCGTCGCATTTCAATCGGCTGTTCCGGGCCGCCTTCGGCAAAGCGCCGTCTTGCGCGCGGGGCGAGGGGAGGGAGGCGATGCTCGCGCTGCTGACCAAGGTGCGGGGCGGCATCCCCCGGGGCCAAGCCGGCCGGGACGAATTGGTCGATGCATTCCATGCGCCCGTGCGCCTGCCGGGCGTGGCGCGGCCCTACGTTTAGGCCGGCGCTGCCGACGACGCCGACACTCCGCTGCACGGAATTCGTGCGCCCCGTGGCGCGAATTTGTGCCGTGATTTCAGGGCCGATGTCGTTATCTTTCAGGAGGATTGTCCGTCGCATTCAAGCGCGGCGGAAGTCGGCTGGAGATACTATCGCAACAGGGTATGGTCTTCCTGTAAGCGTGAGGCTGCACCGTTTGCAGGACCCAGGCATCGCGATGCCTAGATTTTCGACGTCGTGTCGTTGCGGGTTTCGACATGGGGGTTCGCTTCCGGCCCCGAGAAGCCCGGCTGCCAAGGTCGTCCGATTCGAAACATGGAGGTTAACGTGACTCTCAGGATACTGTTCAACAGGGGCCTCGCGGCTCTGGCTATGATCCTGCTGGCGTCGCCGGCCTCCGCCGACACCACCACCGGCATCACCGACACGACGATCAAGATCGGAATTCCTGGGCCGTTCACGGGCAACGCCTCCAGCTACAGCAAGGCGGAGATCGGCCTGGATGCGTACTACAAATGGGTCAACGACCAGGGCGGCGTTCACGGTCGCAAGTTCGTGACCGTTCTCGAGGATTATGCGTGTGCCGAGGCCAAGGGCATCGCGGCGGCGAAGAAGTTGATCTACCAGGATCAAGTGTTCATGCTGCATGGCAACTCATGCAGCGCGGTCGCCGTGGCGATGAAGCCGACGGTGGTCGAGGCGGGCGTGCCGTGGGTCGTGGCGCACGCGGTCAACGACAAGATCTCCTCGCCGCCGACCAAGAACATCTTTCACGGGGTCCCGGTCGGCAGCACCTATGGACTGGCCATGGCCAAGTTCGTCCTGTCCAAGCCCGACACCAAGACCGTGGCTATCATTCAGCATTCCAACGATTGGGCCAACAGCTACTGCATCCCGGCCAAGGAGTACATGGCGAAGCAGGGGATCAAGCCCGCCGTCGAAACCACCTTCGAGCGCGGTCAGACCGACTCCACGCCGCAGGTTCTCCAGATCCGCCAGGCCAAACCGGATTTCGTCATAGCCTGCCTGTACGAGGCCGAGACCGCGATCTTCTTCAACGACATGCGCAAGTACGGCGTGAATGTGCCGGTCATGGGCACAGCGGGCACCGACCTCGAGAATACGCTCAAGCGGGTCGGCGATCTGGAGACCGTCAAGAGCTACTTCGTGCCCCACAACTACGTCGACAACACCGAGGGGCCGCGCATGAAGAAGTGGAACGACATCATCCTCAAATACTACCCTCAGGAGACCATCACCGGCTTCAGCGCGATCTCGATCGGCAGTGCCGTGGCTGTGATCGAGGTGCTGAAGCGCGTCGGCCGCGATCTCACGCGCGAGAAGTTCCTGGCCGAGATGGACAAGGTGCGCGACTTTGACACTGGCATCCTTGCAGGCAAGATCAACTGGTCGGCGACCGACCGGGACGGTGTGAAGGAGGCTGCGGTTGCGGGCTTTGTGAACGGCAAGCCGACTGTTTTGAAGTCCTGGGGCAAGCCACTCTTTGAGAGACCGTGACCAGTTGACCGACGACGGCAAGTCCGGGGCGCGGGGGCGGGGCGTTCCGGTACCCGGACCGGGAATCGGGGGCGCTGTTGTTTTCGCAGCTCATTCTTAGCGGCATTGCCCAGGGCGCGATCTACGCACTCGTGGCGCTGTCGATGACCGTGGTGTACCGCGCCACCACAATCGTCAATTTCGGCCATGGCGACATGGTGATGGCCGGCGCCTTCATCGCCTATCTTTTCGTGGTGTTGCTGGGTCTCCCATTCCTGCCGGCCGCATTCGTGGCCGTGGTCCTCTTGTTCATCCTCGGCGTTGCGATCCAGCGCGGCCTGATCGAGCCAATCAAGGCCGGCCCCCACATCGGCTTCGCCATGATGAGCATCGCCGTCGGCTACGTGCTGCGCGGTATCGCGCGCGCGGGCTGGGGCCGCGAGGTCCTGCCGATGCCGCGCGTATTCGACATCCCGCCGATTTTCGTCGGCGACCTGATCCTGACCGGCGACTCCCTCGTGGTGATCGGGGTTGTTGCGACGTTCCTGACGGCATTCTTCGTCGTCTTCCATCGTACCCGGATCGGCCAGGTGATCCAGGCCGTCTATCAGTCGGAGCGCGGCGCGGCGCTCATCGGCATCAATGTGCGCGCGTTCCACTGCATGATGTGGGGTATCGGCGTCGCCATGGCGGCAATCGCCGGCGTGCTGCTCGCGCCTATCACTTTGCTTTATCCCGATCTCGGCGCTAATTTTCTCATTCGCGGTTTTGCCGCCATGACGCTCGGCGGCTTCGGCTCGCTCGGGGGCGCGATCGCCGGCGGGATCCTGCTCGGCGTCGCCGAGCAGCTCCTCGGCTTCTATGTCTCCACCAAGCTGATCGACATCGCCGCGTATCTCGTCATCATCTCCGTGCTGATCCTGCGGCCCGTCGGGTTGTTCGGTAAGGCCGCGATCGTCCGCGTGTGATCCTATGGTGTCCGATTCCTCCGCGCGTTCCCTTCCGGTCCGCCTCGCCGCCGATACGCGGCTCTTCTATCTGCTGCCGGTGCTCGCGTTGTTCGTTCCGCTGTTCACCAATCCCTACACGCAGTTCGTTGTCAATCTCATGCTGGTCTATGTGCTGGTGGCGGTCGGTTTCAACATCGTGATCGGCAACCTCGGCCAGCTCGCCTTTGCCAACACGGCGTTTTTTGGCATCGGTGCCTATGCCACGGGCCTGCTCATGGCGGACGCGGGACTGCCGTTCTGGGCCGCGTTGATTCCTGGCGGGGCCATGGGCGCGCTGGCCGGTTTCCTCGCCAGCGTCACCGCACAGCGCGGAATCCGCATCTACTACCTGGCGATCGTCACGCTCGCCTTCGGCGAACTGATGCGCTGGGTCTATATCCACGCCGAAGGCATCACCCGCGGCACCGACGGTCTGCCGGTGCCAATGCCGACCGTCTTCGGCATGTCCCTGGATACGGAGGTGAAGAAGTTTTACGTTTTTCTCGCGATCGCGACCGTAGTGGTCAAGGGGACGTCGAACCTGCTGCGCTCGCGGATCGGCCGCGCAATAGTCGCGATCAAAGATAACGAGCTCGCGACTGCCTCTCTCGGCATTCCCACCGCGCGCTACATCGTGCTCGCCTTCGTCTGGAGCGGCTTCGTCGTCGGCATCGCAGGCGGCATGTTCGCGATACTGATCGGCCGCGTGGTGCCCGATAGCTTCGGCTTGATCGAGCTGATCTTCCACTTCGCCATGGTCATGGTGGGCGGCTTCGGCAGCCTCTCTGGCAGCGTGCTCGGCGCCATCGTCCTGACCGCGGTCCCCGAATATTTCCGCAGTTTCCCGGGCCTCGAGGAGATGTTCTTTGGCGTGCTCCTGGTTCTGGTGCTGATGTTCCTGCCTAAGGGGCTCGCGAGCTCTTTTGCGCGCTATCTGCCCATGTTCCGCCAACGTTTCTATCGGAAATAGCGATGGCGGCGCTCCTTGAACTCGACAATGTCTCGGTCCACTTCGCCGGCCTCAAGGCTCTCACCGGCGTTTCGTTGCAAGCCCGGCGCGGGGAGATCAAGGCCGTGATCGGGCCGAACGGCGCCGGCAAGACCACCCTATTCAATGTCATCTCCGGGTATGTCGGCGCGACGAGCGGCGCGATCACCTTTCAGGGTCAGCACATCCACGGCCTGACGCCGCATGAAATCGCCGCCAAGGGCGTGCGCCGCACCTTTCAGAATGGCGGGCTGTTCGGCGAGATGACCGCACTCGAGAACGTACTGGCGGGCCTCCACTCAAAAATCGACAGCGGCTTCGCAGGCCTCCTGTTCGGCATGCGTGCCGCGCACGCTGCCGAGTGCGAGGCGCTCGTTCGCGCGCGCCGGCTGCTCGATCCCCTCGGCATCGGGCACGTGGCGCACCAGCTGGCGCGGGACCTTTCCGGCGGCCAGCAGCGCATGGTCGAGATCGTGCGCACGCTCGCCACCGACCCACCACTCCTCTTGCTCGACGAGCCGGCGGTCGGACTCGCGCCGCCGGTTCGCGACCGGTTGATGGAAATCATGCGCCGCCTGGCGGGAGAGGAGGGTGTGAGCATCCTCCTGATAGAGCACGCAATCGATCTCGTGATGAAGGCGTCGGATGTGATCGTCGTCCTCAATGCCGGCCAGAAGATCGCGGAGGGCAAGCCCGAGGAGATCCGCCGCGACCGCGACGTGCTGGAGGCGTATCTTGGCCGCGGCTGAATCCCTGCTCACCGTGACCGGGCTGTGCGCCGCTTACGGCAAGAAGCAGATTCTGCGCGGCGTCGATTTCACCATCGGCCGCGGCGAGACCGTGACGCTCCTCGGCGCCAACGGATCGGGGAAGTCCACCTGCCTCAACGCCATCTCCGGCTTCGTGCGTCCGGATGCGGGCACGATCATGCTTGAGGGCAAGCCGATCGCGGGCATTCCCATCCACCGCATCTTTCGCGCCGGTGTGGTGCAGGTGTCGCAGGGCCGCGACCTGTTCCTTGATCTCACGGTGGAGAGCAATCTGCGCCTCGGCGCCTTCGCCCGCAATCGCGACCGGACGGAAACCAACCTCGAGCGCGTGTTCGGTATCTTCTCGCGCCTGAGAGAGCGACGCACCCAGCGGGTGCGCACGCTCTCCGGCGGCGAGCAGCAGATGGTGGCCGTTGGGCGTGCGCTCATGGCCGAGCCGAGAATTCTTCTCCTCGACGAGCCGTCCGGCGGCCTTTCCCCGCGCCTGGTGGACGAGATCGCCGACACGATACAAATGCTGAAGGCGGCAGGAACGACTATGCTGATGGTCGAGCAGAACCTTCACCTCGCGTTCAAGGCCGCAGACCGTTTCATCATCCTGCGCGACGGTGTGGTCATCGACGGCGGCGCCGTCAGCGGCCTGAACGGTTCGCACGAGGATATCGTGCGCTCCATTTATCTTTGAGGGAGGGTCAGGTGTTGAGCAAGCAGACGACCAGCAAAAGCGTCTCGAAGGGTTCCGGGCTGCACGACCGTATCGTCGTATTCGACGGGCTGATCGTCTCCAACTGGAGCCGCAGCGTGTTCGACGACATGGCCAGGGGTGGCCTGACCGCGGCCAACTGCACGTGTTCCGTGTGGGAGGGCTTTCAGGCGACCATGAACAACATCGTTCAATGGAAACGATGGTTCCGGGAACATGATGACCGCATCCTGCAGGTCTACGCCGTCGACGACATTGATCGCGCCAAGCGCGAGGGTAAGACCGGCATCGTCCTCGGCTTCCAGAACACGTCGGCGTTCGAGGACAATTTGGGCTACGTGGCCGTGTTCAAGGAGCTTGGTGTCCAGATCGTGCAGATGACCTACAACACGCAGAATCTAGCGGGCAGCGGCTGCTACGAGCCGCGCGATAGTGGTCTCTCCGATTGGGGACGTGAGGTTGTGGCCGAGATGAATCGACTCGGAATGCTGTGCGACCTCTCCCATGTCGGGCCGAAGACGAGCGAGGACGTGATCCTCGCTTCAAAGCAGCGGGTCGCCTATTCGCACTGCCTACCGGCCGGCCTCAAGCAGCACGCGCGCAACAAGACCGACGAGCAGCTCCGCTTCATCGCCGAACGCGGGGGTTTTGTCGGTGTAACGATGTTCCCACCCTTCCTCCGGCGCGGCACGCAGGCGACGGTCGAGGACTATGTGGAGGCGATCGAGTATGTGCTCAACCTCTGCGGCGAGGACCAGGTCGGCATCGGCACCGACTTCACGCAGGGCTATGGCAGGGAGTTCTTCGACTGGATCACTCACGACAAGGGGAACGGTCGCCGACTGACCGATTTCGGCGAAGTCATCAATCCGGAGGGGCTGCGCACGATCGGCGACATGCCAAACCTGACCGCGGCCATGGAACGGCGCGGCTGGCCTGAATCCCGCATCGTCAAGATCATGGGTGGGAACTGGGTCAACCTGCTCCGCACGGTGCTGGGCAGCGCCTCGGCGGCGAAATGACCGATTTCACTGTAGGCACGGAATCCGGCAGGTTCATTCGATGACAGCGAAACTGCAGGAAGCGTTGGAGGCAGCCTTTGCCGAGGCCACGCGGATTTATGGGGACCGCGGCTTCCAGCGCCGCATCGGCTTCGGTCGCAAGCCGGCGCTGGTCAATGTCGATCTCGCCAATGCATGGACGCGGCCGGGGAACCCGTTCACCTGCGAGGACATGGACGACCGTATCATTCCCGCGGTGCAGCGGCTGCTTGCCGGGTTCCGCCGCTACGGCTTTCCTGTCGTCCATGTCACCACTTGCTACCAGGTGACCGACCGGCGCAATCCGAACACGGACATGGGCCTGTGGCACGAGAAGATACCCATGGAGGTATGCGCCGAAAGCGACCGGAACCGTCTGGGCGATCGACTCGCGCATCGCGCCGGTTGCGGGCGAGCAACTACTTATCAAGAAGCGCGCGAGCGCCTTTCACGGCACCTATCTCGCCGGTTTCCTGCGCGCGGCGGATGTGGATACGATTCTGGTGACCGGCGTGACCGCCTCGGCCTGCGTGCGTCAAACCGTGTGCGATGGCTTGGCCGAGGGTTTCCGGCCGATCGTTGTCAAGGAGGCGGTCGGCGACCGCATCCCCGGTGCGGTGCTCTGGAACCTGTTCGACATGGACCCGAAATTCGCCGACGTCGAACCCGTGGATCGCTGCCTCGAATACCTCAGCTCGGTAGGCGCGACGCGACGATCCAGTGTCGCCTGACAGGCTAGCATGGCATATCGCTTCATCGGCAAGTCACTTCCGCGGACAGAGGATGCTCGGCTCGTCCGCGGAGAGGGGCAATATACGTCCGATATCGCGCCGCCGGGGACGTGCCGACTGTTGGTCGTCCGTTCGCCGTATGCTTCTGCGAACTTCGGCGCCATCGACGTATCTGCCGCAGAGGGGAGCCCGGGTGTCCTGCTCGTTTTGACGGCGGACGATCCGCGCATTTCCTGCCTTGGTGGTTTTACGTCGCGGATACGGCGAAAGACGCCGTCCGGCGAGCCGAACTTCGAACCGCCTTATCTCGCGATCAGCCGCGGCCGTGCCCGGTTTGTCGGAGACGTCATCGCGGCGATCTTTGCGCAGACGATCGAGCAAGCCAAGGATGCAGCCGAGCTCCTCGAGATCGACTGGGACATCCGGCCGGCGATCGCCGAAACGCGCGACGCTCCGCTGCTTGGCGCCGCACGGGTCTGGGATGAGGTGTCGAACAATATCTGTTTTGTTCACGATGAAGGCGATCGCGATGCTGTCAGCGCCGCACTGGAGGCGTCTCCGCTCAAAATAGCGCTGAGCTATCCGATTACGCGGGTCATCGCGGCGCCCATGGAGACGCGCGCGGCGCTTGCGACCTATGACCCCATAGGCGAAAGATACACGCTCTACGCAGGCCTTCAGAACCCGCACTATATTCGCGAGGAGCTGGCCGAGCGCGTATTGCACATTCCCGGAAACCGATTGCGCGTGATCGCGCCTGACGTCGGCGGTGCCTTCGGCATGAAGGAATCGCCGTACCCCGAGTACGTTCTGGCATTGGTCGGCGCCAAGGAGCTCAGCCGCCCCGTCCAATGGGTGTGCGAGCGCGGCGAGAGCTTCCTCGCCGATCATCATGCGCGCGATCACTTCGCCACGGTTACGTTGGGCCTCGGCACGGACGGGGAATTTACAGCGCTCCGTTACGAGACTATCTCCAACATCGGAGCCTATATTTCATTCAACGGGCTCCATACGCCGGTTAACAATCTCGGAGGCCTGTCGGGTGTCTACCGCACGCCGCATATCCATGCGCACGTGATCGGCGTTTTCACAAACACGCCGCCAACAGCGCCCTATCGCGGTGCTGGACGGCCTGAGGCCATATACGCAATGGAGCGTGCGATCGACGTCGCAGCACAGCGATTTGGCTTCGATCGCGTCGAGCTGCGCCGTAGAAACCTGATCCAGCCACATCAGATGCCGTATCGTACCGGCTTCGTGTACACATACGATTCCGGTGAATTCGAGCGCAATATGGACGATGCGCTCGCGCTCGCCTCGTGGAGCGATTTCCCTCAGCGCCGCGCGGAGGCGGAGGCTCGAGGCAAGCTGGCCGGGATCGGTATTGCCAACGCCATTGAGATTGCGAATGGCCCGGTTGGTCAGCCGTTCACGGAGAGTGCCGATGTCAGCTTCGATGCGACGGGCAGTGTAACGGTGACGTTGGGCATTCACTCTCAAGGCCAGGGTCACCTGATCACGTTCGCGCAGATCGCCGCCGACCTCTTAGGACTTGAACCGACGGATGTTCTGGTGCGCTTTGGCGATACCGATCAGATCGAACATGGGACGGGCACTTTCGGAAGTCGATCGGTAGCGGTAGCAGGCACCGCTGTCAGAGCTGCAGCGGATGCCATCGTGGAGCGCGGCCGGCTGGTCGCAGCCCACCACTTTTCCGTCGAGCCAAGCGATGTCGAATGGGTCGATGGCCTCTTCGGCGCTCCTGGGCACAACGAGCGGCTCACCATGACGGAGGTGGCACGCTTGTCTTATCGTCTATCGCCGACGCTACTCGGAGGGCGACAGGGGCTTTCGGAAAAGCGCGTGGTCGCGCCGGACAAGCCAAGCTTTCCGAATGCTTGTCACGTCTGCGAAGTGGAGGTGGACCCGCAGACCGGCGATTGGAAGATCACCCGTTACTGTGTCGTGGATGATGTAGGGCGCGTCATCAATCCGATGCTGGTCAAAGGGCAGATCCACGGCGGGGTTGCTCAGGGCGTAGGGCAAATATTGAGCGAGCAGATTGTCTTCGATGTGCACGGTCAGCTCATTTCCGGTTCGTTCATGGACTATGGAATGCCGCGCGCTTGCCACCTTCCGAAACTGATCACGAAGAACAATGAGGTGCTGACCGACGGTAACCCCCTAGGCGTCAAGGGAGCCGGTGAGGCTGGCACCGTTGGAGCATTGGCGGTTGTGACCAATGCACTGGTGGATGCATTGCGACCCTTTGGGATCGAGCAGGTGGACATGCCCGCTACGCCCAGCCGAATTTGGAACCACCTACAGGGCGGGGGCAAGTAGCAGGAACACGTAGTAAGAATTTGCCTCTGTTGGTGCGATTAATGCTTCTAGCCCGGCTTCTCAGTGCGCCCGAGGGCGCGTAGCACCAGTGGAGGTAGGATCCACAAGAGTTGTCGGTTGATCTGGTAGCTGGCAAGCGGTTCGTCCGGGCAACCGGGTGGATCGGAGCCTCGCGATCAAGGCCGCTTGGGCGGTTGAGCGAGCCAGTGGGCCGTAACGCGAGTGAAGCCTGAGCAAGCCTCGAAAGTGATGCCGTGGATGCCGACCCGGCTGAGTAACGGGGAAGGTCGCGTGGGATGGGGAAGCAACCGACAGATGCACCCGTCTCGATCCGCCTGGGTAGTGGGCACGGCATGCTGGTCAAGGTGTTGGGGGTCATCGGGGAGCCCGTTCCGGTCGGAGGTCGCAACTCGGACGGCGGGCCGGGTGGGAGTCGGACTGGGTCGTAGGAGCCTCGAGGCGCGGTAACGCCGGCGGAGCAAGGTGCCCTGACTTCTGGCGCGCTTTCGAAGCAGTTGAGGACGGGGTGATTGGCGTGCGCATAGCGGCTGGCTGCAATTGCATGCACAATAGCCCGAAGCGCTTCGAGCCGGACCTTGAAGCGGCTACGCCTCTCCTGAGGTAGGTCGTCAGGAAGCGTCCGCTAGTTTGCCAAAATTTGTTGCAGGCCCCAAGCCCTCACTCAAACGGATCAAGCTGCGCCTGTACCCCCTTGGGGAGACTGGCTCGGACCAGCTTGTAGTCCATCGGTGCCGGAACTCCTCCTTAGATGTGCTCCACGGAAGATTGACCCATGACCGGTGAAAGTAAGGCGCCTTTACTCCGACCCCGGCTTCAGTCAGCATTTCTGCGGTCTCAATGCTGTCAGTCTTGACCGACACGCCCGGCATGACCGCCCCGATGCAAGCGAACATCTTGCCGCCGACCTTCCACGCATCGTGTCCGCCGCCCCACGGATCGGACACCTCGGCGCCAGGGAACTTGCGGCAGATGGAATTCACCAGCTTGCGGCTCATCTGTCACGCTTCCTCCGCGATCATCGGCGATCTCTCCGCCCGTCATAGTTCCTTTTCGGCCAGCTCACGGAATTCGTCGGGCACCGAGCGCGAGATTCCCAATGCGAGGGATCCATAGCCGACGGCTTTCCAGCCGAAGCGATCCCGAATCTTGTCGATGGCGCCGTCGGCGGCACGGCGTGCCATGCCTTGCCGGCTGCCCGGCCGGCGCTTCTCATCGTCGCGCGCGAAGGACGGCTCCAACTGCACAACCGGAAACCTTTCTAGGTTCGAGACCGAGATTCCCAGCAGCGATATGCACTTCTCCTGGCGATGCTTTGCGAGAACGCCCCGTACCAGCTCCTCGGCGGTCTCGGCCAGCATCGCCGTCGCCGAAATCGGTGCGCGCAACATCATCGAGCGCGTCACCGATCGCAGATCGGAAAAGCGCACGCGTACCGTCACCGTCCGGCCGGCGAGAGACTTGGCGCGCAGCGCGTGCCGATCCTGTCGGCAAGGTGCCACAGGGTCGGGCGGTAGACCGTCGCCTCGGCCGGCTTCTTCCCGAGTGCCGACTGCGCCCCGGCCGACTGCGCGCGATGATACGTCTTGATCTCTCGAGGATCGCGATTCCACGCCAAGGCTCTCGTAGTTGGAACCGCCTGCGCAGCGGCACATGGCAGCAGCATCGTGAGGCCAACCATGAGCGCAATCGTGTAGAGGAAGTGAGCCATGGCCGTAAGCCGTGCAACTAGCCAACGCTTCCCGAATGCTGGCAGATAGCGCAAAAAGTGATTCGCAACCACCGCCGGATCGCGGCGCGACTAGCACCTCGTCAGAACTACAGGCAAGGCCGGATCGAGGATGGCGCAGGATGCGCGAGGGTGCTCACGTGAGACAAAAGTCCCGGCACGCGCAAACAGAGCCGGGATTATAACACGCCGCGATGCCGATAGACGTGTTGGCGGCACGATAACTCAACCTCCTTGACGTACCGTGAGGGAACCGTGCCCTCATCGCGATTTTCGAGCGTCGGAGTGGCCTGTAGCCCGCAGCAATTGCCTCTGCCGCTGATCGGTAGCGGGCTGGGCGCACAGTTTCGTCGCCCTCGATGCTCGGCTTGCCGACTGAAGACCGCACCGGTACACCTCGCCGAAATGCGATGTGCCGGGAATTGCGAATCACTTACCATACTAGTGGGTGAGGGACGACTCTTCGGAGGCTCTCATGCGTACGGTTTTTCAAGCATCTTCAGAAATCCTAGTGGCTCTGATCACCTTTGCATCGTTCGCTATCTTTGCCGGTGGCTTGGCGGCGACCTACGCCCATTCAGTCCGAACCGGCCTGCTGATTGCGGGCACAGCCTTCATCTCCGCAAGCTTGGCATTTATTTACAGCATGTGGCGCCTTAATGAGACACTGTGGTCTGGGAGTACTGCAAACGTCTGAGATAATGACCAGGCGTCGCGCGGCGTGCACCAGTTGCCACGTGAGGACTGAACAGTTCCACTGATTGTTACCGTGGCCCAAGCCGACGCCCACTAGCGAAAGGCCCGTTCTGCCACATCAACTCAGTTTGCACTCGTCTTCTCAGCTTGAACATGGCAGGGCCCACAAGCCTCGACACCGAAGGCCAAAGGGAATGACTGTAGGTGAAGATGATGGTCTAGTCGGCAGTGGGTCCGTCGACCTTGCGATCCGCCTCGGCTTCCTCGCGCTCGTGGGTTATTGGTCGTTTCGAGTCATTGCTCCCTTCGCGACTATTCTATTGTGGAGTGCTATTCTGGCAGTCGCGCTTTATCCGCTGTTCGAATGGCTAAGGCGACGCATCCGCCCCGGCCTGGCGGCAGGGCTTATTACTTTGTTGTGTTTGATAGTCGTCGTTGGTCCCGTGACATGGCTCGGTTTGGGGATGGTCAGCGGGATCGGCACTCTCGTCACAGAACTCAACAGCGGGCACATTTCCCTTCCTCGACCGCCAGAGTATGTGAAGAGCTGGCCCGTCGTCGGTGAGAGGTTGCACCAGCTGTGGAGCCTTGCGGTCAGCAATCTGAAAGCTGCCTTGACTGAGGTGTTACCACTGGTCAAGCCGGTCGGAGGGAAGCTGCTTGAGATCGCTGAGGGCGCATTCTTGGGGTTGCTTGAGCTCCTTCTCTCCATCGTCATTGCCGGGTTCTTGTTTTCTCGGGGGCCACAGATGGCCGACGCTCTCAGCGTCGTCCTGGGTCGGGCGCTCAGCCTCCGAGGCAAGGAATTGGTGCAAGTGTCCGGGCGCTACGGTACGCAACATATCACGTGGCGTGATAGGCATCGCGCTTCTGCAGGCCGTCCTCGGTGGGGTGGGCTTTCTTCTTGCGGGTGTACCTGCAGCCAGCGCATTCGCGTTTGTCGCTTTTCTCCTGGGCATCCTTCAAATCGGACCAGCAATCTTGTTTATACCGATCGTCATCTGGAGCTGGACGGCGATGGAGCTTACATATGCGCTGATGTTCACTCTTTATATGATCCCCGTCGGCTTGATCGACAACGTCCTGAGACCCCTTTTGATGGCACGTGGGTTGACCACTCCAATG
>Ga0111538_10003827_pt1 | contig 20992 bp, 16 predicted proteins | sample SoiMethybrSBSTD1_FD_79669 | JGI IMG/M metagenome (GOLD analysis project Ga0111538, IMG submission 79669) | Bulk soil microbial communities from a Populus tree surrounding site in Tennessee, USA - Soil MetaG P. TD hybrid SBSTD1 (version 2)... | ecosystem: Environmental > Terrestrial > Soil >... | reverse complement strand
CATCGTAACAAACACAAATCTGATTGGTCTTGGCGTTGACCTTGACGGAAACTCGCGGGAAGCCCTCGCAGTCGACCCACACGCCGGGGACGCGATCCTCGTGGCGAACGGCGCCCTCTTGCACGTTACTCTCTTGACCCCGTGGCGCGCGCGGCGCCCGAGCGGTCAGACGTGATTGCGGAGCATGAACTCCTTCGGATGCGGGTTCAGGTAGACCTGGTCGGCGAGGTACCGCACCCCGAGCCGACGGACGTGGTGCTTCACGAGCGTGAGCGGGACGACGAGAGGCACGAGGCCGCGGCGGTACTCGTCGATCACCTCGACGAGCTCGGCCCGCTCGTCGGTGCCGAGCTCCCGCTTGAAGTAGCCCGTCATGTGTGTGAGCACGTTGGCGTGCCGGCCGCGCGTGGCCCGGACGGCGTAGCCCTCCATGAGCAGCGCCTGGTACTCGTCGAGCGGAGCCTGCGTGAACGCCTGTCCGGCGGCGGCGACGAGTCGGCCCAGCCGCGCGTAGTGCGCGGGACTGTGCGCGAGGACCGCGAACTTGTGCGCGGTGTGGAAGGCTACGAGGTCGCGCGCGCGCGGCCGGGTCTTCAGGAAGCTGCGCCAGCGCGCGGCGACGAAGACGCGCTCGATGAAGTTCTCCCGGAGCGCCGGGTCGTTGAGCCGGCCCTCCTCCTCCACGGGAAGTGCGGGCAGCGCGGTGACGAGCGCCCCAGCGAACAGCCCTTGGCCGTCGGCGGCGGGAACCCCGTTGTCGCCGTAGACCCGAACGCGGAGGAGCCCGCATGAGGGCGAGGCGCGCTTGAGCACGTAGCCGTCGAGCTCGAGCGCGGCCAGCTCGCGCACGCGGTCGCGCGAATACCGCTGCATGCGCGCCGTGAGGTCCTCGCCGGTCTTCTCCTGCATGAGGCGCGGCGCGTCCGCCGTCCCCACGAGCCGCAGCGTGTCCCGGGGCACCCCGAGACCGAGCTCGACCTCGGGACAGACGGGAACCCACTCGACGTGGCGGCCGAGCACGTCGGTCAGGAAGCGATCGTGCTTGTGGCCTCCGTCGAAGCGCACCTCCTCACCGAGCAGGCAGGCGGAGACCCCGAGCCGGATCCGACCGAGACGGCTAGGCGTCGTCGTGGCCATGGGAACGCTGGACAGACGGGGGAACAACCGGAGGGGCCGCGGCCCCACGCGGCGCGATCACGAGCGACAGCACGAGGGAGGCGCCGAGTAGCGCGCCGATGACGGCGAGCGGCCAGGCCACAGAGCGTACCGGTAGAGCGCCACGCCGAAGGCGAGGGCCAGCGCGATCCACACCGTGCTCCACGCGGCCGCCTCGCGGAAGCCGACCTCGTGCGCGTTGCGGTGGAGCACGTCGAGGTCGAGCGCGAGCAGCAGGAGGACGCCGGCCGTGAAGGCGGCATAGAGCCATCAGTACCCGGCGAAGGGGGACAGTTATCGGCGTCATCGTTGCGCGTCCTGCCTCTCCCTCAATCGAGACGTCATCACGCCACGCGGGATGGCGGAAGGGCGAGCGCCGGCCGTCATCGTTCATGTCGTGCTCGAGCTGTCGGAGCCATGCGAATCGTTTGAGCCTCGGCGGCGCCCTGGACTCCTCGGAGCAGACGGCCGAACACCACGTGGTGCAGCGGCAGCACGGCGTACCAGTAGGCGAGGCCGAACAACCCGCGCGGCCGGAACCGGGCGGTCTGGACGAGGCGCACGCGGTCCGCCCGGCCGGGCAGGGGCTCGATCGTGAACTCGAGCTGCGCCTGGCCGGGAAGCCGCATCTCCGCACGGAGCGCCAAGCGCCGCCCGGGCTCCACGCCAGTCACCCGCCAGAAGTCGATAACGTCGCCGTACGCGACGCGTTCGGCACCACGCCGCCCGCGGCGGAGGCCCGGCCCGCCTACGAGGTGATCGAGCGACCCCCGAAGCCGCCAGAGCCAGTCGGCGCCGTACCAGCCGGTGTCCCCGCCGAGGCGCGCGACGGCCGCGAACGTGTCGGCGGCGCTCGCCGCGACCTCGGTCTGGCGCCGGTCGGTGAACACCGTGCCGCCCGCCCAGTCGGGGTCGCCCGGGATCGGGCCGGCATCTGACCAGCCGGTTTCCACCTGCCCCCGCGTCGCCTGCGCCAGGGCCTCGTGAATCGCCTCGCGCACGCCGAGCAGGCGCTGGGGGATCAGCCGCGCCGCCTCGTCGTCACGGCAGACGACGGGGTTGCGCAGACCCTCGGCGAGCGGCCGGGCGATCCGGTGACTCATCGGCGTGACGAGGTGGATCCACAGCGAGCTCAGGCGCGGCGTGAGCACCGGGACCGGGATGACGAGCCGCCGGCGGAGTCCGCGCTCCTCGGCCATGATCCGCATGAGCTCGAGGTAGCTGACGACGTCGGGCCCGCCGATGTCGAGGGTGCGGCCGACGGTGGCGGGCACGGCGAGGCACGCCACCAGGTACGCCAGGACGTTGGTGATCGCGATCGGCTGCGACGGCGTCGTCACCCAGCGCGGCGTGATCATGACGGGCAGGCGCTCGACGAGGTAGCGGAGGATCCCGAACGAGGCCGAGCCGGCACCGATGATCATCGCCGCCCGCAGCACGGTGACGGGCACGGGCCCCGCGGCGAGCAGCCGCTCGACCTCGCGGCGCGAGGAAAGGTGCTCGCTCAGCCCCTGTCCTTGCTCGCCGAGGCCGCCGAGGTAGATGATGCGGCCGACGCCGGCACGCGCCGCGGCCGTCGCGAACGTCTGGGCCAGGCTTCGGTCGGCCTCCGCGTAGCTGGCGCCCGTGGCGGCCATCGAGTGCACGAGGTAGTAGGCGGCCGGGCAGCCGCGCAGCGCCGTCGCCGTCGCGTCGGCATCGGCCATGTCGGCCTCGACGATCTCGACGCGCGGGTCGCTCGCCCACAGTCGGGCCGCGAGCTTGGGCGTCGACCGCGCCACGCAGCGCACCCGGTACCCGGCCTCGAGGAGGCGCGGCACCAGCCGACCACCGACGTAGCCCGTGGCGCCGGTCACGAGCACGGGTGCCTCGCGCGCCGCCGCCCCGCCGCCGTGCGGCCTCATGGCGCGGCCTCACCGGAGCGCTCCACGCGGACGGCGGCTTCGGTGCGTCGCAGGAACGGCAGCGTGAACGGGGGATCATAGAAGAGGATCACCGGGTTCGCGACCGGCCGCCACGGCGTCGGCGCGACCACGGCGCGCAGCGCTGCCGTGCGCCGCGCCAGCTCCGCCTCCTCGCCACGGCCCGAGAAGCGCAGGACCGCCATCGTCTCCTCCGGGACCGGGATCAGGTGGACCCGCGCATCGGTCGGACGGGGCGAGGTCGCGGCCGTGTAGCGCGCCGGCAGGAAGAACCGCATGCGGACGCCGCCCGCGCCCGGCGCGGTCTCCACCGGCGCCGTCATCGCGATCTTCTCCGCCCCGGCGTTCGCGGTGGCGACTGGCGCCGTCATCGCGATCTTCTCCGCCCCGGCGTTCGCGCCGGCGATGTAGGCGAACAGGATCCGGAAGGCGCGGGAGCGCGCCTCGACGTCGTCCCCGGCCACCTCGGTTTCGGCGGCCAGCCGCGACGCGTATCGTCGGACCTCGACGCCGTCGCTCAGCGTGGCGACCGCAGCGTAGCGCGGTTCCTCGTAGATCCGGACGCCGAACACGCCGAGCGCGGCCTCGAGGACCAGCTGCGCGTGGTAGAGGACGTCGCGGAGCATGCTAGCGAATCGTCCGTTCGCCGAGGACGATAGCCGCACTGCGCCGTCGCCGCCCATCCCCGAAGGCCGCCAGCCCCGGCGGCGAGCGCTGGGCGCGCACGTCGAGGCTCATCGCCGCCTCGCGGGCGCACCGGCGCCGAACAGCGCCTCGATGCGCTGGCGCCGATACTCGAAGATCGCCGCCAGCTGCCGCCGGATCACGAGGAGGTCGAGCAGGCCGCCGAGCGGGCCCAGTGGTGGCTCGTAGACGACGAGGTCCTCGATCACGGTTCCGTCCTCCTCGCGGCGGAAGCTATGACGATGATCCCACCGCCGGTAGGGGCCGATGATCTGGACGTCGCGAAAGCTGTATGGCGGGTCGTACTCCGCGACCAGCGACTGCCAGCGCGTCGTCCACCCGAGGACGCGCACGTAGTAGTCGATCACGAGGCCCGCCTGCATCGTGAGCGAGCCCGGGGTGCGCAGGCGCAGGCCCAGCCACGGCGGCGTGATCAGCGTGAGGTTCTCCGGATGCTCGAAAAAGTCGAAGACCGTCTCGAGCGGGCGCGGAACCCACTGCTGGCGGTGCAGCGTCCGGACGGCTCTCGCGAGATTCACGCACGTCCTCTTGCTGGCGTCACGAGCGGCTCGCAATACGCGAGGCGATCTCGCTCGGCGGGATCGAGCACCCACGGGGTGTGGACACGCGGCCCCGGTACCGAAACCAGCTCGGGCACCCAGCGCCGCACGTACGTCCCGTCGGGATCGAAGCGCAGCGCCTGACGGATAGGGTTGAACGTGCGATTGGGCCGGGTGTCGTTACCCGTACCGGCGACCCACTGCCAGTTGCCGGAGTTGTTTGCGATGTCGCCGTCGACGAGCAGGTCGAGGAAGTGCTGCGCCCCGAGCCGCCAGTCGAGGCCCAGGTTCTTCACGAGGAACGATGCGGTGAGCAGGCGCGCGCGATTGTGCATCCATCCCTGTACCGCAAGCTGGCGCATCCCGGCGTCCACGATCGGGTAGCCGGTGCGGCCGGCCTTCCACGCCTCGAGCAACTCGGCATCGTGGCGCCAGCGTCGGGCGCGCGGGCGGTAGTCCGTGTGGGCGATGGCCGGGAATGCGGCGGTGACCTGGTGATGGAAATCGCGCCAGCAGAGTTGTCTCAGGAATGCCGCGCTTGTTGCGCTCGTGGGGCAGCGGGACTCCACCTCGACGGGCGAGACACAGCCGAAGTGGAGGTAGGGACTCAGACGGGAGGTGCTCTCCGCGGCGGGCGCGTCGTGGCATTCGGCGTACCGCATGACGTCCCTGCGAAACCATGTCGCGAGCCGGATGCGGGCCCGCGTCTCGCCGCCCGGTATCAGGTCGGGTGATGTCGCGCCCCTGACGAGGTCCCCCCGCTTGGGCAGGGCCCCGGCGGCGAGCCCGGACGGCAGGACGAGCGGGCGCGGCTTCGGCACGCGCGCGCGGAGCGGCAGCGCGCGCCATCGGTTCCAGTACGGCGTGAAGATGCGGAAGTGGTCGCCGCCCGACGGGAGCAGAGCGCCCGGCGCGGCCGCCGTCACACCCGGGAAGGCCCGGTACTCGACGCCGTGCGCGGCGCATCCCTCGGCAAGACGGCGAGCGCGGTGCCGGGCGAAGGCGCTCACGTCGGCGCTCGTGAAGACGGCTTGCGCGCCGGAGGCTCGGGCGACCGCGACGGCCTCGCGCGCCGGGTCGCCGCGCCGCACCACCAGCCGGCCGCCGAGCGCGCGAAGGGACTCGTCGAGGTCGCCCAGTGACTCGAGGAGGAACTGCACGCGGTTCGGCCGCGCATAGGCGCTCGCGAGGAGCGAGTCGTCCAGGACGAACAGCGGAACGACGCGTTCGCTGACTGCGGCGGCTTCGGCGAGGGCGGGATGGTCGTGCACGCGCAGGTCACGCGTGAAGAGAACGACCGTGGTGCGACCGCCTCGATGCCCGCCCATGGAAGTAATCTCGTCGGATCCGGCGCCGGCGCCGTCCCGCCAGCAAGCCCCGGCGGGACGGCCCGGACCCCGCGTTATTGCGGTAGGATCACGGCGTCGATCACGTGGATCACGCCGTTGGTGGCGAGGATATCGGTCTTGACGACGTTGGCGTTGTCGACCTTCACGCCGCCGCGCGTGTCGATCGTCACGCTCTGGCCCTGGACCGTCTTCACGCTCGACATCGTGACGACGTCGGCGGCCATGACCGTGCCGGGAACGACGTGGTAGGTGAGCACCTTCGTCAGCTTGGCCTGGTCGGCGAGGAGCGCCTCCAGGGTGCCCGGAGGCAGCTTGGCGAACGCCTCGTCCGTGGGCGCGAAGACCGTGAACGGCCCCGGGCCCTTGAGGGTCTCGACGAGACCGGCCGCAGCGAGAGCCTTGGACAGGGTGTTGAAGCTGCCGGCCTGGACAGCGGTGGTCACGATGTCCTTGGTCGGCTCCGCGGTCTGGGCCGGGCCAGCAGACCCGACGATCAGTGCGACGGCGCCGAGGGCGAGGGCAACGCGGCTGAAGGAAACGCGCATCGGGAGTCCTCCTTTGGGATATGTAGATCATATTCTACAGAATGTGAGACGCGAGTCAAGCGCAGATGGATTCCTATCGACGTTAACGGTACTGTTGATGTGGTACATATTATACATATGGCGATAGCGTCGAGAGCTGGGGACGGCGGGAAGCGGGTGGGGAACCGTGGGGCGCTCGAGCGGCGCTACCTCGAGGCGCTGGTGCGCGGCGACGATGGCGCCGCGGGCGCCGTCGTCGAGGAGGCTCTCCGCCGCGGCCTGACGGTCGAGCAGATCTACCTGCACCTGCTGGCGCCGGCCCTGGCCGAGGTCGGAGCGCGATGGCGTGCGCAACGGCTCTCGGTTGCGGACGAGCACCTCGCGTCCGAGATCACGCTGCGGGAGATGGAGCGCCTTCGGGAGCGGCTGGCCCCACCGCCCGGTAGCAGCCCGCGCGCAATGCTCGCGTGCGTGCAGGGCGAGGCGCACGCGATAGGCCTGCGCATGTTCGGGGACTTCCTGACGATCGACGGCTGGACGATCGACTACCTGGGCGCGAACGTGCCGACCGACGATCTTGCGGAGCTCGTCGCGCGGCGCCGCCCCGTGCTGGTCGCGCTGTCGGTGACCCAGACGGATCGTCTGCCGGCTCTCACGCTCGCCGCCTCGGCCGTGCGGAAGCTCGGCTCGTCCGCACCCGTGCTCGCCGGCGGCGCCGCGCTGCGGGGGCGCGCGGGCGCGGCGGCGACTCTCGGGGTGGAGGCGGTCGCACTCGACGCGCGCGTCGGCGTGCAGGAGGCCCGGCGGTTCGCCGTCGCGGCGCTGGAATCCCCCGGCGCCGTGGAGGACTACTTCGAGCGCCTCGGGCAGCGGGTGCAGGAGCTGCGCTCGGCTCGGGGATGGACGCAGCGGGAACTGGCCGACGCGGCGGGGCTCGACCGCACCTACATCAGCGGCCTCGAGCACGGCAAGCAGAACCCCACGATTGGCGCGTTGCTCCGGCTCGCGACGGCCCTCGAGATGGGGCTCGATCGCCTGGTGGTGCCGGGGCCTGCGGCGCCGAGTCCCTGAGCCGCTCATAGACCATGATCGTTCTCTCACGCTCGAGATAAGCCAGCCGCTCCACGCTGCCGTTCGAAGCCAGCCAACCCAACGCTCGCGGATTCGAATCAACCCTAAAAAAGGCGCTCGTTGACGCCGCTTCTCCAGCGGGCTAGTGTCGTCCTGCCCATACGTCCGGCCCGCTTCCTGGAGGCTCGGCAATGAAGTGTCCCCGGTGCAAGCAGGAGAACGCGATAGCCCAGGAGTTCTGCGGGCACTGTGGCAGTCCCGTCGGCGGGAGGGTCAGCAGCGGCTCGTACGGGGACCTGCAGGCCGAGATCGAACGGTTGAGACGCTCGCTGGATGAGGCCTCGGAACAGCAGACCGCCACCGCCGAAATCCTCCATGTGATCAGCGATTCACCGGCAGATCTGCAGGCGGTGCTGGACGGAGTCGCCGCGAGCGCGGCGAGGCTCTGCGACTCGGTCGATGCCCAAATCTTTCGCGTCGATGGAATGATGCTCCGGATCGCCGCCGCCTACGGGCAGATTCCCAAAACGACGCCTGCGGAAGCACGACCCATCGGCCGCGGCTCCGTCAATGGTCGCGCGGTGCTAGATCGACGAACGATCCATGTTCATGACTTGGCAGCGGAGAGCGACACCGAATTTCCCGAAGGGAAAGCGTACCAGAAGCGATTTGGTCATAGGACCATCGTGGCAACGCCGTTGCTGCGCCAAGGAACGCCGATCGGGGCCATCACGATCCGGCGCATGGAGGTTCGACCGTTCGCGGAAAAGGAAATCAAACTCCTCGAGACCTTCGCCGACCAGGTGGTCATCGCCATCGAGAACGTGCGGCTGTTCAACGAGACGAAGGAAGCACTCGAGCACCAGACCGCCACGAGTGAGATATTGCGCGCGATCGCGAGCTCCCCGACGGATGTCCAGCCGGTGTTCGATACGATGCTCTCGAGAGCAACGATACTCCTCGGTGGGTTTGTCGCATCGATCACGCGGCGCGTGGGCGACGACGTTCACATGGCCGCGTTCACGTCGATGGGTGAGTCGCTCGATGCGACGGTCCGGCGGTCATATCCGGTATCGATAGATAGCCATAACCCGCACGCAGTGGCCATCCGGCGTTGTGAACCGCACATCATCGCCGATGTAGACACGCAGGCTGACATCCCCGAACCAGTGCGTAGGATGGCGCAAGCGCGCGGCTGGCGCAGTAATCTCGCCGTCCCGCTTCAACGCGCGGGCACAGCGATCGGCGCACTCGGCGTGAGCCGCCAAGAGGCCAGAGGATTCACGGCGGAAGAAGTTGCGCTGTTGCAGACCTTCGCCGACCAAGCGGTCATCGCGATCGAGAACGCGCGGCTATTCAACGAACTGCAGGCGAGCAACCGCGACCTGACGACTGCGCTGGATACGCAGACCGCCACCAGCGAGATTCTGCGCGTCATCAGCAGTTCGCCGACCGACATTCAACCGGTGTTTGACGCAATTGCAGCAAGCGCCGCCCGGCTTTGTGATGCCCTCGATGCCGTGATCTGGCGCGTTGACCACGGCTTGTTGCGGCTTGCCGCCCATCACGGTCCGATTCCATTCGGCCCTATCGGACAATTCACGGTTCCATGCAGTCTAAACACCGTGACGGGACGGACGGTCATCACCAAGCAGACAATCCAGGTGGAGGACCTCGGGACCGCCGATGACGAATACCCGGAAGGTGCTGCCCACGCACGCCAGTTTGGGTACCGAACGTTCTTGAGCACGCCGCTACTGCGTGGAGGTACACCACTCGGCACCGTGGCCATTCGACGGACCGAAGCCCGACCGTTTACGGACGACCAGATTACGCTGCTCAAAACCTTTGCCGACCAAGCGGTGATCGCCATTGAGAACGTGCGATTGTTCAAGGAACTGGAAGCACGCAACAACCAGCTGACCGAGGCACTCGAGCAGCAGACCGCCACCAGCGACATCCTGCGCGTCATCAGCCGCTCGCAGACGGACGTGCAGCCGGTCTTCGATACGATCGCGGAAGCGGCCATGAGGCTTTGTCGGACTAGCACCGCGATCGTCACGAGCCTCGACGGCGACTACCTGCATCTGTCGGCGCAGGCGAACGTCAGCCGCGAAGGAGCCGACGAGTATCCTCGCATCTACCCGCTCCGTGTTAGCTCGGGCTTTGCCGCCGGTCGCGCCGTGCTCACGCGCGGGACTGTGCACGTCGCCGACGTCCGCGACGATCCGCGGTACGAGCACCTGACCGTCTCGCGCGCCGCCGAGTTCCGCGCCATCCTGGCGGTGCCGATGCTACGCAACGGACTGCCCATCGGCACGATCAACGTCATGCGGACCGAACCCGGCTTCTTTCCAGAGGAGCAGCACCTGCTGCTCCAGACCTTCGCCGATCAAGCGGTCATCGCGATCGAGAACGTGCGCCTGTTCACGGAGCTAGAGGCGCGCAACCGCGAGCTAACTGAGGCGCTCGATCAACAGACGGCGACAAGCGAAGTCCTGAAGGTGATCAGTCGCTCAACGTTCGAGCTCGAACCGGTTCTAGAAACCCTCATCGAAAACGCCATTCGACTTTGCGGAGCCGATCGTGGCCAAGTCTATAAGGCCGAAGGCGAGGTTCTCCGATCTGCGACTGCGTATGGCCTCGCGTCCGAGGCCGTGGAATATCTCGAGCAGCGCCCGCTGCCGATCGGCCCCAGTTCCATGGCAGGCCGCGCCGCACTCGAACGGCGAACAATTCACTCGTCGGACGTGCTCGCTGAAACGTGGTTTCAACCGCCGGATGATCGGCACAAGATCCTGGGTCTCCGGACGGTGTTAGCCGTGCCAATGCTCCGAGGAGAGACGGTTGTCGGTGTTTTCACAATTTGGAAGACCACGGTGGAGCCCTTCACCGATCGACAGATCGAACTCGTAACGACGTTCGCCGACCAAGCCGTCATCGCTATTGAGAATGTTCGTTTGTTCAAGGAGCTGGAAGCTCGGTCGCGAGAGTTGACGCACTCGGTCGAGGAGCTGCGGGTACTCGGCGAAGTCAGCCAGGCGGTCAGCTCTACTCTCGAACTCGAGACGGTCCTCGCCACCATCGTCGGTCGCGCAGTCCAGATGTCTGGAGGTTACGAAGGAATCGTCTACGAGTTCGACGAGGTCACGCAGACCTTTCACGCGCGGGCCACGCACCAGATCACACAGGAACACTTGGAAGCATTGCGGAGGACTCCAGTGCGGCTCGGTGAGGGCGCCGTCGGTCGCGCCGGAGTGATCCGCGAGCCCGTCCAGGTCGCCGATATCGAGGCCGAATGGCAACTCGTGGCACCCCAAGTGCGGACACTCCACGCCCGCGAGGGCATGCGTTCGCTGCTGGCGGTACCGCTGGTTCGGGAGGACCGGTTGTTCGGAGGCCTCGTCATCTTACGGCGCGACCGGGGCGCCTTTCCTCCTGATGTCGTCGCCACACTCCGGACCCTCGCCGCTCAGTCGGTGTTGGCGATCCAGAACGCCCGTCTCTTCCGAGAGCTCGCCGACAAGAGCCGCCAGCTCGAAGTCGCCAGCCAGCATAAGTCCGAATTCCTCGCCAACATGTCCCACGAGTTGCGGACGCCCCTGAACGCGATCATCGGCTTCTCCGAGGTGTTGAGCGAACGGATGTTCGGTGAGCTGAACGAGAAGCAGGACGAGTACTTGAAGGATATCCATGCCTCCGGACAGCACCTGTTGTCCCTCATCAACGACATCCTCGATCTCTCAAAGATCGAGGCAGGGCGGATGGAGCTTGAGCTGACGGACTTCAACCTTCCCGCCACCCTCGACAACGCGCTCACCCTCGTCCGCGAGCGGGCCGGGCGGCGAGGCATCGCGCTGGGCCTGACCGTCGATGAGCGGCTGGAGCAGATCTGCGCTGACGAGCGGAAGGTCCGGCAGGTTGTTCTGAACCTCTTGTCGAACGCAATCAAGTTCACGCCCGAGGGGGGTCGGATTGATGTCCGGGCGGTGCCCATGAACGGGGCGGTCGAAGTGTCGGTCAGCGATACCGGCGTGGGCATCGCGCCGGAGGATCAGGACGCGATCTTCGAGGAGTTCAAGCAGGTCGGCACGGCGGCCAAGAAGGTGGAAGGCACCGGACTCGGCCTGGCCCTGTCACGGAAGTTCATCGAGCTGCACGGTGGACGGATCTGGGTGAAGAGCCAGATCGGGGCGGGCTCGACGTTCTCGTTTACGATCCCGGTGCGCCTGGCGAATGAGCTACTCGGCGCGTAGGAGAGCCGTCTATCGGGCGCACGACCGTCGATTTAGGCCGTGCACGAGCCCGTTCCCCACTGGCCCATCGCCCGGCCGATGTGCGCCGCTCTCAGGGCGGGAGCCTCGTTGACCCCGGCCCGCTTCCGTCCTGTGCCCGCCTCGTTGAGCGGCGATTAACCTGTCGTCGACCAGACTCGCCTCACGTGGGGAAGCCCTGCCTCAGTCGGTGATCGCAGCAAAGTCCACAAGACGCTGATTCCAATGCGGAAAAAATTGGCACGTCGGTTGCGTCGACACGTCCCGCGGGGAGGATCGGTCATGCGGCGATTTCTGCTCATTGTGCTCTTCGTCATGCTCGCCGTAGGCCTCGGGATCCAAGCGGTGCCGTACGGCCGACAGCACACCAACCCACCGGTAGTCGCGGAACCGAACTGGGACGCCCCCCAGACTCGAGCATTGACCGCGCGCGCGTGCTTCGACTGCCACAGCAACGAAACCGTCTGGCCCTGGTACTCGAACGTCGCGCCGATTTCCTGGCTGGTCCAGCGCGACGTCGATGAGGGACGGCGCACCTTGAACTTTTCCGAGTGGAACCGCGCGCAGAAGGAAGCGCGCGAATCGGCGAAGACGGTGCGCGAAGGTGAAATGCCTCCGTGGATCTACAGCATCCGCAGCTCGGAGGCGCGGCTGTCGCCGACTCAGAAGGACGCGCTCGCCCGCGGGCTGGCCGCGACGCTCGGATCGGGCCGCGGCGCCATGAGCGATCGCGAGAAGAACTATGACAAGTAGGCGATCCGTCTGCGAAGCAGCTCCCGTGCCAGCCGCTGGAGTCGCCGATCTCGATCGGCCGCGGCCGTCGTGAGCCCGACGCTCGTGTCCGCGGAGCACGTGTTCTCGACGCTTGAGAAGGAGCCAGTGTGACTGAACACGAGCACCCGCACTTCGTGAAGGAGGCGAAAGCCTTCGCGCGCCCCTTCCGGCGACTTCAGCCCGGGTGAGGAAGAAGTAATGGAGAAGACATCATGAAGACGCTGGCAGCGCTCATCCTCTTGCTCGCGGCAGTCGTTCTTCCATCGTTGCCTGCGCAGGCTCATTGCGACGCGGTGGATGGTCCGGTCGCCACCGCGGCTCGCAAGGCGCTCGACACGAAGAACGTCAACCTCGTCCTGCCCTACGCACCGGCTGAGTTCGAGCGGGAACTCACGGCCGCCTTCGAGCAGGCTCTCCTCGTCAGGAACAAAGGCCCCGAAGCCAAGGCGCTCGCTGATCGCTATTTCATGGAGACCACGGTGCGCTTGCACCGGGCTGGCGAGAACGCAGCGTACACCGGCCTGAAGCCCGCAGGCACGGACTTCGGCCCCGCCATCCCGGCGGCCGAGAAGGCGGTGGAATCCGGGAGTCTCGACGCGCTCGTCAAGCTGCTGTCGGAGGAGCTGGCCCACGGCCTCTCCGCGAGATTCCACCACGCCGTCGGTAACAAGACGGCAACCAAGGAGCCGACCACGAAGGCCGACGTGCCCGCTGCCCGGGCGCGCGTGAGCGCTGAGCTCCAGTTTATCGGGTACGTCGAGAGCATCCGCGCCGCCATCGCGGGTGGCGGCCATGCCGAATGACCCCTTCCGCGGGCGGCAGCACCATGCCTGGTCTAACGGCGTCACCGATAGTAAGCGCCGGGACGTGGGCAGAGCCATCTCCCCCGCAGCGGTGAAGAGGAGCGGGTGGTCTACCACGCGGCTGGCGAGGATGCACGAGATCCTCCTCCGCCACGTGGCGAGCGGGCGGCTGCCGGGACTCGTCGCGCTCATCAGCCGACGGGGAGCGGAGCACGTTGACGTCATCGGCGCGCTCGCGTTCGACCGCAAAGCGCCGATGCGGCGCGATACGATTTTCCGCTTGGCGTCCGTGACGAAGCCGATCACCGCTGTGGCCGCGATGATTCTCATCGAAGAATGCAAGCTGAGGCTGGACGATCCCGTTGACGAATTCCTGCCGGAGCTCGCTAACCGGAAGGTGCTGCGGACGATTGACAGCGAGCTCGACGACACCGTGCCCGGGAGGCGCCCGATCACGGTACGTGATCTGCTGACGTTTCGCTCAGGGTACGGGGAAGTGGCGTTCGTGTCGCCGACTTGCCCACTCCAGAGGGCACTGATCGACGCTCACCTGCCGCTGAGCGCGTGGACATTCCCGGGGACGCCCGACGAACTCATGCAGTGCCTGGGGCGCCTGCCGCTCGCGAATCAACCTGGCAAGCGGTGGCTGTACCACATGAGCGCCAACATTCTGGGTGTTCTGATCGCCCGCGTTTCCGGGATGCCTCTATCGGCGTTCATGCGCGAGCGGCTCTTCGAGCCTCTGCGCATGAACGACACTGGTTTCACCGTGCCGGAGGCAAAACTCGACCGTGTCGCAACCTGCTACAAGACCGACTTTGTAAGCGGCGAGGTCACGGTCCTCGAAGAGGCCCGCGCCGACCTTCTAGCGAGGCCGTGTGTCTTCGAGTCGGGCGCGGGGGAACAATTCGTCTCCACAGCCAACGATTTGCTCGCCTTCGGACGGTTGATGCTGAACCGAGGCGCATGCGGAAAGGAACGGATACTGTCACGGCTGTCGGTGGAGCTGATGACCACCGACCACCTCACACCCGAGCAGAAGGCGGCTTCTCCGTTCTTCGAAAACTTCTGGGACTCGCGCGGCTGGGGCCTGGGCCTGTCGATCGTGACCCGACGGGACGATATCGCCGGCGTCCCCGGACGTTTCGGCTGGGACGGGGCGTTCAGCACATCGTTGTACGTCGATCCACGTGAGGACATGGTCGGTGTGCTCATGGCGCAATGCCGTCCGGGCGCGTTGCGTCTGCCGCCAGTCGTCCTCGACTTCTGGACGTCAGCCTACCAGGCGATCGATGACTGAGTGTGCCACGTCGGTCAATGACCAGCGGCGGTCGTTCTGATGAATCGGGTGATCCTCACAGCCCGCCAGCGCCCTCCGGTCCGGGCAGCTCTCGAAGCTCTGTTCCAGCTCGCCAGTGGGGCAGCCACACCACATCTGAGGAGCCGGCGGGCCGCTACCGTCGGTGGGTGTGATCGACAAGCTCTTGAATCCGCTGGGGAGTTCGCTTGGCGCGCCGAATGCACTTTCCTGGTGAGCGTATGGGACGCGATGCGCTCGGCCCTGGCTGTGTTCGGCTTCGTGCGATGAGGGCCTCATCGCGGATGCTCGTGGCTTTTGTCATCGCCGCGGCGGTTCTGCTCGGACCGCTCGTGATGGCATTGGACGGCTGCGCGGCCATGATGATGTGCGACGCCCCGTGCGCCGCGATGTCAGGCGCGGTCGTCGCCACGCCGACACTCACCCCGCTGATGGCTCTGTCGAACGCGGTAATCGTCGCAACGGTCTCCGCGACTCCTGTGACTCGCTCGGTGCTCGAACCGCCTCCGAAGCCTGTTCTCCTCTCCCTGTAGTTCTCGCTCGTAGTTCGTAGTCGCTGATCGACCGGGCCCAGGCCGGCGTCCGCCCGCGGACGTCGCCGGGACTCATGTCGGGGAGAGTCCGTGGACATGACCATGCATGGCAGCGGGTGGCGTCGATGATCAACGCCCTGATCGAACTGTCGCTTCGGAACCGTTTCCTGGTTCTCGGGGGCTTCCTGCTCGTCGGGGCCTGGGGGTACTGGGCGCTGCTCGCGACTCCGATCGACGCCATCCCGGACCTCTCCGACAACCAGGTAATCGTGTTCGCGGACTGGGCGGGCCGCTCGCCTCAGGAGATCGAGGATCAGGTGACCTACCCGGTGACGGTCAGCCTCCAGGGCCTGCCGGGCGTGCGCGTCGTCCGATCCTCCTCGGCCTTCGGCTTCTCGATGATCAACGTGATCTTCGAGGACTCCGTCGACCTCTACTTCGCGCGGTCACGGGTGCTCGAGCGCTTGCAGCTCCTGACGAAGGCGCTGCCGGCTGGCGTCGTGCCGACGCTCGGGCCCGACGCGACAGGCGTGGGGCACGTCTTCTGGTACACGGTCGAGGGCGGCGGCCGCTCGCTGCGGGATCTGCGCTCCATCCAGGACTGGTTCGTCCGGTATCAGCTCAACGCGGTGCCCGGCGTGGCGGAAGTCGCCAGCGTAGGCGGCACAGTGCGCCAGTACCACATCGACGTGGACCCCAATCGCCTGCGCGGCTACCGCATCCCGATCTCCGCCGTGGTGGACGCAGTCATGCGGAGCAACCGCAACGTCGGCGGTAACGTCGTCGAAGCGAACGGCACCTGGACCGTGGTGCGTGGTCTCGGCTTGGTCGAGAGCGTCCGCGACGTCGAACAGATCGTGATCGGTGCCGAAGGCGGCGTGCCGATCTACGTCGGCCAGGTGGCCACGGTCAAGGTCGGGGACGCCTTCCGAGCGGCCGCCCTGGTGAAGGGTAGCGAGGAAGCGGTTGGTGGCGTCGTCGTCGCCCGCTATGGCGTCAGCACGGTTGACGTCATTCGGGGTGTGAAGGAGAAGATCGGGGCGCTCCAGACCGGCCTGCCGGCGGGCGTCCGGATCGTGCCGTTCTACGATCGCTCGGCGCTCATCGAGCGGGCCGTCGGCACGCTGCGGCGATCGTTGATCGAGGAAACGATCGTCGTCACCGTCGTCAACGTCCTATTCCTGCTCAACGTGCGCTCGGTGCTCATCGTGACCATCCCGCTGCCCCTGGCCGTGCTGACGTCCTTCCTATTCATGTACTACCTCGGCATCTCGTCCAACATCATGTCGTTGGCCGGTATCGCCATCGCGATCGGTGTGCTGGTTGACGCGGCCATCGTCGTGACGGAGAACGCGTTCCGCTACATGGAGCGGCACGGCGTCAACACGCGCAATCGCGCGCGGGTGCTGGAGGCGGTGGCGGCGGCGACGCGGGTGGTGGGCCGCCCCATTTTCTTCTCGATGACGATCATCATCTTGGCCTTCGTGCCGGTGTTCGCGCTGACCGGCCAGGAGGGCAAGCTCTTCCGGCCGCTGGCGTTCACCAAGACGTTCTCGATGATGGGGGCCACGCTCCTGTCCGTCACTCTGGTGCCGGTGCTGTGCAGCCTCATCATCGGCGGCCGCATCCGCGGCGAGGAATCGAACCCCATCATGCGCCCGCTGATGTGGCTGTACCGGCCGATCCTCGGATGGGTGCTCCGGCATCGCGTCGCGACGCTGGCGGCGGCCGTCCTGGTGTTCGTGGGCGCCGTGGCAGTCATCCCGCGAATCGGTCGTGAATTCATGCCGCCGCTGAACGAGGGCGACCTGATGTTCATGCCGGTGACCGACCCGGCCATCGGCCTGCCGCAAGCGATCGAGATCATCAAGAAGCAGAACGCTGCGATCGCCAGTGTGCCGGAGGTGGCCGGCGTCGTTGCCAAGATAGCCCGCGCGGAGACGTCGACCGACCCGGCGCCCATCAACATGGTCGAGGCGGTCGTGAATCTCAAGCCCGAGCGTGAGTGGCGGCCGGGCATGACGCGCGAAAGGATCATCGCCGAGGCGGACCAGGCCGCCGCCTTGCCCGGTGTCACCAACATCTGGACGCAGCCCATCATCAACAGAATCAACATGCTGACCACGGGCATTCGATCCGAGGTCGGCGTGAAGGTCAACGGCGCCGATCTCGGCGTCTTGCAGGAGCGAGCGCGGGCGGTTGCCGACGTGTTGCGGACCATTCCGGGCGCAGCCGACGTGTACCCGGAGCAGGTCACGGGGGCGCCCTACCTCGACATCAAGGTGAACCGGGAGGCGGCTGCCCGGCACGGCATCAACGTCGGCGCGATCCACGACGTGATCGAGACGGCCGTCGGCGAGACCAACTTGACGACGACGATCGAGGGGCGCCAGCGGTTCCCCGTGCGCGTCCGCTATGCCGAGCGATATCGCAGCGACCCGAAGGCGCTGGGCAGCGTTCTGGTGAGCGCGCCGAACGGGACGCAGATCCCCCTCGCGCAGCTCGCGACGCTGCGGCAGGTGGAAGGGCCGTCGATGATTTCGAGCGAAAATGGCCTGCTGGTCGTCAGCATCTTACTCAACGTCCGCGGCCGTGACGTCGGCGGATTTGTCGAGGAGGCGCGCCACCACGTCGCGCAGCGCGTCCGGCTGCCGGCGGGCTACTACATCGGGTGGAGCGGACAATATGAAAACGAGGTCCGGGCCCGCCAGCGGATGCTCGTTGTGATCCCGGTCGTCATTCTCGTGATCTACGTCCTGCTCTACCTGACGTACCACTCGTTCCTGGAAGCGGCGCACGTGCTGCTGGCCGTGCCGTTCGCGCTGTCCGGCGGCATCTACCTGCTCTGGGGTCTCGGCTACAACTTCTCCGTCGCCGTGTGGGTCGGCTTCATCGCCCTGTTCGGCACCGCCGTGCAGACCGCCGTCGTGATGGTGATCTATCTGGAAGAGGCCGTTGAGCGGAAGCGCGAGGCGGTCGGTGGCCGCTTGACGCGCCCCGCGCTGCTGGAGGCGATCACGGAGGGCGCATTGCTGCGCCTGCGGCCCAAGGTCATGACGGTCTCGACCGTGGTCGCCAGTCTCCTGCCGATCATGTGGAGCACCTCGACCGGCTCCGAAGTCATGAAGCCGCTGGCCACGCCCGTCCTCGGCGGCATGGTGACCTCGCTCGCTCACGTCCTCCTGGTGACCCCGGTCATCTTCTACTGGCTTCGCGAGCGCGAGCTGCGCCGCGAGGAGCGGGCGGAGCAGCACGATCTCCGGCCGGCGCCCGAACACGAGTGAGAAGGGGGAACCAACCATGACGCTTCGACGTGTCGCAGTGATGCTGGTCCTCACGATCATGATCCCCGGAGTCGCGTGGGCCACGGATCTCAAGCCGATCAAGGCTCAGCGGGCAAAGGACATCACGGTGACGTTGCTCAGCGAGACCGGGCAGTGGAAGCCGGGGAGCAACAGCTTCGTCCTCCAGTTCACCTCGGCCGACAAGAAGGCGGCAGATGTCGGTAAGGTCGCTCTCAGCACGAGCATGCCGATGCCGGGCATGGCGCCGATGGCAGCGGCCGCGACTGTCGAGCCAGAAGGGCCCGGACGGTATCGCGGCACGATCGGCTTCCCGGACGCCGGCGATCGGCAAGTCACCGTGCGCTGGGATGGCCCGGCCGGAAAAGGCTCGACCCGCTTCACCGTTCCGGTGCGCTAGGAGGTTACGATGAAACGAGGGGCGTCGCTGGTGGGGGCGGCCGTGATGGTGCTGCTCGTCGTTTCTTGGGCGCATGCGCAGCCGCCAGTCGATCGCATGACCGTGGATGAGCTGATCGCACGTGCGCTGGCCGCACATCCCGAGATCGGAGCGACTCGCCTGGAGGTGGATGCCGCTTCGGCCCGTGTCCAGCAGGCCGGCCTGCGGCCGAATCCCATGCTGGACGTCGGAGGGCAGAAGGCGCTGGGACCCGACAACAACCTCGTCGTGGGCGTGACGCTCCCACTGGACCTCAACGGCCGGAAGGAGGGACGCGTCGGTGTTGCAGAACGCGAACTGGACGTGCGGCGCGCCCAGCTCGCCGAGCGCGAGCGACGCCTGCGCGCGGATCTGCGGATGAAGGCGAGCGAAGTGCTGGCTGCCCGGCGCAACCTGGGAACGACCCGCGATCTCCTCGAAACCAACCGGCGGGCCATCGACATTCTTCGGGCGCGGGTCCGCCAGGGGGCGATGCCTGCACTCGACGAGAATCTGCAGGCCGTCGAGACGAACCGGCTGGAGACCATCGTGACCACGCTGGCTAGCCGCCTCGATGTTCTCCTCTTGCAGCTGAAGACGCTTGCCGGGCTGCCTCCCGAAGCGCCGCTCGATCTCGTGGGCGACCTCGCTGGGGCCGGCGCCCTACCCGACCAGGGCGATGTGACCCGCCGGGCTGCCCAGGATCGGCCCGACCTGGCAGTCGCCCGCGGAGAAGCCGCTGCCGCCGCTGCCCGTATCCGCAAGGAAGAGGCCGAGGGGCGGTGGGACGCCAGTGTCAACGTGGGCTACCAGCGGCAGCAGATGGGATTCGGCGTGATGGGCATCACGAAGAGCGGCGGTCTGCGCGAGGTGGAGGACACGTTCCACTATTTCGGCGGCGGGTTCACAGTGACCTTGCCCGTACGCAACCGCAATCAAGGCAATATCGCAGCGGCGCGAGCGGAGGCCGCGGCGGCGGAGCGCCGGCGTGATCTCCTGGATCTCACCGTGCGTCAAGAGATTGCCGCTGCCTATGCGCAGCACGCGGGCGCACGCCGCGGGGCCGATCTCTACGAGCGTGGAGTCCTCCAGATCGCGCGGCGCAACTTCGACACCATCCGTCAGGCCTACGAGCTGGGGCGTGGGTCACTGCTGGACGTCATCGCGGAGCAGCGGCGCTACATCGAGATCGAGGCCGGGTATACAGACGCGCTGAAGCAGCTCTACGACGCCGTGGCCGAGGTCGAGCGCGCCACCGGGTTGCCGTTGCGCTGAGGGAGAAAGCGATGGGCGAGAAACCGACGCGTGGGATGGTTGGCCGGTGGGTCGCAGGCGCCGTCGCCGTTGTGCTCCTGCTCGGTGCCGGTGCAGTGGCCGGCGTGTTCTGGAGCGAGCGGCGAGCCGCAGCGCCGCCTGAGGCGGCAAGCCCCTCGTCACGGCCGGCGCCCGGCGCGCACGCGGGGCACGGCGGTGGCGCACCCGCCACCGGCGCCGGCGCATCGACCAGTAACGACGAGCCGGTCGAGGTTTCGCTGACGGCGGCGGCCGCGCAGCGTGCGGGCATCCGCCTGACTCCGGTCAAGTCCGCCGTCGTCAGCACCGGCGTGACCGTGCCGGGCACGGTGACGTCCAACGCGTATAGAGACACGAAGGTCAATGCGCTCGTCGGGGGCATCGTGCGAGAGGTCAGAGTAGAGCTGGGGGCCGATGTGCGCCGCGGTCAGGCGCTCGCCGTCATCTTCAGCAACGACCTGGCCGAAGCGCAGATGCGTTATCTATCGCTCCGCGCCATGCTGCAGGCAGACGAGCAAAAACTTGCGCGCACGCAGAATCTCACGGAGATCGGTGCAGCCAGCCGGCAGGAGCTCGAGGAAGTTACGGCCGTGCATTCAGCGCGCGCCACGGAAGTCGCAGCCGCGGCGCAACGTCTGCAGTTGCTTGGCCTCGGACGGTCGCAGATCGAACGTCTGACCGAGCCCTCGCAAATCGTGTCCGAAGTGACCGTCGCGGCTCCGGCAGACGGCGCCGTGATCGCCCGTTCCCTCAATGTTGGGCAGGTCGTCGCCGCCGGCCAAGAGCTGTTCGTGGTGACCGATCTGTCCACGGTGTGGGTGATCGGCGATCTCTACGAGAAGGACTTCGCCGCCGTCCGCGTCGGCACGTCGGCCGCGGTGAGGGTGCCTACCTCGGAGGCATCGGCAATCAGGGGCCGAGTCGCGTACATCGATCCTCGGGTCGACCCGGCGACGCGAACGGCGAAGGTGCGTGTCGAGGTGCCGAACCGCGGCGAGCTGCGGCTCGGCAT
>Ga0111538_10003826_pt1 | contig 20997 bp, 10 predicted proteins | sample SoiMethybrSBSTD1_FD_79669 | JGI IMG/M metagenome (GOLD analysis project Ga0111538, IMG submission 79669) | Bulk soil microbial communities from a Populus tree surrounding site in Tennessee, USA - Soil MetaG P. TD hybrid SBSTD1 (version 2)... | ecosystem: Environmental > Terrestrial > Soil >... | reverse complement strand
GGGCCTCCCGAGGACCGACCCGGCAGCCTCTCGCCTACCGTCGCGCTGGATTCTCCGGCGCCCCCGTCGAAGTCGCGCTTCGATTTTGGACGACGTAACGCATCACGAGGACGCCATTGAGGCTTGAGGCCACGTAGTACTTGAGTCGTCGCATGACAGCCCTCCCGGGTGGGGCGCACTCGGCCGGCTGCGCCGCGGGATCATCCCCCGGCGCTGAAGCCTGCGTCCATGACGAAATCCGCGCCGGTGATGGAACGGGCGCCGTCGCCAGCGAGGAAAACGATCACGCGAGCAATTTCGTCGGGCTCGGCCATGCCGGCATCGCGGACGAGCGCCGCGAGCGCCGCGTCCCTGCCCGATGCCGCCGCCACTGCCGTCGGCCAGAATGCCGTGCCTTCCCAGATCGGCGTGGCCACGGCGCCCGGCGAGACCGAGTTCACGCGGATGCGCTTGGACGCCCCCTCGAGCGCCGCCACGCGTGTAAGGAAGCGCACTGCGGCTTTGCTGACACCGTAGGCCGCATTGCCCGCGACAGCTCGTGCGCCTGCGGCGGAAGCCACGTTCACGATGGATCCGCCCGCTCCCGATGCCATGGCGGCCAGGGCGCATCGCGTGCCGAGGAAGACGCCGTCGAGGTTGACGGCATGGACGCGCCGCCACTCCTCGAGCGACAGGTCCACGAGGGGCTTTGCCAGGGCAACGCCGGCGCAGTTCACGCAGACGTCGAGCGTGCGCCCGCCGGCAGTAGCATGGGAGACGACGGCCGCCCATTCCTCCGGCGAGGTGACGTCGAGCCGTGCCGCGACGGCGTCGAGCCGCGAGGACCGGATTTCCTGCACCGCGCCCTCGACGGCGGGGGCATCTAAGTCCGCAGCGATGACTCGTGCTCCCTGCGCGGCGAAGAGAGAAGCGGTTGCTTTCCCGATGCCGCTTGCCGCGCCAGTGACGAGTACGGTTTTGCCCGCGAAGGGCAGGTCCGATGTGCTGCTCACGCCAACGTGGTACCCAGGGTCAGGAGCCGCGTCAAACCTTCCCCGACTGTGGTACGATCCGCCGGAGCCACTCCGAGGACACCTTCCATGGACCGAACCATCTCGCAAGGGCTTCGCTTCGCCGTCATCCTCGCGGGCGCCATCGTCGCCCCGTATCCCCAACAGCCCCTCGCCGCAGCCGAGGACTGGGCGGACGCACGGAATCCCGTCACCGACGGTCTCGAGCTCTGGCTCGACGCCAGCCGCCAGGAGGCGCCGCGCCGGGAGCGGAAGCTGCCGAGTCTCGAGGACGGCGCGCTCCTCTCGGCCTGGTTCGACGCGAGCGGCAAGGGGCGTCATCTCACGCAGAGCCATCGCTCATCCCAGCCGCGGATTCGCGTGGGCCGCGCCGACAGCGGCGACGTGGCCGCCGTCGTCTTCGATGGCGAAGACGACTACCTGGAGGTGCGGACCGAGCCTCTCGCGCTGACGGAATACACGCTGTTCATCGTGGCGGCGCCGCGCTCGAACGCGGGGTTCTTCCGGGCCTTTCTCGCGGCGAGCCGCGTCGGCCAGAACGACTACACGAGCGGCTTCACCGTGGACCTCGGGCCCGCGGCGACGCCATCCTGGAGCGTGCTCAACGTCGAAGGTCCCGGCTACGGCGGCGCTCTCGACTTGCTGCGGGACGACCAGCCGCTGGGAGACTCGTTCCACGTCCTCTGCGCGACCGCGGGTACCGGCGCCGTGGCGCTGTTCCTGGACGCCCTGCCCCAGGAGACGCGCCCCCGGGACGCAGTCCCCATGACGCTCGAGCAGTTGACCGTCGGAGCGCGCATCTACTGCAACTCGGGCGAGCCGCCGTTCGCGAGCGGCTTTCTGCAGGGTGCTATCGCTGAAGTGATCCTCTATCGCCGATCGCTTGGCGCCGCCGATCGGGCAGCCGTGACGGAGTATCTCCGCCGGAAGCACGGGCGCCTCATCGGCGCGGTGAGCCTCGACGAGGCGGTGAGCGGCTTCTCGACGAACGACGGCAGCGTCCGCGTTGTCCCGGTGCCGCCGGGAAAGCCCGGCGGAGCGCCGGTCCAGGTCCTGTTGCCGGGCTTCGATGTCGACACGCTGCCTGTCCACCTCACCAACGTGAACAATTTGCGCTATCGCTCCGCCGATGGAGCTCGGCCGCGGGTGCTCGTGGCCCTGACCTATGACGGTCGGATCCTGCTCCTCACCGATAGCGATGGGGACGGCCTCGAGGACCGAGCGACGGCTTTTTGGGACCGGCAGACTCTGCGAGCGCCGATCGGCATGGCGCTGACGCCGCGAGGATCGCCCTCCGGCTTCGGCGCGTACGTGGCGTCGAAAGGCAAAGTCTCGCTCGTCCTCGACACCGACGGCGACGACGTCGGGGACCGCGAAGTCATCGTCGCTCAGGGCTGGACCGAGCTCCAGCACGGCGTCGACTCGCTGGGAGTGGCCGTCGCGCCGAGCGGAGAGGTGTACTTTGGCCTTGGCTGCGCGAATTTCACGAACGCGTACCTCATCGACGTGGCGACGGGAAAAGCCGGCTATCGTCTCGACAGCGAGCGCGGGACGATCCTGCGCGTCGCGCCGGACTTCAGCTCGCGGCGGATCGTGTGCACCGGCATCCGATTCCCCGTCGCGCTCGGATTCAATCGTCACGGCGATCTTTTCGCCACGGACCAGGAAGGCGAGACCTGGCTGCCCAATGGCAATCCGCGCGACGAGCTGCTGCAGATCCTCCCCGGCCGGCACTACGGCTTCCCGCCACGCGACGCGAGGCATCTACCCAACGTCATCGACGAGCCTTCGGTCTACGATTACGGCCCGCAGCATCAATCGACCTGCGGCCTCGCGTTCAACGAGGCGGTGGGCCCCGGCGGCGCGTTCGGCCCAAGCCACTTCGCGGGAGATGCGTTCGTCGCCGGCTACTCGCGAGGCAAAGTCTATCGCACGCGGCTCCATCGGCTGGACGGCGAGCCGCCGCTCTACCTCGCCCGCACGTCGATTTTCGCCGCGCTCGGGCTCCTCGCCGTCGAGACGTGCATCTCACCCCGCGGCGACCTGATCCTCGCCGCTCACTCGGGGGGGCCCGACTGGGGCAGCGGGCCGCTCGGCGAAGGCACGCTCCTTCGCGTGCGCTACGCCCGCCGCGAGCTGCCGCAGCCGGCCGCCGTCTGGGCCGAGTCCCCCATCGAGACGCGAGTCGCATTCGACCGGCCGCTTGCCGCGGGCCAGCTCGAGGATCTGTCGTTCGAAATCATCTACGGCGAGCACGTCCGCGCAGGAGACCGCTTCGAGGTCCTCCGCCCCGGATACGAAGCCGTCAAGGAGCAGCAGCGAGCGGAGCGGCGGCGGCTCGCCGTGGAAGGGGCGGCGCTGTCGGCGGACCGCCGCACGATTCTCCTTCGCACGCGGCCCCATCCGTTTCGGTCGCACTTCGCGCTCCAGGTCGCGTCGAAGTCGGGGCAGCTCGACACCGAGCTCGACTACGACCTCTGCGGCGCCGAGGCGGTCTGGACCCGAGCGCCCGCTCCGAAGAGCGGCACGCCCGCACAAAGTCCGACCGCGGCCGCGGTGGCGGCCTGGAGCGGATGGCTCCCCCACTTCGACCCGGGCGCCTGTGCGACGTTTTTGTCGGGCGCTCCCCGCGGCGATGACCTCGCCCACGTCCTGGCGACTCCCGGGCAATTGACGGTCCGGGCGCGCATCGACCTACCCCCCGGGCCGCACGAAATCTCGGCGCGCGGCTCCGCGCCGTTCCAGCTCCGCGTTGGGGCCGCTGCCGGCGCATCCGAGCGCAGCCCGGCCGGCGGCCACGAGCTCAAGCTCCGCGCGAATCCCGACGACGGCCCCATCGTCCTCGAGCTGCGGCTCGAAACCGGGAGCTCCCCCTCGTTCTCGATCACCACGCGGCGCGACGGCGAGCCTTACGATCGCGCGATCTCGGCGCAGCGCCTCGTGCCGCCGTGGGTCGCAGAGCCGCCCGCCCTGCGCCTGGCAGCGGGGGACAAAGCCGGCTCGGCGCGGCAGGACGCCGAGGTCACAGGCAACTGGCTGCGAGGTCGAGAGGTCTACTTCGGCGAGGGGAAGTGCTCGAACTGCCATCGCATCCGGGGGGAAGGGCGCGACGTCGGGCCGGACCTCTCGAATCTGGTGCACCGGGACGCCGAGTCGGTCCTCCGCGACATCACGCAGCCCAGTTTCGCGATCAATCCGGACCACGTCGGCTACACGGTGCTCCTCCGGACCGGGGAAGTGCTCACGGGGCTCTTGCACTCATCGCCGGACGGCTCGATCCACATATTCGACATCGAGGGGAAAGAGACCGTCGTCGCGCCGAAAGACCTCGATTCGTTCCAGCCGAGCGCTGTCTCGCTCATGCCGGAGGGGCTCGACAAGACGCTCGGGCCGGCGAAGACGGGAGACCTCCTCGCATTCCTGCTCACGCCGCCGCCGTCCATGCCTCCCGCCCCCAGCGACCCTGTCCACGCCCCGCCGCCGCCGCGGAGCCGTGACGAGATCGCCCGGACACTCGAGGGCTCGGCTGGGCTGCCCGCGGAGCCCGCGCCACTCCGGATCCTCCTCGTCGCAGGGCCCAAAGACCACGGGCCCGGAGAGCATGACTACCCCGCCTGGCAGCGCGTGTGGGCTCGACTCCTCAGCTTCGCGAACGGGGTAAGCGTACGCACGGCCTGGAACTGGCCGTCCGCGAGCGATCTCGAGCAGTCGGACTTGATCGTTTTCTTCCAGCAAGGCGCCTGGACGCCCGAGCGGGCAGCGGCGATCGACGCGCACCTCGCGCGCGGCGGCGGCATCGCCTACCTTCACTACGCGGTGGACGGAGGCAAGGACCCCGCGGGCTTCGCCGAGCGCATCGGCCTCGCGTGGCAGGGCGGCAGATCGAAATTCCGGCACGGAGACGTCCAGCTCGACTTCACGCCGAGCGCCGGCCACGCCGCCGGCCACCTTATTGGGCGCAATTTCCGCGAGCTCCGGCTGCACGACGAAAGCTACTGGGACCTCGTCGGCGATCCCGGGCGCGTCCAGGTGATCGCGACGGCCATCGAGGACGGCGCGCCGCGCCCCCTGCTCTGGACGCGCGAAGTCGGCCGCGGGAGAGTTTTCGTCTCGATCCTCGGGCACTACTCCTGGACTTTTGACGACCCGCTGTTCCGGATTTTGCTCCTCCGCGCGTTCGCGTGGTGCGCGCACCAGCCGATCGACCGGCTCGACGATCTCGTGCTGCCGGGCGCAGCGCAGGCCCCTGCCGCCCCTTGATTGCGCCACACCGTGCAAGCGGCGGCGGGGCGAACCCCGCGCGGCGTTCATCGAGCCGGCGGCAGCTTCCCTTCCCATTCCGCGAGGACCCAGCCGGCGATGGCCGCCATCTCCGTCGCGGTCTTTGCGCCCCGGGTGCCCGGCGATGCGTCGGCGATTGCCTGAGCGCGCGTCCGAATCTCCGCAAGCGACGCGAGCGCAGGGCGGATCTCGCTCGAGAGCTCCTCGCGGTCTTTCGCGGAGAGCAACGCGGGATCGACGGGCCGGTCCGGCACTTTCATGACTCCGCCGCGGCGCGTCCAGCCGGTCCACCGATTGAGCCGGCGATGGAGCGCGAGCAGGTCGTCCACAGCAGAGGCTGGCGTGGAATCGTCGAAGAAGGTCTCCTTCAAGCGCCGCCGGAAATCCGCATCCTCGAGCTCCGGTCGCGCGGAGAACTCGCGGAAAGAGAACCGCGTGACACGGACCAGCAGATCGTCCCAGCCCGCGGAGCCCTCCGGTCCCCAGCGAGTGTCGAACGCCCAGGGGTGCTCGTAGGTGAAGTTTTCCATCGACGGGATCACTCCAGCTAGCCCGTCCCGCGCGGCCGTTCGGCAGAGCCCCTGGAAAAAACCAGCGTCGTCCCAGTAGCCGTGCCAGAGGATTTTTGGGTTTTTCACGAGCTCGGCCCCCGTGGCGTTGTGCGGCGCGAGAAACACGATGTATCGGGGATCGTAAGCAACGCCGAGGGTCGCGTACTTCGGATTGATCATCTCGATCGCCTCCGGCTTTCGTGACCAGACGTGCCGGGAGATCTCGTCGACGAACTCCCACTCGCGCCGGAGCCCGGCGCCGCCGGCGCACGCCGTGCACTCGCAGGAGCCATAGTCCGAGTGCTCGAGGAATAGCCCGTCGGCCTGCGGATAAAACTCGTCGAAGAGCTCACGGCAGTAGCCGAGCTGGAACTCGCGGGCAGCGGCCTTCGACGGGCAGAGGCCCCGGCCCATCGAGTGGATCCCCCCGGTCACGGCGGGCTTGCCGCTGGCGTCAGTCGCTCCCAGCTCCGGATGCGCGGCTCCATAGCGGTTGACCCCGTCGTAGGCGAACGGCGTGAGGCCAAGGAGGACGCGGATCTTCCGGGAGTGCGCGTGATCGATCACTTTCCCCGCAAAGTTCTCACGGACATTCCGGTGCTCGCGGTTGTAGTCCCACGTCTCGGGGTAGCGTCGCGACGGAAATCCCCCGCCGATCCAGAGGATCCAAATGTTGGCGCCGTCATCCGCCATGCGGTCGGCGATGCGGCGATAGTCATCCAGGCCGTAGGTCGGGTTCCGCGAAAGGATGAAATAGTAGCCGCGGTACGTGAACGGAACGCTCGTGGCTGCGGACTCCCGAGCTCCCGCCGGTATCACTCCTCCCAAGGAGAGCAGCGTGACGAGGGCCCGCAGCACCCGCTTCACTGCGGGCCGTCCCCCTCGACGAGCGCCACGCTGGGCGGCTTCGCGTAGTCGCGCCAGAGCCTCTGCAGCTCCTGGACGCTCAAAGCTCCGTCGTGGAGGACGAGACGGTAGCGCGAAATGAACGAGCTGCCCGGGGCCAGCTCGAAATCCCCGTCCTGGCAGGGCGCGTAGTTGAAAAACGGCTCGGCTTCATGGATGCGCATGTTCTGCGGCGCACGGAAATTCGACGGGTGGCAGAGGAAACTGATCCCCGCGACTTCTCCACCCACTTTGCCGAAGACTTCGCACCACCAGGCGCTCGTGCCGTGACCGTCTTTCCGTGTTTTCCCTTCGCTCGTGATGAACTCGCAGCCGGCGGGCCCTTCCCAGTCCGCGCTGCCGCGGAACCCGAAGCCTCCGTACCGGTGTTGGCGGAATCGCAGCGGGCTGGAGCCGGCGCACTTCTGCACCGACGTGAAGTCGACCAGGAAATACTGCGGCGCGAACGCGTAGACTTTCACGTCCCAGGTCTCGTCGAGCACGGGCTTCGGCCCGCCGGCGCTCTTGAGGTCGAGGAAACGGTGCGCCGCCCTGACGCCGCCAAAGACCGGGCCGCTTACATCCTCCGCGCCGACGCACTCCACTTTGCCCTCGAGCCGGTTCTGCTCCCAGAAATTGATCGGGTGACCTTCGAAATCGGTCTGCGACCAGGGCATCCAGATGCCGTGGTGGTGCTTGTGGTTCGGCGGGGAGTCGTTCGTCAAAATCCGACCCGCGGGCGTGTACACGGGGTGCAAGTAGCCGCTGCGTGCGTAGAGCGGCTCGACGTTGCTCGGCGGGGGCACTTCGCCCACGTTGTAAACGAAGACCGGCTTGCCGTGCGCTTCCACCCGGATGCGCGCAGGGCCTTCGGAGGACGATCGAACCGCGCTCACGGCGGGGGTGCCGGCGTCTCGAGTCGCCGCACGCTGCGTGAGTCGGTACCGGCGCTTGCCTGCCGGCGGGAGATCCGCTTCGAGGATCCAGACGATGGCGCGGGGTGGGCCGGGGTCGATCTGGAACGCGGGGACCTCGCGGCCGGATGGCACCTCGGCCAAGAAGAAGTCCGCCGGCCCGAGGCGCTCCGGCATCTTCAGCTTCGAAGGGATCTCCCAGCGAATGGGAGTTTCGTGGCGAAGCCAGCTCCCGGCGCCGACTTCGAGCACGATGGGCTCCTCCCCCAGCGGCGGCGAGCCCAGAGACTGCGAACGCGGGAGGACGAGTGCGACAAGGAGCACCACGGCGGAACGGAGCAGCACCATTGTTTCTTTCCTCCGATTGGGGATACTCGCGGTCGATCGTACTCGGTCGGTCCTTCATCCTCCATACGACTCGGCGCGAATGCCCTGGCTCGGGATCTGGTTCGAAAGCCTCGCCGGTGAAGGCGGCGCGAGAAGCCCGGAGCACTTCCGGGGGCTCGCTCCGCCGGTCGTCTACCCCTACGCGCGGAACTTCGTCGAGGAGGAAGGAAAGCGGCTGGTTCGATCGAGCGACCCCGGCCGCCTCCTGCGGGATCGAGAGCGATTTCAGGTCTATTATTCCCTCCATCACGACTCGGTGGAGACCGGGATCGACCGGCAGGGCTGCTCGATCCTGGGCTGGCTCTTCCGGCACTTCGAGACGGACTCGCGCAGCACACTCAGCGCGCGCTTCAGCGAGATTCCGATCGTCATCCACTGCGAGGACGCGGCGCGTGCCGCGGCGATGGCGAATGCGCTCGCTTTGCTGCGTTTCCTCAGCGCCTCGGAGGATCAGGCGATCGCGAAGATTCTCGTCCATCCCTGGAACCCGTTCCGCGGAAGCCCCGCGCTCGCGGCGGCGGATTACGAGCGGCGCGTCATCGAGTTCCTCCACGGCGAGATTTTCTATCCGGAGGACGTCACGTTGTTCGACGTCCTCGGCCGCAACGACTTGAAAGCCCACCGGACGCTGGAGCCTTGCTGCCTCACGCAGATCGGGTTCGTGGGCCCGCTGCTTGAGTGGGTGGACGAGTGCTGGCCACAGTCCGCCGCAGAGGGCGTCGAGCTCCTCGCGAAGCTCCGCAGCTCACTCGCCGACGAGTCGCGCTACCTGCGGCGCAGGGAGCGTGCGGGCTGATGCCGCCTCGCGGTGTCTTCCTCGCGGCTGCCTGCGCCGCCGTGATCTCGAGCGGAGCCTCCAGCGCGGAGCCCCCCACGGGCAAGCCGTGGCTCGACATGGATTACGGCCCGTTCCTCACGGCGTCCATCGAAGCGCCGTATCCGGCGGGCAACATCGCGATGAAAGGCGTCGCCATCCGCCTCGCGCGAGCGTTAGGCGGCGCGCGCAACGAGGCCGTGGTCTTCGACACCGACCTCCTGCGCTACTCCGTCGGTTGGACGGGCGGCTACGTGGATCTGAAAGGCGTCGTTTTCGACGGGGAGCACTGGGCGTACCCGAAAATCGCCGGCGAACAGGTCTTCGGCACGGCGACCGCGCCGGGCTGGGCGCACGGCGGCTCTTTCGCCGACCCGAGGCCGCGGCCTTACGGCCCGCTCCCCCGCGCATGGGCGCGGTGGAGAGGCATGTACCTTCACGGCGAGCAGGTGGTGCTGGCGTACACGGTCGGGGATGTGCAGGTGCTCGACGCTCCCGGGCTCGAGACTCGCGGCGGGCTTGCGGCGTTCACCCGAACGCTCGAGGTCGGCCCTTCGGCCGTGGAGATGATCGTCGAGGTGTTGTGTGTGCCGGGCCCGCCGCCCCGAGTGACCCCCGGCGGTTCCGGAGTTCGGTGGTCGAGCGAGCCGGGCCGCGCGAAGCCGCTGGCGTGCACGTCGATCGCGGTGGCCGCGACGGGCCCGGGGGCTCGAGGAACGGACTGGATCGCCACGCCCGAGGGCCGTGTCCGCCTACGGTTCCCCCCTTCGAGCGATCTCCGCCGCCTCAAAATCTTCACCTTCGGCGGCGCTGCGGCCGACCTCGCACAGTTCGACGAGCTCGTGAAAGCGGCGGAGCCTCCGCTCCCGCTCGAGCGCTGGACGCACGGCGGTCCACCGCGCTGGCCCGAGCGCCTCACGACGCGCGGTGAGATCGGCCGCGGCGATGGCCCGTTCGCCGTGGACACATTGACCTGGCCCGACGAGAACCCGTGGCGCTCCTGGCTGCGGTTCGGAGCCTTCGACTTCCTGCCCGGCGGCGACCGCGCGGCGGTCACGACGTGGAACGGGGACGTGTGGGTCGTTAGCGGCATTGACGAGCGCCTCGAGCACCTCGAGTGGCAGCGCATCGCCACGGGGCTCTACCAGCCGCTCGGCCTCAAAGTGGTGAGTGGCGACGTGTATGTCCTTGGGCGCGATCAGATCACACGCCTCATCGACGAGAACGGTGACGGCGAGACGGATTTCTACGAGTGCTTCAACAACGACCACGAGAACACCGAACACTTTCACGAGTTCGCGCTCGACCTGCAGACGGACGCTGCCGGAGATTTCTACTACATGAAAGCCGCGCGGCACGCATCTCCCCCGCTCGTGCCGCAGCATGGGACTTTGCTACGCGTCGCGCGTGACGGCTCCCGCACCGAGATTGTCGCGCGAGGTTTCCGCGCGCCGAACGGGCTCTGTATCACGCCGGCCGGCGAGTTCTTCAGCAGCGATCAGCAGGGGCACTGGATTCCCGCGAACCGGATCAACCGCCTCGAGCCGGGCGGCTTCTACGGCAACGTCGCCGCGTACCACGACGGCCCCGACCCCACGTCGTACGACCCTCCCCTCTGCTGGATCCATCCTTCGATCGATCGCTCGCCGAGCACGCTCGTCCTCGTCGAATCTCCCGCCTGGGAGCCGCTCCGCGGGCAGCTCCTCAGCGTCTCGTACGGCACCGGCCAGGTTTTCCTCGTGCCGCGCGACCGCGTGGGGCGTGTCGAGCAGGGAGGAGTCATCAAGCTGCCGTTCGAGTTCGACACCGGGGTCTGCCGCGCCCGTTTTCATCCTCGCGATGGCGCGCTCTACCTCGCGGGGCTCTACGGATGGGCCGGCAACAAGACGCGGCCGGGCGGGTTCTACCGAGTGCGCGCGACAGGGAAGCCGCTCCGCCTTCCCAGCGAGTTTCACGTGCACGAGGATGGCATCGAGCTCGGCTTCACGGACGCGCTCGACCGGATTTCGGCCGAGAGCCCGGGCAGCTACAGCCTCGAGCTCTGGAATTACCGCTGGAGCGCGAACTACGGGTCGCCGGACCTGCGGCTCGACGGCAGAGAAGGGCGTGACGCGCTGCGCGTCAGGGCCGCGACGCTCGCTCCCGGCGCCCGCAGCGTGTTCCTCGAGGTGCCCGGCCTCCGGCCCGCGATGCAGGCGCACCTCGAGATGCGTCTCGCGGCCTCGGACGGAACGCCGATCCGAAGCTATCTCCACTTCACGATCCACGCGCTCGGGCCTCCGCGGCGCGCCCGGGAGCCGCGGCCGGCTGCGAACGCGCAGGATGCTTCCGGCCCCGCGCTCACGGAGGATCGCGGGCTCGTCCTCGAGCTCGCTGCACGCGACCCGCAAGGCCGCGAGGTCACCGACGCGCGCACGTGCCGCGTCGCCGCGTTGCGCGTGCCCGCTGGCTCTGCGCCGAGCCCGTTCATCCCACCGGGGCCGTTCCGCGCCTCGCTCGAAGCCTCCTTGCGGCTTGATCTCGATGAGAACGTAGTTTTCGAGCTCCGCGGCAGCGGCGAGGCGAGCTTGAGCATCGCGGGTGGGGTCGTGCTCGCTCCGCGCGGCGCCGCTCCCTGGGCGGCACGAAGCGCCCCCATCCGGCTGAGCCAGGGGCTCCATCCGATCCGCATCGACTTCTTGAGCCCTCCATCCGGGGACGCCTGGGTGCACCTCTTCTGGTCGAGGGGAGGAGCACCCCTCGAGCCCGTGCCTCCGGCAGCGCTCAGCCATTCCGCGACGCACGCGGGCCTCGTGCGCGGCGCGTCGCTGCGCCGCGGCCGCGAGCTATTCGCATCCCGCCGCTGCGCCCGCTGCCACCCGCCGGAGATTGGCCTCGAGAGGGTCCTCGCTGACCTCCGCGCTCCGGCTCCGCGCCTCGAGGGGCTCGGGTCGAGGCTCGAGCCGAAGTGGCTCGAGCGCTGGCTCGACGACCCTGCCGCGATGCTTCCCAGCGCAACGATGCCGCGCATCGGTCCGAGCGGCACCGCCGCGAGAGATCTCGCGACGCGCGACCTCGCCGCGTTCCTCCGGTCGGACGCCTCACAGCCGCCGCGCGGCTCTGGCGAAACTTCTCCGCCCGAGGTCGCAGCCGAGGGCGAGCGTCTCTGGCGCACTCTCGGCTGTTTCACGTGCCACTCTCTGCCCGGCGACGCGCTCGCGCCGGCGGGTGCGCCCGAACGCCGCAGCTGGAACGCCTCGGCGGGGAAGTGGAAGCGTTCCGCGCTCGTCGAATACCTCGAGTCGCCCGGGCGGCGAGATCCGTCAACGGCGATGCCGGATTTCCGCCTCGCGCCGCGCGAAGCAGCCGCTCTCGCCGCTTTCCTCGAGCTTCGGAGCCCGGAGCCAGAAGGGCCTGCGAGGGAAGCTGCATCCAAGAGCGCGGAAGGCGATCCGCCCCGTGGGCGCGAGCTCGCCGCGAGCCTTGGGTGCTCCTCGTGTCACGAGATCCCAGGCGTCGAGCCTCGACTGCGCGCCCCGCGCCTCGAAGCGCTCGGCAGCGAGCTGGATCGTGGCTGCCTCGCCGATCGTCCCGAGCCGCCGTCGCGGTCCCCGGACTTCCGTTTCAGCGCCGGCGACCGCGAGGCGCTTCGCCGGCTCCTCCGCGGAGGGCGTGAATGGCTGACACAGGATGCGCTGCCCGAAGCCGCGGAGCGGTCGATCGCGGCGCTGCGCTGCACCGCGTGCCACGCGCGGGATGGTGCCGCCGACGCCTGGAGCGAGCTCGAGCCGCTCGACGGATCCACGGCTTTCGGCGACGGGGCCACGGACCCGAGCGAGCCGGCGGGAACGGCGCCGGGGACGATCCATCGGACGCGGCCGTCCCTCACGTGGGCCGGAGAAAAACTGCGACCTGAATGGACCGAGCGCCTCCTCGGCGGCGACCTTCCCTACAAGCCTCGCCCGCACCTGCCGTCCCGCATGCCTGCCTTTCCCGCGCACGCGCGCGTGATCGCGGCGGGGCTCGCCCTCGAGCACGGGCTCGAAGCGGTCACTCCGGAGCGCGGCCCCGTCGACGCAGGCCTTGCGGAGATCGGACGCGCGCTCTGCCAGCCCGGCGCTTTCGTCTGCGTGCAGTGCCATCCCGCGCCCGGCGGCAGGGCTCTTGCTGGACCCGACACCGAGACCATCGCGCTCGAGCGGATCGCGGAACGCCTCGCCGAGCCTTTTTACTTCCGATTCCTCGAGAACCCCGACGCGTACCTGCCCGGAACATTCATGCCGCGGTTCTCGGACGACGCAGGCCGCAGCGTGATTCGCGGAGTGCTCGAGGGAGACGCGCACCGGCAGTTCGAGGCCCTCTGGCACTATCTCCGGAGCATCGAATCCACGCGGTGACGGGATCCGGCCGCCGCGAGCGTGGCCTGCGCGGACGGATACGAAGAGCGTGCGATTCCTCGGTGAGCGCTTGCCATGCGGGACGGTGCAGGCCTAACATCCTGGCCTCGGTGCGTTTTCCTTGGGTGCTCGGGGACGAAGGGCGGAGACGGCTATGCGCGGCGCACGCGCGAACGGGATCAGGGTCGCGGCGATGGTTGCAGTGGCTGTCGCCATCGGGGCGCCGATTTACACGGAGGAGCGTGTGCTCTTCGACGTCGCGCTCGAGCGCAAGGGCTTTCCGGACTTCGACACGGACCCCGTCATCGACGGCCCCGTGGGCAGCGTCCACCTGATCGGCGTCGACCTTCTGATCCGGCCTTCAGGATTCAGCGATGAAGGCGTGCAGGGTTGGTCCCTCGGGCTGTGGCACGCGGGAATCGACCTCGTTTCGACAACGATCGAAGGCACGGTGACCGCTGACAAATCCGAGGGCGGGCTCGTCGACTTCGGCTTTGTGGCGTACCAGGTCATCGATCCTGCAAGGAACGATGGCAAGCGGGGCGTTGTCCAGGGAGTGATCTTGTCGCAACTGAGGCCGGTTTTCCTCGAGTCCGACAAGCCCAGCGTGGTCGCCCGAAACGTCTACCGGGCCCAGGTGGAGGCTGAGCCCGTCGGCGCCTTCCTGCGCTATGCGGACGGCCTGAAAGGAAGAGGGCAGCCTGTCGTAAACGCCACGACGGTCCGCGGAGATTCCCAGTTTCCTTCCCTGGGCTATCGCGAAATCTCGATCGGCGGGGATGTCCCTCCCGAAGGCGGAGCCTGCGCAGACGGGATCGATAACGACCGCGACACCTGGACTGATTGCGCGGACCCCGACTGCCACGATTTCGCCGCCTGCGGCTTCGAGCTCTGCGATGATGGCATCGACAACGACGCCGATCAGCTCGTCGATTGCCGCGACTTTGATTGCGGCCACTCCGACTCCTGTCGTGAGGACTGCGACGACGGCCTCGACAACGATCGTGACGGCGCCGTGGACTGCGATGACAGCGAATGCTTTCCCGTGTCGCCGTGCCGCATCCCGGAGGATTGCGATGACGGGATCGACAACGACCGCGACGGTTCGGTCGATTGCCAGGACCGCGAGTGCCAGGGAATCGGGGATTGCCCGGGCCCGGAGATCTGCGGCGACAACATTGATAACGACCTTGACGGGCTGCTCGACTGCGCGGACTTCCAGTGCATTGGCATCCTGCCCTGCCTCGGCCTCGAGATCTGTGGAGATGGAATCGACAACAACGGCGATCAGAAAGCCGACTGCGACGACCCTCAGTGCATCCGCATCGGCTCGTGCCTCGGGATCGAGGACTGCGATGACGGCGCCGACAACGACCAGGACGGCAAGGTCGACTGCGACGACCCTCAGTGCGGCGGCGTCCCGCCGTGCCCGCAGCTCGAAATCTGCGCCGACGGTATGGACAACGACGGGGACGGCAAGACGGACTGCGATGACCCCCAATGCGCCCAGATTCCTCCGTGTCCAGGCCCTGAGGTCTGTAACGACCGCTTCGACAACGACCAGGACGGCCTCCTCGACTGCGACGATCCCGACTGCGCGGATCCCGTGGTCTGTGCTCCACGCGAGATCTGCGACGATGGCATCGACAATGACGAGGACCTGCGCATCGACTGCGACGACCGAGACTGCCGCACGGAACTTGTCTGTCCAGCGCCGGAAATCTGCAACGACGGCATCGACAACGACCACGATGGCCTAACGGACTGCAACGACACCGGCTGCGAAAGCGAGCCCGCCTGCGGCGGCGCCTCGGGCTTCGATCTCATCCTCGTGGCGGCGAGCTCACGTTTCGCGCAGGGCCGCAGCATCCTCGACCTCGACAAAGCGGGCGATGGCAAGGTCGCAGTGACAGTCTACATCGTGCCTTTCCCCGGGCCCCAGCGCGATGGAGTCCAGGGCTGGTCCTTGAGTATCGCTCACGATAATAGCCATCTGGGCTTCGATCCCGACAGCGGCGCTCCTACCTTCGACGACACCGATGCGGAGAAAGCGTTCGTGGGAGGCTTCCAAAAGACGGAAGTCGCGAGGCGTTTCCTTGGCGTGGGCGAGGAGGTCGATGGCTTCGTCTCCGCAGTCGTGCTGTCCTTCATCCAACCCGTGACGCTCGATCCCACGCGGGCGCAGACCGTGGCGCACGCAGTGTACCGCGTACTGGGCGGGGCAGCCGAAGCTTCGTGGAAATCGACCCTCATCCGATTTCTCGACGGCCTGCGCGGGTCAGGTCAGCCCATCTCGAACCTCCTCACTGCGCTCGGACAGAGCTTGGAGCCCGTCCACCTCGTTCCGCTCGAGGTGCGTCTCGGGACTCTGGCCGGCGCATTTGTTCGCGGCGATGCGAACGTGGATCACAAGGTCGACATCGGCGATGCCGTCTGGTGTATCAATGAGCTGGTGCGCCGCGGCCCGAGAAGCGTCTGCCCAAGAGCCGCGGACGTCAACGCTGACGGTCTCTACGACCTCTCCGACGTCATGTACCTGATCTCCTGGGAGTTTCTTTCGGGGCCCGGCATTCCGCCCCCCTTCCCCGTGTGCGACGCTGCCGTCGGGCCGAGCGAACTCGATTGCCCGGAGGATGCCGTCTCGTATTGCCGGAATTGATCCTGCTTCCGGGGAGTGGCCCGGCACCAGAGTGACGCCGATGTCGATTTCCGGCCGGTATTCAACTTGGTAGTCCCTTATTGCTCGACCCAATGGCTACCAGTCTGCAAATCCGCGGGCATCGGCCGTTGGACCAGTTGATGACAAGCGCAACCGGGCCGGTATGCTCGTCCGTGAGTTCGGAAGACGCGCGATAGATAATGTCTGCGTAGCGCATTTCTGGAGGGAAAAGAAATGGTTCGCTCAATTGCATTTCTTCCCGCTGTCGTGCTGTCGTTTGCCGGTGCGCCCCTTTCCCGCAGTCAGGAGCCCAACATCGAACTCTCCTACTCGGTGCTGCCGACCGGCGGCGCGCCGCAAGCCGTGCGCTTCCTCGCCTCTGCGGAGCGAGTGCGCGTGTTGCACGAAAGCGCCCTCGAGTCCTGCTGCCTCGACTTCCTTCCCTTCATCGATCTCGAAGGCGGCACCCTCACGATCACCGAGACCAACCAGGGACCACCTTGCGGGTGCGCCGACAGCCCGGTCACCCTTTCCATCACGGTCGCTGGTCTGCCGCCGGGTAGCTATGTCGTCCTTGTCCAAAACGAAGGTGGCCACCTCATCGCCACTGCTTCCGTCGACGTGCTCGACGCTGCGGCTGAGCAGTTCCTTCGGGGAAGGGTGAACGAAGGCGATGTGGTCGACTTGTCCGACGCGATCTACGTTTTGAAGTGGCTCGGGCTGGGCGGTCCCGCTCCGCCGTGCTTCAAGGCCGCGGACGTGAACGACGACGGCACAGCGAACCTCTCGGACGCCATCTATTTGCTGGGATACCTATTCCTTGGCAGCCCCGCGCCGCCCCCTCCGTTCGCAACCGCAGGATTCGACCCGACCCCCGACAACCTCCCGTGCGCGCCCGAGGCGGAGACTATCGAGAGGCTCTTCGTCCGTTCGGGCGACTTCGATGGCGACGGACAGCACGACGATGCTGACGATCTCCTGTTCTTGGACTTCCTACTCCAGGGTGTCGGCGTGCCTGCTTGCAAAGACGCTCTCGATGCGAACGACGACGGCGTCCTCACCGTCGACGATTTGTGCCTTTTCTCCCTTTCCTCCTGTCCGTCACCGCACGGGGGCAACACTGGCCAGCTTGCAGAGCCTCAAGTCTGCGGCCTGGACTCGACGCCGGATAAGCTCGGCTGTGCGTACTCCGGCTGCCCGCCAGGATTTTAGGCGTGAGCCCTGCCACTGGCTATCAGGCGATGGCGCAATGAGCGCCTCGGGGCCGCGCAGGACGTCCTCCATGGCAGAGCAAGCCTGAGAACCTCCGTGTCGTTAGTCTCCGAGACGCGACGCCGACCCCGGAGTGGATGCGACCAGGCGCCCCCTCAAGAAACGGGCTGGCAGGAGTCTGGGCTCCCTTCGCCGGGGGCCACGCGTGGGCTTTCCAGAAAAGGCATGCTCCCGCTTCCCGTGCGGGGCGAGGTCTCGTTCCCCGGATCCTTGACGACAAGGCCTCCAAGCCCTGGCGTTGCAGGGCCCCTTGGCACGAAGCGAACGAGCCCAGCCTTCGAGAGGCTGATGACCGCGGCCCCGGCGAACGCGAGCAACCCGCCAAGGAGCATCCAAGCGCCCGGTGTCCAATGCTGGCGCCACGGCCAGCGGGAGAGCTCCCAAGCGCCTCGCGGGGCATAAAGAAGCCCCATTGACAAGCCGGCCCGCAGGAAGATCGACGCTCCTGTCAGTCGCCAATAGGCCATGAGAAATGCGGGCACACCGAGCAGGTAGGCAGCCAGCATCCAGCGGGAGATCGAGCCTTGCTCGCTCCAGGGCGTCAAGTAGAGGATCACGACCGCGGAGAACATAAGGACGGCCGCGCCGAGCTCGCGGATCAGGCACGCGAAAAAGTCCCTGTACGCGAGACCGATCGCGAAGGCTGCCGCGACGAGAACGTGGACGGGTGCAGCTCCGTGCCAGCTCGTTCGGAAGGCCGGAGCGGCCACCACGAGCACCAGGTCCGCAGCCCCTGCCGCCGTGAACCAGCGCAACGAGCCAGGACGCAGGATCGCGAAGAACACCTGAAGGAGGGCGGCGGTCGCGACGAAGCCTACGCGCGGGCTCGAAATCGTCGCGAGGTCGAGCGTCGAGGGTCCCACGACCGAAAGGGCGAGCACCGTGGCCAGGAGGCCAACTTCCGCCAGATCGAGGCCGCGCCAACGAGCGTAGACATAGAAAGCTGCAGCACCGACCAAGGTGCAGAAGGCGGGCGAGGCCGCGATCGCGGTCAGCGAGCCGAGCAGCTCGAGCTGGGCAGTGCCGAGGGCGGGGAGCTCCGGATAGGACATGCGTCCAGCGGCCGAGGCGGGTTGGAGGAGCCCGAAGAGGGGCAGGACGAGCGGCACGCTGGCGGCCACCCATTGCCCCCATCGGCTGGCGGCCGCGCGGCTGGCCTCGAATAGGACGACGCAGCACGCCAGAACAATGGGAGCGAGCAAGTACATCGCGAAGCCGCTCTCCATCCCCGCTCCCGACCCGAAGGAAAGGGCGAAGTAATAGGTGCGTCCGCAGGCGCAGATGGCCAGCGCAGCGAACAGCGACCAGGGGAACCAAGGCCACCTCCAAGGCGTCCCATTGTCGCGCGCGGCCTCCGAGCCGGCCCGAGCTGCAGGCACAAGCGTCAGGATGCAGAGTCCGAAGAAGACAGGGAAGATCAGCACGCCCGCGTCCGTCGAAGCTCCGCGCGCGAGGTGAAGCAGCGCAGTCAAGAGCAGCGGGTAAAGGAAGAAGCCTAAGAGCTGAATGTAGAAGGGCAGCGCGAAACGTGGGGCGAGCCGTATCCGCAGCCCTCGAAGCACGACCGCGGAAAGAGCGAGAGAAAAGACAAGGCCTCCGAGAAGGAGAGCCGTGCCTGCCAGCGGCCTTGCGATGACCTCCTTGTCGAAGCTTACCGAGAGCGCTATGAGCAGGAACGCCAGCACGAGCAGGATCGACCTCGCATCGTCCCAGACGTTGCCGATCCGGATGATCAGGATCGCCGTGGCTGCCAGCATCGTGATGTAGCCGGCGAGGATCCCCATCAACAGGCCGTCGTAAGAGGAATCCTCCGACGGAGGGAAGATCCTCCCCGCTCCGCAAATGACGAGCAGGGCGCTGACGAGGTAGAAGGGGTTGCTGGCGTAGACGTACCGAAGCAGTCTCATGACGCACCCCCATCGGCAGCCCCCGTCGACCCTGCCGCTATGTTTCACCTCGGGCCGGGGACTGTCAACATCTCGATGGCGTCGTCTACGAAGAGCCGGGCCAGGCTCACTGCGCACGAGGCGGCAAGAGGTAAAGCGTCATGGCGAAAATCAGATAGACCATCAGAACCAGCACCCCAAGGAACCACGCCGACCGTCCACTGCCAGGCCGATCGGCCACGGCGCTTCGTGGCCCTCCCCGTGCTCCACGCTGGCAAACAACTCACTGTGCGTCTTGAGGGAGAACAGCATGCCCAATCCGTAAGCCAGGATGAGCAGCACGGCCAGCCCCCCGCTCAGCTTCTCGGTGAACGCCGACCCGCGGTCAAGTCGACTCTGGCGACCGCCGAAGGAATTAAGAGCGCGGCTGTCCCGAGAAAGAGGAGGCCCGCTTGCAGTCGGGCGGAGACTCGGTTGAATTCCTGCACGTGGTGCTTGAGTCCGCCAAGGATGAAGGAGACGCCTAGCATCCCCCGTCTTGGCCGCCACCGACTCCGTGGCGTGACTCAGCAGCGCCGCGAGGGGTACGATGGCCAAGACGGCGAGCACGAAGAGCAGAGTGTGGGCTTCGGGCTTGAGCCTCGCGGCGGCGAACACTACGGGCACGAATACCACCAACCAGAGCACGGGATTCTGGCGGATTTCTTTGAGCAGCGTTTTCATACGTCACCCCTGGATTGCGTTGATTTCCTGCGAGACTGCAGCACTGTCTCAGGCCGGGCGACGCGAGGAAAGAGCCTCTTGGCATCCACCGAGAGCCAGAATCAACCTGCCGGCGCGATGACCTGCTGGAGCACGAGACATGGAGTGGCACTCCTGGGGCTCCTCTCGTGCGTCGCATCGGGGTGCGTCTCCTTCATTCCCCGAGAAACGTCCATTCCGACGCCGGCGTCCGAAACGGATCCACTCGAGTGGCCACACCGAGACCCCGCTCCTCTTCTCGAGATTGCTTCGCGCCCGCCTCCCGATCTCATGAGCGCAGGGGTCGATGTACAGATCGAGTACGAACTTGGCTTCATCGTCGGAAAGAACAATTCGGCGATGGGCAATCGCCCGTGGGAGTATCAATTCCTGGGGCTCGAAGGACAGGGGTCGATCAGCATGGAAGTGCTGGATGAGGTGGCAAGCGACGCGGATTCTCGACCTCCATCCCGCTACCGATTCGCGACGTCGCATCGAGGCGCCGAGGACTTTCGTCGTGCCTTGCGCGAAGCGGCTGGGCTTCCGGACATGCGGGAGCGCATGGATCACCTCGGGATCAACTGCGCGGAGTTCCTGCTTCATGAGCCGCGGACAGCCAAGGCGCGCGGGCTCATCGTGTCTCTCTCCAGCTGGGGCGGACAGAAGTGGGAGCGCCCCGTGCTGGACGAGCTGCTCTCGCGGGGGTGGGCGGTCCTGGAGTCATCGCCGCCCTTCCTCAGCAGGATCCGCAAGTCCTTCAAAATTCAGTCCGTTGCGGACGTGGTTCCGACGGCGCATGAAGTGGCGGACATATTCAACCAGAGGACGGCGGATGCCGCTTACGGTGTCGAGGCCCTGCTCGGTTTTCTCGCCAAACAGAGGCCGGATCTGCCGCTGGATCCCCTGTTCGTCGTGGGTTACAGCGCGGGCTCGCTCACGGTCCCCGCCGTCGCGCGGCGGCTTGGACCCCGCGTGCGAGGCCTCGTCCTCGTGGGCAGCGGCGCGGATTTCGTGCACCTCTCGATGCGAAGCGGCTTCGAAGGGCAACCTTTGCACATCACGTGGGCTTACGAGCCGACTGCAAGTGATATCGAGGAGCTGCGATCGGCGTACCGTCAAAAGGCACTTCTCGACCCGGTGCGTCTCGCGCCCTCGCTCCGAGGACTGCCGTGCCTCCTCTTCCTCGCGCGTTCGGACCGAATCGTAGCGGCGGAAGCGGGC
>Ga0111538_10003825_pt1 | contig 20997 bp, 16 predicted proteins | sample SoiMethybrSBSTD1_FD_79669 | JGI IMG/M metagenome (GOLD analysis project Ga0111538, IMG submission 79669) | Bulk soil microbial communities from a Populus tree surrounding site in Tennessee, USA - Soil MetaG P. TD hybrid SBSTD1 (version 2)... | ecosystem: Environmental > Terrestrial > Soil >... | reverse complement strand
TGGCCGTGATCGTCACGCCATCCGGCAATGCTGCCACAAGACGTTCCACGAGATGCCTCAATTGCCGAACGTTGCCGGGCCATGCGTAAGACGCCAATGCGGTGAGCGCGTCCGGCTCTATCATTTGTTCGCCAGAACGGGCCAGGCTTCTTTGCGCATGCTGCAAGAAGTGATCAACCAGCAGTGGCATATCGGATAAATGGTCCCGTAAAGGTGGCGTGGTAATGGTAAGAACGGCGAGGCGGTAATAAAGATCCTTGCGAAAGCGACCAGCCTCCATTTCCTGGGCCAAATTGCGATTAGTAGCCGCAATGACGCGCACATCTACTAAGGTTTCGCTATTTCCCCCAACCGGCCTAACGGCGCTCTCCTGCAGCACGCGAAGAAGCTTGACCTGGCAACTCGCAGAGAGTTCGGCGATCTCATCGAGGAAAATTGTTCCGGTGTGAGCCGCTTCGAACAAGCCTTTCTTTTTCTTAACCGCGCCAGTGAACGCTCCTGGCTCATAGCCGAAGAGCTCCGATTCCAATAGGGTTTCGGTAAGCGTGCCGCAATTTAGCGAAACAAAAGGTTTCTGGGCGCGTGAGCTTTGCGAGTGGATGGCGCGTGCTACGAGTTCTTTACCCGTTCCAGTTTCCCCGCATATGAGCACCGTCAAATTGCAGTCTGCGGCTGTGCGAATGTGACGGTTCAGCACCTTCATGGGGGCCGATTCGCCAATGAGCTCGTGGTCTAGTCGAGAAGTTCCGGATTTCATGATTGTTTCATCAGTCTTGCAAGAGTTGGTTAAAAGATCCTGGGGCTTATTTCTAATGACGGGAGGAATGGACCGAACTTCCAGTTTGAAGAAAGAATAGTTTTTGATCAGCGCGGGGCCAGAATATTTTGAGGCTGCCTGGAAGATCAGTCAATTTCTCCCGTCTTCTCTAATAAGATGATGCAATGTAAAGAAAGCCTCCTGGTGCTTTGCAAAACGAATAGTGGTGCCGAACTCTCGGTGTATAAGCAACGCAGCCCGCACAGCCTGATGAGTATTTTGACCATGCTGAAATGGACCCTCATGGTCCTGGTCCTCTTTACTTCTGTCGCGAGTGCACAATCGGTCCAGACTATTGACTCCGAAGCGCAGCTCGCATCCGTGCTGTGTCGGAACCCGAAAGAAGACATGTCAAACGAGCTTCTACTAGACAAGAACATACAACTTGTCAACGTCACTCTGTGGAATGCACTGCTTGACTGCGCCTCCTCTGCGCAACGCCAGGGATCAGATACCAAGTCAGTGGAGATTTATAAGCTAGCCCTTCGTGTTGCGGATCAACTTAAGAAACCGGAGTTGGTAGCCACTACTTACTATTATCTTGGTCGCACCTACTCACGAATGAATGATTTTGCCAATTCTATTCAGGCATTCGAGACGAGTAGAAAGTTATTTGAGCACGCTGGGCTTGAAAGCAATCTGAGTTATGTCCTGGCGGATCTCGGCGGGTTGTATTTCATCATAGAGGAGTATCCGAAGGCCCAGAGCTACTCGGAACAGAGTCTGGCCGTCGTCGAACATTTGAAATCGAAGCCCACGCAAGAATCTCCAGGTCCAAATGAGTATGCCCGAGCTCGATCGCTACATACACTGGGCCAGATTGATCTCAGTAATGGTAATCATGCCGAGGCACTCAATAAACTGCGTGAGGCACGTGCGTTGTTAGAGCAGCTCAATGGTTCAGGATCCGTGTACAACATACCGATCGCAGAGGTGCTGATTACCACAGCAAAGGTCTATGGTGAGATGGGTGAATATTTTCGCGCATTGTCATCTTTGACTAAAGCGCACCAAGTCTCAAGGAGGTCAGGGGATCAGAACACGCGAGCAAATATCCTGAGCGGTCAGGCCTCTGTTTTTCTCGAGCAGGAAGACTATGCAATGGCCCAGAAGTACTACAACGCAAGTCTTGCAGTCTACAGAGCGCAAGCAAATGCGAGAGAAGAAGCTCGAGTGCTGCTGAACCTGGCATTTATCGAACAGCGACAGGGCCGTGATGATGAGGCTCTCAAGCTCTTTGACCGCACTCTGGAACGCGCTAAGACTGCGAAATTGGTGGACGTCCAAATTGCCGCTGGAGAGGGCCTGGGTGTTGCTCTAACGGTCAAGCGTGATTTTCCAAATGCGTTAAAAGCAATAAACCAGAGTCTCGAACTTGCGCGACGAGTAAACGCGAAAACTCGCGAAGCTGAACTACTTTGGCGCGCGGCGCAAAGTTATTTTGCCATGCACGACTATCGCGAGTCGGCTGCATTAGCCGAAAGAGCTTTGATGGCAGCTCGGTCTCTGCAATTACCGAAGCTCACATATCTGGCTACTGCCGCACTTGGTGAAGCTTATGCTGCCGACGATAGAGTCGAGTTAGCAATCACTACCCTGACAGAGGCGATCAATGAAATTGAAGCATTGCGCGAACAGGTGGTGGGCCGATTAGAAAGCCGGCAGCTCTTTTTTGAAAACGAGGTAGCGCCATATCACACGATGGTGAAGCTGCTGACCCAACAAGGTAACAACTTCGAAGCACTGCTTTACGCGGAACGAGCAAAGGCGAGGGTTTTAATGGAGACAGTTCGAGATAATAGGCGTGATTTACGAAACCTACCTACCCGGGGTGAAAAAGCCGAAGCGGAAGTTTTGATGGACAAGTACCTTGCGATTAAAAACCGAATCAAAACTCAACGCAGCAGTGAACCTCCAGTTGACCTTCAGAATGAGCTGAACGCCGCACGTAAGGAGTTAGTAGTGTTTCAGGAGCGGTTTGCTGCGGCGCATCCTGATTTGCTGCTGCGGGTCGGTCCTGCTCGTCCTTTGACGCACGCGAACCTCAACAGTCTCGTACGTGCAAATGACTTAGCGTATCTGGAATACGTAGTCACGGGAGATAAAGTCGGACTGTTCATTCTGAAACGGAACGGAGTCAGTCCGGAACACGAGCTAAAGTATGTGAGTCTCCCGGTCAGCGCGGATGAGCTTCGACGAAAAGTCAGTGAATTCCATTCAGCATTGGCAGAACGGCAGCCAGACTACGCTTCGTTGGGACGTGAGCTCTACCGATTGTTGATTGAGCCGGCTGCTAATGAACTTCAAAATATCAACACGATATGCATTATTCCCGATGAGTTTCTCTGGACGTTGCCATTTCAAGCCTTAACAAACACGGGCGGGAATTACCTTATACAAGATTACTCTTTGTTCTATGCGCCTTCATTCAGCGTGCTGAACGAAATGGGCCTGCGGAGGCAACAACAAGACAGCAAAGAGTCACTGATAGCGTTCGGAAATCCAGTAATCGATAGGAATAGAACATTCAAACGAGATTTACATGCGATACCTGAAACTAAAACGGAAGTGGCGGCAGTAGCAGCAGCTATACAGACGAATATGAAGAAAGTACTCGTTGGACGTGAGGCAGATGAAAAGACCTTCAAGGCTCTTGCGCCACAATACGCAACAATTCATCTAGCTACTCACGGTGTGCTAGATAATAGAGATCCTCTGAATTCTTATCTCTTGCTGACGAAAACTGAAGACGAAACGGAAAACGATGGCTTATTACATGCGCGTGAGATTATGGACCTGGATCTTGATGCAGACCTGGCAGTGCTTTCCGCTTGCGAAACCGGTAACGGCAGGATTAGTCCAGGTGAAGGCGTGGTTGGTATGTCTTGGGCTTTCTTTGTAGCGGGCGCTCGATCGGTCGTAGTTACCCAGTGGCGAGTAAACTCTGCAGGTACAAGACGATTGATAGAAAATTTTTATCAGGCGTTAGCAAGGCGGAACGATCTGAATGGTCGGAATAAATCCAGTGCTTTAAGAGAAGCCTCTTTACGTCTCATGAAAGATCGTCGCTATCACCATCCTTTCTATTGGGCGGGATTTGTGCTCGTGAGCAGTAACTAATCTATTTGCTCCCTGCTCACTGCACCAGTCGGATACCAATCGTGATGTCCATACGACGCTTGTAATGCCAGTTTCCCAAGATCATCGATTGATTCTGCTCTCCAGATTGGTCAGCGTGTTAAGAACGGATGCGAACGGTGGCGGCTCGTTCAAGAACATGGGGCGCATCACAAGATAATCCCTCTCTAGTTCAGCTCTCCGAGATTCTGGTGGAAGAAGCCGAAAAGTACCGGGTCTAGCTAAATCGTAACGCGCCCAGCTTGACGGAAAGAATCTACTCTTCCAATTTGCGACATGTTGTCTTAGCTCATTGTTCAATAAAGCAGTGCTAATTTCGGCGCGCGTTGCCATCGCAGCCGTGTCCGAATAATGTCGGGAGAAACGATCGCGGATCGGTTTTGCGGCATCCCGATGATACTCCGCATGCAAGATAGTCGCTTTCTCCCAAAAGGTCCGCTCAAGTTCGAGCGCCACTAATTCACAGTGGAAATCGGCGAGCAATTGCGGAAATTCTTCTGCAATCCAAGGTCTGATAGTGTGCTTTCCGGCTGGCCGTTGATCGGTCAACGATCCGAACTCCATCTTCACTGAGCGACGAAGGTATTCGAATCCGGTAGCTTCATTAGATGGATAACGAAAAAGGATGACGGGCGAATGCGTATCGTCGTCAACCTGGAACTCCATCCAGCGAAGAGCGTGCTTAGGCTTACCTAGTGATTCTTCGGCAATGCGTTCCAACTCGGGCGCGAACCTCTGGCGAACCTTCTCAATGCATGCGGCTTCCAACTGCTTCATTCTTTCCGTTCGTTTGTTCCGACTCTCGGCCTCTTCGACCCACTCTTCTTCGATCCCTACGAAACCTGGGCTAACTGACAGATCGATGTCTTCAGAGAATCGTTCGATCACACCAAAAACTTTCGATAGCGAAGTGCCACCTTTGAAGACTAACTGTTCGCCGAACTCCGGATGCGCGAACAAGACTGCAAGCGTCCACGAAACCCAGAAGTCTTTCTCAACCATAACAGCGGAGATGCCGCGTTTAGCCGCCGCTTCTCGAATGATGGTGGCCTGATCTTCCGCGGTGCGATTGAAGAATTTCAATTTCATGATTCGGCCAATTCACGAAACAACGGATGCATCCAGGTTGGCGCAAGCGGAATGTCCTTTATCAATTGCTTACGCTCCTCCGCGGGCAACGTGCGCTTCAGGTGAGCCATCCGTTTGGGGGTAATGTGTTCGCGGCCCAAATGTCTGAATGCCTGCATCAACAATCCACTTAATCGACCCGCCGCTGCCATCGTGCGCGGTGTCGTGCGGCGCAATTGGATTTCTTGTCGTCCGATCTTCACTGTGCGCGAAGGACCATCCGTTAAGAACAGCGCCTTCGCTGGCACCTGTTCTGATAACCCCAATAAATTTGTTGCGTAAGCGCCAGCTGGTTGCAGACGAATTCGATCTTTTCCGGCCAATGCTTTAGCAACCTCTTGAATGTCTGGTGATAGTGTTCCTAATTCTGCGTGTTGCCGAGGATACTCATAAAGCCCGCGCGCCAAACGTCTGATCGGTCCATTCGCTGCCAAGCGTGAGAGTGCCTTATCCACAGCGTCGCGTCCGCCAAGGTCTAAAAAGTCATTCGGTGTAAACACCGAACCCCTGCCGTGGCCATAAATACGGCTTTTTATTTGTGTCTCAATGGTTTGCACGGACTAACACTCACAATCCTGTCAGAAAAACCGCCTAATATTTCTGACAGAAATTAGGGCCAATTGCAAGGGTTTTGAGATGGACAACCACAAGAAATGTGCTATAGTGCGGCCACGCCTCCAAAAAAGCAGCGGGCCGACTTGTGAGGTAAACACAAGCCAGCCCTAGATCATCAACCTTATACAGAAAGGCTGACAACCATGACTACGCATACTAGCGCAACAGCGCTGGAAGACACACCTCACGAAACCGACACAACCCTAAACACAGTCAGCGATGCCACCAAACGCCGCGCTGAATCAGTGATAAACAACAAAACGATCGATCCACAGTGGCAGACGATTATCCGTTACGCTTTGGAAGTAAACGACCCGTGGCTCGCTGAACTCCTGAGCCGCGCCGAGGCGGGCGAAAACTTCGTGGATACATTCGAATCGATGCGAACACCCGATGCCGATGGCAATGCCGACAAAGATGACCTAACCGTAAAGATCGAGGCACTGGCAGAGATAATCTGTCGGGCCAGCGACGAAGCTACGGCGGCACTCTTCGTACTGATGGGACTACTTGAAAATTGCAGGTATCCCAAAGAAGTCGCGAACATGGCGAAGTACTCCGCCTTTACATATTGCACAGAGTTGAACCTGTATGGAATGGTTGACGCTCAAGTTGCAGTGTTTGAAGGTAAGGTGTTAGCAGACAATACGGTTGTATCCTGACGGGTTTTGACCGTGATAGCCGGTTCCCACCACCGGCTGCCTTCAGAAGTATCGAATTCATCATCACGTAGGAGCACGTTGAATTCATATCAGCGCCGCCAAGGACTCAGTAGCCGCTGACTCGGCTTCAGCTAATTCCGCTTCGATTCCAGTTTCGTTGGTGCCATGCGTAAGAGAGATCCTGTCAATGGTTTGTCGAACCTGCTTCAAACGATCATCATCATCGGGTTGAGCCTTTGTAAGATCCTTTAGCTCGCGGTCCGTTAGTGGATCGTTAACACTTGAAATCTCAGCTTGCGCGGTCATGGCGTTGGAAGGCGGTCCAACGTGGCCCAGTGTGGCTTCACTGTACTCGTGACTTGCAGTGGGCACTTGTGCTATCGACAAGCCTCCTTTAAGCATCTGTCCATATTGATCCACGATCTCAACCGCCGCTTTAACGAACCCCTGCAAAGCATCGCGTTCATGTAATAGTTCTTCACAACGTTCATTCAGTGCCTGATTCACAGCGTCAAGCTGCGAGTCCGAATCAGAAAACACGCGGGTCAGTACATTTCGGCCGACGGTTTGTTTGGCGAGCTCACGGACTGTCACCGTCTGTTCTTGCCCATCATTAGTCTCGAATAGCACCGGGACGAATTCGCGGTTTTCATTAAACGTTCGTATGTGGTCGTCGATGTTAGTTAACAAAGAGTTGGCAGATTCAAGAGTCTCGTTCGCCCAAGCCGCAAGTTTGTCGATCCCGTGCCCAGTACGTTGGTAATGCTGTTGGAGGTATCGATGGGCGGTTTGAAGCATCGTCGGATCACGAAGCAGCCTGGCGTTTGCTTCCAGTCGATCGAGTTCCTTCTCATTGAATTCTGGCAGCGGAATCTCTTTGGCGGCCTCGGCGTGTAGATTAAGGTTAACCTCTAAAGTGTCATTCACTTTTTCTACGGATTCTGTTTTGGTTCGAAGCTCAGTCTGTAGCCCTTCTCTCCGGTCTTGAATACAGGAAGTAACTGTCTCACGAATTTGCCGAAGATCGTCGAGTTGCACTCGCGTCCCATTGATCTGGTCCCTGGCTCTAGCAGCATTTTCTCTGTAATCGCGAAGGCCGTACAACTTAAGGGGATTATTTATCGCTCCATAGAGCCTCATGCGGTATGCAGAAATTGCGCGTTTGTTGTAGTCAATCTGACGTTCCTTCATTCGCTGCTGGCGATCGACCCGAACCAGAGACCATTCTTCACCATTAATCTCGAAGCTATAAAGGTGCTTGGTCTTTTCAAAGTCGCCTAGTTGTTTTTGCGCGACAGCCACATCAGAGTCGCCCAAAATCGCGTGCGCGTGGAGACGCGCAATGGAAGAGCCTTGATCGCCGTCAGTGTCGCTATTGGTAATGGCCATTCCTTCTTGCCTGGTGGCGTGAGCGCTCAACTCATTTCGAAATCCATAGTCACTAGTTGCGCTACTACCTGCTTGTTGCAGCGCTTCCAGAGCCATCGTCTTATCTTTTCGCCTTGCCATTGCGGCGCTAAGATCGATAGCAGAGTCTGTGTAGATACGAGCGTCGAGTCGGGCACGCGAAACCGCAACATAGGCCATTCTTTGATTGACCAGCAGGTCCGTTTCAGTTGTCTCAGCATTGACCAAGACTCGATCCAGTGTCTTGCCCTGCGACGAATAGCTGGTTACCGCATAGCCGTGATCCAAATGTGGGAATCGTTGTGGATCGAAAGTGACGACACGCTCGGGACCAAGTGATACCGTGAACTCTCCTTGTTCGATATCAGTAATAGTTCCCAGCTCAGTGTTCTTCACGTTCACATCAGCAAACGGAGCCCGAAACTGGATTCGATCGCCGACAGCAAATTGCCTCTCTGCTTGTTTGTAAACAGAAACCCCCGCAAGTCTTTTAGGGTTGTAAGTGATCTCGCGTCCATCCTCGAGCTGCACGGTGAGCTTATTGTCGCGGTGGTTGGTCTCCAGCACGCGGCCATAGTCACCTTTGTTTATTCCGAATACTTTGCTGCAGGTGTTGTAGCGAATGACGTCTTCATTGGGGATGTATGCAAGTGCAAACTTTCGTTCTGATCCAGTCATATCCTGACGATTGACCAGCACTGATGTCTGGTGATCTGCCGGAGAGACCAGTCCCTGCCCCTGAAGTTTTCGATGAATTATTGAGTTGATAGCTACTCGTTCCTGGTTCGCGGGAGATATAACAAGCGTCCGTCGTGGATTGCTCACGTAGTCGGTGGCGATCGCAGTTAAGCGATCTTCATCATCAGCTATCTCCGTCACTCTTCCTTGATCGAATAGTGTCTTTACAGCACCGATGACGTCACGTTGTGCGAGCTGTTCAACGGGCTTTCGCAAGTCCGACTGCTGCCGCACAATTTCGTCCAACGTGGCCGTATTCATTCCGGCTTTGACGAACTGCTCAAACGGAGCTCCGGCTTCCACGGCCTGATGTTGCCCTGTGTCGCCGACTAAGAGTAAGCGAGCAGAGGGCCCGGCTTTCTTCAATAACAGAAACATGTTTTTCGTATCGGAGAGTGAGGATTCATCCAGTACGTAAAGAATCTTGCGTTCTGGATCTGACTCGATTTGATTGCTGGAAACAAACTTCTGCAACGTGCTAGTCCGGATTCCACTCTCGGACAACAAATCGGCAGCGGCTCCGGTCGGTGCGAATCCTTCAATCTGATAACCTTGTCGTTCCACCGCGTCCCTCACAACACTGAGGGTTGTCGTTTTACCTGTGCCTGCTCGACCTTCAAGGCCAACGATCCGGTCGGGGGTTTCGAGAATCATCTCGACTGCGTTACGTTGACTTTGATTAAGCTTGATTCCCTGCTTCGCTGTGATCTCATCGATAAGTACGCCAGGCGGTTCCGCAGCACAAATCGCGATCTGAGTTCCTTTGCCGCCGGCGATCGTCCGTATATTGCTCTGCTCCATCGCCACGGTTTGCGAAGTCGTCAATCTCTCGACCGAAGCAGTGTCGGTAACGCTAATGAATTCTCCCGTTTCAATTCTTTTGTTGAGCTCGTCAATAACAGCGTCATAGGTCGTAAGTCCGAGATTTCTTCGCAGTGCGTCCACTACCACCTGTCGCCGGTCCACCACGGCTTCGCGTTCACTGGCACTCTCACGCGCGAATGTGACAGCCTCGCGAGCGCGCGAGCTGATCTCTTGATCATCAACGACGAATGGTGTTTGTTCTTCAGCCTGCTGAACAACACGAGCGGCTGGCTCGCCAAATTGCGCGTCCATGGCTAGGTGACGAGCGCGCATTTCCGATCGATCGAACTGCTTGCCCAGGCGATCGGTCTTTGCCGCGGCCTGCCGCAATCCGGCGCCATCGGCGACTTGAATGCCCTGGGCAGCGAGACGCTCTTTCAGTTGGGCGGCTTCACGCTGAATCTCAGCGCTTCGTGGACTGCTGGCAGCTAGATACTCTTTACTGAAACCACTAATCTCCGGTGCACCCGTGCGTCCGTCAACGGTAATTTCGTAACCAAGCTTCTGTAGTTCGGTTGCGAGAACGGCGCGATAAATTGACGTGGCAAAGCGTTGGCTTCGGTATAACTCGAGTGGTTGGATTGGCTTGATTCGGCCGTCTTCAGTTTCCGTTATGTTAAAAACGACAACGTGTGTGTGGAGCTGTGGCGCAGCATAACCAGTGATGCGGTCCGGGCGTGCCGAGTCATGCTGAAACTTGGCACCGATGATCTTCCCAGTTGTCTGCGCCGGCTGATTCCCACCCATACGCGCCTGGGCATACTTCTCAAACTGCTGGAGTGCGACATCGACGCTTCGATCGTGAGCCTCAAGTATTCGTTCATCGCCCCCAACCAACCCGGCAAGTGAGACACTCTTGGGTGCTGAAAATGTCGCGTCCCAGCCAGCACGGTGCTCACTCGTTTCGACTATTTCTCCGTACGCATTCTCGTATTTGTGAGGTATAACGTGACGGACCAATTGGTCGCCGCTCAGCGGGTGTTGACCTTCGCAGAGACGCTCGAAATGTTCAGCGTTAACTTCTCCTTGAAGTTCCCACGCTTCAGCCTGTTTACCAAACCAGTTGCCCTTAACTGTTTCAGCTTCGCTGTAGTAGCTCTCCTGGGTGCTCGTGTATTCAGCTTCAAAGTAATCTTTGGCCTGTCCCGCGGCTAGAGCCTTGCTGAGAGTCATCATCGCGATTGTGCCCAAGTGCTCGGCAGTCAATCTGAGGCATCGACATACACGAACTCCCTTTAGATATTCATTACCCCATCCTGCTCATGCTCAAATACCTGAGCGTCTCGCAGTAGTTGTGTCTTTTTTGGCGGTTCTTCCATTTCGGGAATATCTACGTGCTCATGATCGCCATGAGCTTGGTTACAAACGCTTGGTATTGGACCCTCAGCGAGCTGCATTTGAGTCGGTTTAATCGCGTGCTCGTGCCGTTTTGTATCGCGTATAGGCCGTGGAGGTCGCCGGCCCTTTGTTCGCTTCAGCTTGCCGTCGGCGCCGTTATCATGGTCTATGACGGATGCTTGCATCAGCACTTGCAGATTCACTTCGCTCGTGGTGAGCTCGCGAGCTATGTAACCTCGGGCTTTGATCTTCACCGGAGCTAACGGTAATCGAAATGGCACGACAGCGTCGCCGTATTTCCAATAGCCATGCAGGTCCGGCAGAGCCATGATTTCTTCCTTGCTGATCGCCTGCCGATGTTCTGTCGTCGTTGAATAATTCAGTGCATCGCGACCTCTATCCTCGACGCTGGCGGTTGTTGCGATCCGCGGCTTTTCGACTTCATATTCTCCGATCGTGTCGCTAATCCAACGCGCGGATTCAGCTTCGCCACAACGGAAAAAGAGTTTGAGCTTGGGAGCTGCCAACATCGCCTTGGACAATCGCTCGTAGTATTCCTCGTACTGCGTTTTACCCTGTGTTCCTTGAATGAGCTTGATTCCGTACTTGCGTCCTTCGGTTTCGGTTTCATAGAGGGCCGGAAGGCGGTGGAGAGAATGAACTTCATCGACTATAAGCCAGCACGGATGCGCCTGGCCCCACTCTGGTGAAACTGACATTAAGCGTTTCATCAAGATGTTAATAAATGCCGCTTGTAGAGGGCGCAGCGCCTCTCGCATGTCGGTTCTGGACGTAATGAAAATCCAGCCTTTTCGACGCCTTGCCCATTCGGAAAGACTGATCTCTGACTCGCACGCGTCGCGCTCTGGAAGCAGGCGCAAGATATCGCCGAGTTCAGCTAGAACGCCCAAGACGCCGGCACGTTGTCCATGAGCATTTTTCGGAATAAGGTGCGTGTGCTCCGTCCCTGCCACAATCATGTCGATCGCATCCTCGCTTTTAAGCCACTGGATTATCTGTGCCGGTGTCGGTTTAAGCTCCAGCATTCTTCCGAAGATGGCGCGCGCTGCTTTCAAAAAGAATCCTGACGTGGAAGCTTGGTTTGCCTCTGACTTACCAGGTAAGAAACTCTCGGCGAGGAGTTTCTTGTCAGTCAAAGTATGGAGTTCGACTGAGGGAGACCAATAAGGCGATCGTTGGTCTGTAGGATTGAGGATCACATCGCCGCGTTGCTGGTTATAGTGGCGTTTAATGAACTCACAAGCTGGGTCGTAAATCACGACAGCTTCAACCGGCTTACGGGCTGCGATCTGTAATAGGAAGTGATGAATGGTCTGACTCTTTCCGGTGCCCGGATCGCCCAGAAGCATGATGTGCTCGGTCTCGTCTGCGCGTGGAATCGTAATCCACGTTGGCGATTCTTCAAGGCCAAAATAGTCTCTAATTCCCGCAATAACACGTCGTCGTAAAGTCTTTGTGGGTTTCAATCTCCCATTCATAATTCTGCTCTCTCCGGCCGTAATGCTGGTATTCCGATTCCTGTTTCCCGGTGCTTGAGCTCGCGTGCGTACTCCTTCGCTTTCAGGATCCGTACGCCACGGAGGAGATCACCAGCTTCGTATTCTCGATTCATTTTCAGGTCTAACTTCACCGAGGCGAACATGCCAACTGCAAGGATCAGTGGAAGAGGTAGAAAGCAGACCCAGTAGAGTCCTACGAGAGAACGAGTGTCATATATTTGATCCCGGAACCACACATACATTTGTCGGTCCATTTGCGGGAGAGATCGCCAGTAGAAATACTTATGAGGGATACCTGGTTGTAATTCAAAGAACGGTCCCAGCTTGGGATCGAACTTGACGCGTCCCGTGTCGTCTCTGATAGGTGTAACCTGGTCGTCAGTGCAACCAAAAATGAGATCCTTCCCCGTGTTCGGATCGTGAATGACACGTACCAGCACAGTGTACTTTGACGGTTTTTTTAGCGGCAGAAATGACTTGAGTGAGGCGCGAACATATTGCTTTAAATACAGCCGTTGAAGGGGCCGATAACCACATCTTGTTCGCAGATAACAACCTCCGATAGTTACAGCAACACCAACAAGAATCCAAATAATAAGGTAGCTTGAAACACGCCTCTGAAAGTTTCTAAGGCGGGTTCTTCCTTCTTCCGTGAAAGCGTTTTGACTAGCCATGATTCTCTTCCCCTGCCAGGATTTGCCTTCGAAATTGGTCCAGACCTCAAGCTTTCTGCCGGTTCCTTCGCGCGTGCATGGCAAGTGCTTTTTCGGCAAGTTCTGAGGTTTGTTCGTTCGCAATTGCACGGAACCTTTTCCACTCATCAGCAGTCAAGTTGTCGTCAGCCAGCAGTTGAAAACCCTGGGTGACCAGGTATTGCGCACGCACGAATTGCTCAAAGAGCAAGCGCTCGCCCATGGTCAAGGAAGGTCGATGGCCAACCCTCTCTAACACCACGCTGCGACACCAGTCTCGTGTCTTAGAACCCACATGTGTGGCGGCAGTTTCGATCTCGATTAGCTGCTCCTCGGTAACGCGGAACGAGATGTATTTCGTCTTATTTGCAGTGCCCATCAACTGCACTCCAACGTCTGATTCATTGCCTAAGTTTGTGTGCGCAATGTGCACAGCATGTGCACGAGTGTGCACAGACAAAACAACAATCCCTGATACGTCACACAGTTCACCGCGTGCACAAATGTGCGCTTTGTGCACTTTTGCATGAATCCCTATAGGGGTGACGTGTCAAATAAATTCAGGTGCGAAGCACGTCCCTGCGATTCAAAGCTCCTAGACGGAATCTCGAATCTAAACCACAGTGCTGTGTGTATTAGTCTGTTCATTGGGTCTTGTCTCAGCGAGTCGTAGTCGTCAATTGCTATCCGCGATGCTCCCTTGTTGTAGTTCGGGAGTGTTGGTCGGAGTCGGACTGATGCGGGCAGCATTGCGGTCCTTTCGGTTTCTTTTATTGCCGGCCTTCGGCGTTGCCGTGGAAACTTTTGTCAAGGTCGAGATGCGTTCCTCTGCACCTGCCAAATAGTTTTGAGTCGCCACCTTGACAGCCTGTTTGAGCTCTCCATTAATCGGAGGAATGACACCTCGTTGTCGCAATAAGTCCGCTAATTGAAAGTCACTATTTGGCGCCATCACGACGATTTTGAACGTGCGCGTTTCGCCTTCGGTTGAGTCCTTTACTTCGACTTTAATCCGTTCCGGTTTAGCTACCATCGCGTCTAACCCTCCTTCTGAGTTGCCAGTCATTTCGCTGCGTCGAGACTCGGTAGCGTCACTCCCCGCAGCGGTTCATGCGCGAAACCCAAGGCAATGATCTGTGCTTCGCTTGCGAATGGCCCCGGGACTGTGATTTCGTCCAGACGAGTCGCCATATAAAGCACAACATCCCTGGTCTCATCCTTTCCCGCATTCATGGAAGGCACCCTGATCAGCAACGCCGGACCGTCAGTTCGTTCCCTTCCAATTGAGACGACTTCAATGCAAAGTGGCTCGGGCCGGTAACGCACCTGAAGTGTTCCACGCTCCGAAGTGACAAGCGCTGAGTTGTCGATGAGCCGCATTCCGGGAGGTAAGAGGCCAGCCTTTTCGACACCGGACAACAGAGCAAGTTCACTCGCCGGAATACGCTGTGACAGCGCTTCAGTGGCTGCGAACAAACTGACACCAAGTGCTACTGCCGTCGCCTCACGGATACGTTCTTCGGTGCGTGCGACTTCGCCTTCGGAGACGCTAGCAAATGCCCGCACCTGCTGACGTCGTTGTTGCTCGAGTATTTCCTGTACCTGATTTGGCGGCAACGTTATGCGTGGATCGACACCGCCGATATCGTTAGTCATTACACTCGAAATAAATCGGGTAGCCATAATCAACGTGACAATCACGGCGGTCGTAATCAGGGGAAGTTTGTGTCGTAAGTCCATCATCCGTGTACCTCCTGTGGCATTCTCATTTCCGAGTTCATCGGCTGCTGTGTTATTGCAAAGGCGGCTTCCACCCACGGATCGATTTCGGGATGATCCGTGTTCGCCGCGTCTTCGAGGCGCGCCAATGCCTTTCGTAAATTCGAGAGTTCCTTCTGCTCCTTGCCAAGACAAGCGAGGTACTCAGCGATGACGTTTTCAGTCAGCAGTGTCACTCCGTCTTCAGTTAGCGCCGTGAGCAGATCGATTGATTCACGCAGTCCTGGCTTCTCCCTTACCTGCGGCATGTCCCACTTGATCAGCTGTGTGATCTTTACGGCCGCCGCAATCAAATAAGGCCCCGCCTCGGGAACCCTGGCGCGCAGGATCTGCACTTCTTCTTCCGCGGTGGCCAGGTCCATCCAGGTCACGAAACAGCGTGAGCGAAGCGGCTCAGACAACATTTTCAAGTTGTTGCTGGTAAGCATTACTATCGGTCTATGCTCACGATCACGAACACCGATTACTCCCGACAGTTTGGGCACATTCGCCCAGCCGCGAGCCAAAGGTTGCAGCAAGAGGTTTTGGATCTTTAGCTCCAGTTTCTCGACTTCATCGACAATCAAGACCGGTGGCGGTTCATTGCGTTGAATGGCTTCCCTCGCATAAGCAAACGCGTCAAGAAATTCTCCTCGTTCAAAGAACTCTTCCGTCCACACAAGCGATCGTGCCGTCCGTGGATCCGTGCCGCTGTGTATCAACTGTTCAATAGCTTGCTCCTGAGCTCGCACGCGCCAGCTCCCAAGCACTTCGGCTGCAGTCAGTCCTTCCACTCCGGGAACGTAAAAGAGGGTCAGGTTGCAGGCTTGCGCTAGTGCCTCACCGAGTGAAGTCTTGCCTGAGCCACGCGGTCCGCCGAACAGGATCGGGTGATACTGGCGCAGGGCCAACGCGACATCCGACAGCGTGTGCGACTGCGGGATGTATCCGATCGCCGCGAGGATATTCGCGAGGGCATGTGTGCCTTCGTCGCGGACCAGTCGTCGCGGATCGATGCTCGGTTTGTGCGAATCTCGTAGCTCCATGATGTGCTAAACCTCGTGTTATGGTTGCAGGATGGCCAAGGCGATCTTGCGCATCTCGGGTGACATTCTCGGTAGCTTTGCTTTGATTTCTTCAGGAGAGCCGTTGGCAATTAGCTCAGCAAACTCGCGCTCGCTCATTCCAGTCACTGGTCGAACGACATCTACGTGAGACAGGGCGGCCAGACTCTGTACATCCAGCTCGGCACTTGCTTCCGTGCCTTTGATCGCAGTTGGTAGATCAGTCACCATCACATAACCCGGTGTTCCGGCAACCACCTCCACGAATCCCGCACGTCTGTTCCGATCCGACGGGCCGCCAAATACACCGTTTAGTTCTTCTGAAACCGGATTAATCAGCGACGAACGCGCTCCGTCTGAGATGATCACCGTGCCGTTGCTTCGTCCGCCAAGCGCTGCTGTCGTGACACTGAGGGCGGCATTCCCAAGCTGACTGAGAATGCGCGTCCATCGGCTATCTAGTTGTCTTAATTTGCCTTTGAGCCCTGCGGCGCCATCGCCTCCAAGTACGTCGCCGCCAAGCTTCACGAATTTGCCGCTCTCGGGAGCGATGAAGCCAATGATTGCCACATAAGCTCGATCGTATTCGCCGCCTTTAGTACTGCCGACGAGTATCGTTCCGCGCTTCATGGACCAGCCGTTTCCGACCGCGTCGCGGGTAAGTTCCAGGCGCGCGAGCGCGCCGCTGCGCAACGTGTACAGACCTCCGATTGTCCGTACCGGAAGCATGCTGCCAAACGGCGGCAACGCTACTGTTGGTTCGGTGTGGCTTACCTTGATTGGGTTTGGATTACTTGACGATCGTTCCGGATTCCGCAATGCCTGTGGCGTTCGCTCGTCACTCTGTTCGCTGACGTAAAGTGATGTTTCAGCGTTGCGCTGGGAACGAACCGGTTGCTCATTTGTGGTGCCCGAAACGGGTGGCGAAGATTTACCGGACGTCGTCGAATTCTGTGTGGCGTCTGATGAGTTGGGCGGCATATCAAACGGGTGCTCAGCGTCGACCGGTGCCTTAGTCAAAGTGCCAGTGACACTGTTCGCTGCGCCATCTCGAGCAGCGGTCGATTGTGCCTGAGCGTTCCTGGTTGAGCGATTTTCGCCCGTGAGCTGCTGCATTTGCTCGAGCGCTTGCTCAGTGCGATTATCGCGGCCGCTTGTAGTGCCAGCGTTCGGGGGAGATGGTAGAGTTCGCGGCTGATTGGCTGCTCGGCCGTATTCGACTCGCGTACTGCGTTGCCGATAAATCACTACTGCCGTAACAACACTTGCTACCAGCAACGCAGCAATGAACGCCTGAGCATATCGCCGATGCCGCCGCTGCTTTCGTTTCGTCTTTTCGGCGGCAATCTCTGCCAGCACCGCGGCTTCTTCGTCGTCTGTCTCAGCCGAGCCGTTGCCACCAGCGGTTCGAGATTTCTCTTCCTCGCTTGCAGCTCGCTGAAGATATGGATTCTCACCCGCAACTACGTGCGTTGCTGATCCCGTTGCGCCCTGAGTGTTTTCTGTTTGCTGCATCAGTCTGACTCCTTACCTGGCTGTGACGGTTAAATCGGCTGTAGCTGGTTCGTCGGCAGCACTCATGTGCGCCACTGCGAGCTTCAAATGTTGCTGAGCTCCAAGAATTGGCACTTCATAGACCAACGCGAAGTAGCGCGTAGTACGAGCCGGTATGGCCCCGCCGGTTGCAGTGGAAGAGAGATGTAGCGGAGGGAGCCGGGTTCCAGCTTCGACCGCACGACCCTGCACGTTTAGCGTCTCAATGTAGAGATCGGGATAGCCCGAGATGACGCGCAGAGTCTCAGAGCCAACATTGCGAACGGCGAAGACGACGAGACGAGTGGTGTCGTTAAAATCACGCGCCGGCAGAACGGATATCCTCAGCCCATGTCGCTCGGTGGTCCAATTTCTAAACCACTTTGGATTTTTGAAGGCGTCGCGCAAGGCAGCTTCGGCGGGTTCCCTGTAGTCTGGCGGTCGCGGCTGAACGTTTGGAGTCTCGATTGGCTTGATCTGGATCGGTGGTTCAGGTTCTGAGTTGATAACCGGCTTTGCAGCAACCGCAGGAAGTTCGGGATTTGGCTGTATTCCCGTTAGGTTCGTAGCCAACCCTGCTAAGCGGCGGGTATGAACCACTTCTTCGGTGTTGTACCTAATGACTACACGATGCGCCTGCTGCTTCAGCAAAGTCACGGGATAGACCAGGAACGTGATGGCTATGCCACTGTCCATTTGCGCGATAATGGTCGTGGCTGCCGCGATCGCTTGTGGACTTCGCCCTCTTTTATTCGGTACTAGAAAGCCGCTACCGACGCGCAGCACAAGATGATGATCGCGATTGAGAGTGGGAGACTTCTCCACAGTCACGAGATCAGAATTGCCGGTGTGAACCGCAAAGAATTTGTCACTGGCGGGAAATTCGATCAGCGTCACGCCATTCTGGGCCATGCCGATCCGCAATAACGGATTTGAGCTCGCCGCGACAGAGATACTGGCTTCTCCTGAGAGATACTCGGGAGCATTCAGCACGGTTATGCGTGACGTTGGTGCCCGTTTGAGTGTCGCTGTGCGCTGTGTGAGCGGTTTCAATTGTGCCTGGGCGTCAGCACGCAGACTCATAACTGCGACAATGAACGCGGTCGCAAATCTGAGGCTTAACAATGCGTGTCTTATGTTCATGGCGTCTCCTCACTGAGCAGGCTGTGGCGTTGCAACGGAAATGGCGGCCGAAGTCTTCTCAGTCGCCGCCGTTGATTGTGTCGTCAAGATCTTCATTTCCGTGATGCCGGCTATGCGGAAGCCAGTGTTCTGGTTGTCCTCAGTCCGTTTCGCGGTATCCGGTCGCAATGCAACCGTGAACACGAGCTGTCGCGTCTCGTGCTGGGCAACACTACCCACCGTTTTCGTGATCTCCTGCTGTCCTATCACCTGGACCTTGTAGGGATCGTCACGACTGATGTTGACAGACTGAGGCTTCCAGACGGTTTGCCAGTCTTCGCGGCGTTGCGTCTCCCACTCACCTGATCGTTTGACCTCTTCTACAAGCGCGACCGCGGCTTCGGGCGTCATCATCTTGAGCCCGCGCGATAAGTCTTCCCGGCGCGTCCTCGGGTCAATCTGAAAGAAGCTGTCGGCCCACCGCGTGACTAAGTATTTCTTGTCGCCGTCGCCAGGCCGGTCTGCAAGCACTTGGACCGATCCAGAGAGGGTGTAGTGCTGATCGTCGCTCACCACGCGATCGCCGTCTTGGGTACGTTCGACAACTATCAGAGAGGGGCTCCGCGTGAGCTTGTAAGTAAGAAGTCCTGCCAATGCGAGACCAAGCAGCGCGAACAGGATCGCAGCAATAGCGAGCCGCAGGATCGTTCGTATGTCGTTGGGATCGCGTTGGCAGACGGGAAAATAAATCGCGTCCTGTGTGTCTGTCGCGACTTCCTCGCCTTCAGCCATTTTCCCGTCGGGCGGAAATTCCAGTGCCTGGGTTGATGTACTCATAAGTTTCCTACTCACTAATCAATGAATCAGATCGTCATCGTTATTGGTTGGTGCTTCAGACAAATCAGTCAGTAAAGGGTCAGAAGGTCCACGCTCTTTCTCACGTGCTGTTCGTCGACATCGGCGCCCGCTTTTTGGCGGACGTCGTAAACATTGGGCCACGCCTCCCATTAACTGGATGAAAAACCAGCCCAGGCTATAGACCTCGGCATCGCTCACGCGGACACTGATCGCATCAGACACTGACTCCGTTTCTTCGTCAGTAAATGCTTTCAGAAATTCGTCCAGTGTCATGTGTCGGCCCATCTGTTCTTCCCTCTCAAAATTTCAAGAAAAGCGATCCGCGTTTCACTAATCGCAAACACCACCAGAACAACGGACGTGCCAAGCGTTAGAAACAGGAACTAATCGAGGATTTCAGAGGCTTGCGTCTTTCGATTGAGCGAAATTTTCGGCTGGTCCAGCAGTGTCACAACCTGTCACACTTCGTCACAAAGTGTCACAGAGTGTCACAACTGTGACACTCCTCGAGAGGGCTGATCCCAGACAAAAAAACGACCATTGAGCACCGTATGGTTACTCTTTGGCCGTTCTTTAGCCGATTGCGACGAAACTACGCCTAATTGACGTAAATCGAGGTTTTCCTATTGGATCGTGCCGGTTTGGTGGTGTGCTGAGGTGATGAGTTTCTGGTGGCGCCGGAAAAGTAAATGCTGTCCTGACAGTCGATATCCAAGGTGTTGTTTTCAACTGTTACCGCAGCCCGAGGGATCACTAAGCGAGTCAACTCCTGGTAAATGATTTCACCGCGAGCAACGTACTGCCGCGTTTCGGTGTATGGCGGAATGCCTCCTGTGCGCTGCCCACGAGGATTGATGATCTTGTTGTTCGGCAACACCAAACTTCTGCCCTCGCGAAAGGCTTCCACGGTGCCTTCACCCGCATTGTAAGCCGCCAGAATTAGATCAACACGCGGCCCAAAACGCGTTTGCAAATCTCGCGCGTAGCGAGCTGCGGCATCGATTGAATCGCTCGGGTCATGTGGATTTGTAAGTCCATAACGTGCCGCGGTAGCACCAGTAAATTGCATCAAGCCGTAAGCGCACGGCTTCCCGTTCTTATAACTCACCGCCTTGTGTCTAAACCGCGACTCTAAATAGGCGATGGTCCACAACAAATTCGGATCGACGTTGTAGCGTTCTGCTGTCGACGCAATCAACGGCTCATAGACCTTGGCCCGTGTGCGCCAGGTGTTTGTCGTTCGACTTCGTTTCTGTACTTGTGGCAAGACGTCTGTACTCAATAACACGATTAAGATCAATAGAACGGCTGGTCTCATGTTTCGCTCCTCTCTACTCGCTCTCTCGCAAAGCTGAGACCGACTCGTACACCGCGTGGCATAGCTATTGTTTAAGTGCCGTGCAAGAACGCTGACTCAGCCGCTTCGGTTGCCAGCGCAAACAAAATGGAACCGCAGCTTGTGCGGAGGGAAGTCAGTGTTCGAGTTGCTCACGGTGCTGGTATGGACCAGCGCCGTGAGCTCAAAACGAAATTCATTTGCACTAACACTTCGATCCATAAAGGAGAACTACCGTGGACCAACCAACCGTTGCCTCTGGCACACTCGTGTACCTCCCTGAACAGTCCCGGGCGGGACGATGGGCTCAGGCATGTTTCAAAGCCGCTATCTTCTTACGCATGATTCAACCGCTCGTGGTGTTTGGCGGCGCCGCAATTCTCGTCCTGGTTTCTACAGTCTGCCCC
>Ga0111538_10003824_pt1 | contig 20998 bp, 17 predicted proteins | sample SoiMethybrSBSTD1_FD_79669 | JGI IMG/M metagenome (GOLD analysis project Ga0111538, IMG submission 79669) | Bulk soil microbial communities from a Populus tree surrounding site in Tennessee, USA - Soil MetaG P. TD hybrid SBSTD1 (version 2)... | ecosystem: Environmental > Terrestrial > Soil >... | reverse complement strand
GCGGCGACGCCTTCCACCTCGCGCACGACATCGGCGAGTCGACGGCTGCGTTCGGGACCGCGCGTCGTCGGCACGATGCAATAGGTGCACCGGTAATCGCAGCCGCGCTGCACGGGGATCCACGCCTTCACCTTGTCGAAGCGGCGAGGCGTGAAGTCCTCGTAATGCTCCTCGAGGTCGAACGACGTTTCGATGGCACGCTCCCCGGTCCGCGCCTTCTCGAGCAACGCCGGCAAGGCGCGATATCCATCGGGCCCGATCACCAGGCTCACATGGCGCGCGCGCTCGAGCAGCGTGGGCCCCAGGCGTTGCGCCATGCATCCCGTGACGCCGACGACCGCCGACGACTTCATCACCCCTTTCAGTTCGCCGAGCCTGCCTAGCACGCGCTGCTCGGCGTGGTCCCGGATGGCGCAGGTGTTCAAGAGGATGACGTCCGCTTCCTCGGGCGTGGGCGCTTCCACATAGCCGTCCGCCGCCAGCCGACCGAGCATCAACTCGGAATCGCTGACGTTCATCTGGCAGCCGTACGTCTCGACGTACACGCTGCCTTTCGTCGTCGGTGTGGCGGTCACGGAATCAGGAGGGAGTGGCGATGAGGCGGTCGCGACCCTGAGTCAGGCGCGCGGCGAAACGAGTGCCGCGCGGAAGCCGTGGGCCATCGAGGTCGACCTGAAGATAGTCCTCGGTGAGCCCCTCGCGCCGGTCGCCGCGGACTACGACGACGTCAGCGGTGCCACCCACGCGCCGTTCACGATGCGCCGTGGCCAGGACTTCGCCCGCCTGACGAAGCTCGGCGGCACGAGTGCGGACGACCGTGCCATTGACCTGTCCGGGGAGTCGCGTCGCAGCGGTGCCCGGGCGCGCCGAGTACGGAAAGACGTGCAGGTACGTGAACGGCAGCGACCGGACCAGCGCGAGCGTCTCGCGATGATCGTCGTCCGTCTCACCCGGGAAGCCGGCGATGATGTCGGCGCCGAGGCCGAACACGGCATGGTCGCTCACGATGTCCTCGACCGCCTGCGCGTAGCTCGACGTCGTGTACCAGTGCCGTCCCATCCGCTTGAGCACGCGATCGGAGCCCGATTGCAGCGGCGCATGCAGGTGCGGCGCCAGCCGGTCCGGTTCACGGAAGGCCTCCCGCAGCGCGCCATCCACCTCGCTCGCCTCGACCGACGAGAGACGGAATCGGACGCGCGGCACGTCCCGCACCAGGCGCTGGACCAGGCTGCCTAACGTTTGCCCGATGTCGCGCCCCCAGGTGCCGATGTGGATGCCGGTGAGCACGATCTCGGGATGGCGCTCGGCGAGGCGGGTCGCTTCCTCGACCAGGTCGCGCGCCGGCCGGGACCGATTGGCGCCTCGAGCCATGGTGGTCGCGCAGAACGTGCAATGCTCGTCGCACCCTTCCTGGATGCGCAGCAACGCCCGGGTGCCGTGTTGCCCAGTGGCGAGCGTACCGGGCATCGGCGTCAGGCCGAGCGCGGTCACGACGCCAAACGCGTCCCCGCCCGGCACGACGTTCGTGACGCCTGGAAGAGCGGCGATCTGGCCGCGATCGAGCGCCGCGGCACACCCCATGACGACGGTTCGCAGCGATTCATTCGCCCGCGCTGCTCCCCGGATCCCCTTCCGCAGCTCGACCTCGGCTTCCGCCGTCACCGCGCAGCTGTTGAACACCGCGGTGTCGGCTGCCGAAGGATCATCGACGATTACCCCGCCGGCACCTTCGACGAGTGCCCGTACCTGTTCGCTGTCGTACTGGTTGGCACGACAACCGTACGTCCGGAGGTAGACCTTCACCGGTCCTGCTCCAATGCCTGACGAGTGAGCACGACCGCGGCCGGAAGCTCGATGACGAACGTGGCGCCGCGTGCGCCCGGAACGAACGCGATCGTCCCGTCCATCGCGGCGAGTGCAGCGCGGCAATACGCGAGCCCCAGCCCGTGCGTTCGTTGTCCGGAACTCCCGGCGGTGAAGAACGGCTCGAAGATCCGCTCGGCGTCCAACGCGGGAACTCCCGGTCCGTCATCCGTGACTGTGATGCGCACCGAGTCGCCCGAGCGCTCGGCGCTCACCACGACGCCGGCATTGGAGCCGGCGTGCACACGCGCGTTCATCAACAGGTTGTCGAACACGCGGCGCAGCACGTCAGCATCTGCGATGACGTCCGGAACGTCCGGGCCGATCTCACTCGTAAGGCGGGGAATCCGGCCGCTCCATTCCGCCTTCACGGCACGCAGGAACTCAGCCGGATCGATCGGCACCGGCTCCACGGTGAACGACGCGGATTCCGTCCTGCCGAGTTCGAGCAGTTCGTCGATCAATCGCACCAGCTGCGTACCCTGCGCCTGCATCGTGCCAACCGCGGAACGCTGCACGTCGCTCAGCACACCAAGGTCGCCGTCGTACAGCATCTCCAGCGATGCCAGGATGCCTGTCAACGGCGCCTTCAGGTTGTGAACGAGCATCTGCTCGAACGCGAGGCGCTCGGCGTCAGCCATGTGTCAGGGCCTGACTGTGAACCCCATGCTGAAGATCCAGGCATTCTCGGTAACGCCGTCGACGGAACCGCGAGTCGCGCGCTGGACCGCCATATCGAGAACGACGCGGGGACCGGCTAGCGGCAATCCCGCCCCTCCCGAATAGAAGCGCTCTTTCGGCGCTTCGCTACCGACGTGGAACGGAAGGTCGCGCTGGCGATATCCGAGATAGAACAGGATCGGCACGTTACGCATCTTCGGGCCCGTCAATTCGAGGCCCGTGCCGAGTTCCCACGTGTCGCTCGCCGACAGATCGGACTGGAGCAGGCCATCGAGCCTGGACCATTCCTGGTGCTCTATGGAGATCCCGAGGCTCGCCCCGGGCAGACCGTCAAAACGAATGCCGGCACCGTAGCGCATCGGCATCCGTCCCTTCGCGATGACCGTGTCGCCGAGGCCGACTTCGAGCTCGCCGCCGGCGCGCGCCGATGCGGCGACAGCGATCTGCCGATGCAATCGCCACGTCGCGCCTCCGGAGAATCCGCTGCCGAGGTAGCTGATCGTCAGGGCTCGCGTGAGCGTGCCGTACACGAGGCTGTCATCATACTGCCGAACCAGCGAGAGTCGATTCTCTCCCGTGAAGCCGTGCAGCCCGAAGCCGACCGAGAGCGTTGGCCGAACGGAATACGAGACGCCCAGCCGGATGTCGTTGATCGCTCCGTTGGACTCCACGCGTTCTTCATAACCAACCGAGTCCGTGCCGAGAATCTGCCCACCACGCACGTTCGTTGCCCACGTGCGATCGAGGTACGTGGACGCCGTGATGGTGCCCATCGCACGCGATCCCAATTGCAATCCGGCCATCCAGATCGGGAACCGCGCGTTCATCGTGTTGTCTGTCGTCGGACCCGCGGTCACCGAGCGGAATTCGGGTTCATACTGGAAGTAGAGACCACCGCGTCCCCAGCCCAGCGTGGACGACGGATTCCGAGGCGTGGCGAAATCGAACTCGGCAAACCCTCCACCGGCGGCCCCGGAGCGCGTGCTCAGTCCGCCCGGCGGATAGCCGAAGCCCTGCGTGCTGATGCTGCCCTGTGACCGCGCGATCGCCGGAACGACCAGGAGGACGACGGTAGCGAAGAAGAGTCGTCGCATCATGGAATCCCGAAGCTCCGGACCGGGGAATAACTCACGCGAAGACGCGGGCGAAGGTTAGGCGCCGCGCTGCTGGAGTAGAACGAAACGAACCTGGGATCGACCGACTCGGGCCCTGCCCGCAGGACGAGGCCCTTCTGCGCGGTCTTCGAGATCGACAGTCCCCAGGCGCGCAATGCGTTCACGATCTCGATCGACTTCAGGCCGCTGTCGCGCGGCGCGAACGTTACCGAGTCGAAGCCCGTGTTAGGCGGATTGGTGAGGAACGCCGAGCGACCGGGATCGGTGATGCCCGTACCGGCCGTGACCAGCAGCGGGAAGATCGTCAACTTGACCGTGTCGTCTACGCCGGCCACCGGCCGCTGCGTGAGCTCGAGCGTCGCGCGAAGCACGTTCGACGAATCGAGGATTCGCGCCGGGATGTTGAAGCGTATGAGGGCTCGTCGTCCCGGGACGCCGCCAACGGTCAGGAACGAGGGGTCAGGGAAGGTCGGGAAGCTGATTACGTGCACGTAGTCAGTCAGGTCGGCCGCGAGCGTGACCTGGGACCGCGGCACCTTCGACCGCGGGAACACCGTGATCGGTTTGAACACGGTGTCCGCGCTCGGTCGGAAGCGTATGACAGCCGGGTCGCCGCCTTCGTACGCGTAGATGCGCAGTTGAACCGGCCCGTTACTCGTTGCCTTGAACCCGAGCCTGAGGCGTCCATCGTTGACGATCTTGGTGATCAGCGTGAGGCTGTCGATCGGAATTCGTATCGAGTCGGTGATCTGCGCGGTGTCGAGCGTGATCGATCCGACACGCCGGTCGGGGCGGAACAAAAGCTTCTCGAGCGCCGTCGACGTGTCGTTCGCCGCAGTCGCGGAATCGCCGGTCGTCGTGTCGACGTCGAAGACCTCGATCGTCACCGGTTGCTTGAACAGCGACGCCGTTCGATTGATGCGCAGCTTGACGTAAGCGCTGTCGACCACCTTGATGATCGTGTCACCGTTGGCCGCACCGGAGTTGTAGTACTTCGGCAGCGAATCGAACCGGATGACCGGTCGCGTGTCGACCGTGTCGCCACGGCGCGCCAGCAGCAGCTCCGTCTCGGTTCCGGTCGTGGGGAACGGGAACACGGTAGTATCGAGCACCACTGGATCGAACGTGGTGTCGATCACGACGACGTTCTGCTCGGGGCACAGCGCCGGACAGGCCGCTCCGCCCTCGTAATCCTCGGTGCACGCGACCACCGTCACGGCCGCAACCAGCGCGGCCATGACGAAGCCCAGCCGGCGAGCGGGTGAAATCGTACGCAAGGCCGCCATCAGCGCGACCATCCTTTCCGGAACATCATGTATTCGTGAGTGAAGCTGGAGTAAAAGGTTGCGGCAGGAGCTCGCTCAACGCCCAATCGGCGCGCTTCCCCGCGGTGGTGATCCCGACCACGTGGAGCGACGGCGCGAACTCCGCGAGCGCCTGACGACACATGCCGCACGGCGGCGTCGGCTCCGACGCATCCGTGGCAACGACGATCAGGTCGAAGTCACGATGACCCGTCGCCACGGCAGCCGCGAGCGCACCACGTTCAGCGCAGGTTCCCGCGGGAAATGCCGCGTTCTCCACGTTGCAGCCGGCGACGACGGTGCCATCCGTGGCCCGCAACGCCGCGCCAACGCGAAAGTGCGAGTATGGCGCGTAGGCGTGCTTCAGCGCCGCCAGCGCCGCGGCGCCCGCATCGACTGCATCACGCGAAGTTGTCACGCCATGATCTCCTGGAGAAACGAGGTCCCGCGCCCGCGAAACGATATCCCAAACCACTCGGCGACGGTGGCGCCGAGATCCGAGAACGTTTCACGTTGCCCGAGATTTACCGCGTTGACCCCCCGTCCCCCGGCGGTCACCAGCACGGGCACGCACTCGCGCGCGTGGTCGGTCGATGGAGTCGTCGGATCGTTGCCGTGGTCGGCTGTAATGGCCAGTAAATCACCGTCGCGGAGCCCGGCGAGCAGGTCCGGCAATGCGGCATCGAATTGCCGGAGCGACCCGTAGAACCCCGCGACGTCATTCCTGTGCCCGAACAACTGGTCAAAATCTACTAGGTTGGCGAAGAGGAACCCACTGTGAGACACATCGGGGTTTCCTGATCCCCCTATCCAGGCCTGGATTCGCGCAATTCCCTCGCGATTGTCGACCGTGTGGTGTGACGAGATGCCGCGTCCCGCGAACAGGTCATCCACTTTCCCTACTCCCTGCCGATCGATGCCTGCCTGTTCGAGCGCATCCAGCAGGGTTTCGCCGAGCGGCTCGATCGAGAAGTCGCGGCGGTTCGGTGTTCGACGGTAAGCGCCTGGTGCGCCGACAAAAGGCCGGGCGATGACGCGCGAGACGTTATGCGGAGACGTGAGCATCGCTCGCGCCGCCTCGCAGGCGCCGTAGAGCTCCGTCAACGGGACGATCGATTCATGCGCCGCCACCTGGAATACGGAATCGGCGGATGTGTAGACGATCCACGCGCCGGTCTTCGCGTGCTCCGCGGCGAAGCGGTCGATCATCGCCGTCCCGCTTCCCGCCACGTTGCCAACCACTGGCCTCCCAGTGATCCGGCTGAATCCATCGATCACCGACTGCGGGAATCCGTCAGGGTACGTCGGAAACGGATGATCCAGATGAAGTCCCGCCATCTCCCAATGGCCGGTGGTGGAATCCTTGCCCGGAGATGCCGGATGCATGACTCCCCATGCTGCCCGCGACGGAACGTCGCGCGACACGCCGCGCATGCTCAGGGCTCTCCCGAGACCCATGGCCGCGAGATTCGGCAGGTCAGCGCCGCCAATCGCCTCCGCGACGTTCGCCAGGGTGTTGCTGCCGGCATCGCCGTAGTCCGCGGCATCGCGAGCGGCGCCCGCGCCCACGCCATCCAGCACGATGATGATCGCGCGTCGATTCACGACGTCTTGTAGACGTAGAAACGTGGTGCGCGAAGCCCGAGCCCGACCAGCAACTCGTAAGGCGAGAGCTCCCCCGATGCAGCAACGTCCATGATCGGGAGCTGGTGATCACCCTGGGGGCCCAGGAACGTTGCGACGTCTCCGACATTGCAAGCGACATCCGTCACGTCGAGCATCGTCATGTCCATCGTCACAATCCCGGCGATGGGCGCGCGAAGCCCGTTCACGAGAGCCATGCCACGATTGCTCAGGTTGCGCCGGATCCCGTCTGCGTAACCCGCGGCGACCGTCGCCACACGTCGTACACCCTTCGCTTCCCATGTGCCACCATAGCTCACGGTCTCGCCCTCGGCGACATCGCGGATCTCCACGATCCGTGCGTGGAGCGAAACGACGGGCAGGCACTCCCACTTCAGTTGGCTGCCGAAAGGCGCATCGGGCAGCGTTAGGCTGTCGCCGACGCCGTACAGGAAAACGCCCGGCCGAGCCAGGTCCCAGCGCGACGGCGCGCTACGCGAGAGCGCCGGGCTGTTCTCGGCGTGCAGGTACTTTGGCCTCGACGGGAGCGCGACGATGGCCTGATCGAATCGCTGGAGCTGTTCCTGCATCGAGCCGTCGTCCTGTTCGGCCGAATGAAAGTGAGTGAACGCACCTTCCGGCTCGCACGACTTCAGCACCCACTCGAGGTCAGTCACCCGATCCCAGGGAATACCGGCGCGATTCATCCCGGTGTCGATGGCCAGGTGCCACTCACCACCGCCTGACGAGTGCCACGCATGAATCCGCGCCTCGTCTCCCAGGGTCGGCGTGAGCCGGTAGTAACGGACGTCGGCGAAATCGTCAGGCAGTAACGGCGTGAAGACGAGCACCGGGCGCGTGATCCCCAGCGACCGCAGTTCGGCGCCCTCCTCGATCGTGGCAACGCCGTAGCCCCACGGATCGAGCGCCTCGAGCGCCTGCACGACCGGCCCTACGCCGAGGCCGTAAGCATCGGCCTTTACCATCGGGAGCAGCGGCGTACGGGCGCGTTCCTTGAGAAACGTCGCATTGTTGCTCAGCGCGCTAAGGTCGACTTCGATCCAGGCGCGCCGCTGGTGGCTCCGCATTGATTTCCCGATTCGGGGGCGGGTAGTATACGCTGACCCGGGGAGGCTATGCAACCCAAGGCTACACTTGAAGATACGCTCGCGCTCATGCGCGATCTGCGCGCCCGCTGCGAGTGGGACGCGGCCCAGACGCACGATTCCCTGAGACCGTACCTGGTCGAGGAAACTGCCGAGCTGGATGAGGCGCTCCGGCTCGACGCGGATCCCCTGATCCGGGAAGAGCTGGGCGACGTCTTGCTGCAGGTGCTTTTTCACTCGGTGATCGCCGAAGAACGCGGCGCGTTCGACGTGAATGACGTCGCGGCCGGCCTGATCGCGAAGATGCGCGCGCGACATCCGCACCTGTACGCCGGTGGTGAACGTGAGCCGTGGGAGCGCATGAAGGCTCGAAAGCGGGCTTCGATCGAGGACGGACTGCCGCCGGGTTTACCCTCGTTGCATCGCGCCCACCGGCTGCAGGATCGAGCCGCTGGAGTGGGCTTCGACTGGCCGGACGCCGAGGGCCCGCTGGATAAGGTCGGGGAGGAACTCGCCGAAGTCACACAGCTTATGCCGGAATCGATTCCCGATTCCCGATTCCCACTCCCCGATGCTCGTCAGGCAGCGCTCGAAGCGGAGTTGGGCGACCTGCTGTTTGCGGTCGTGAACCTGTGCCGCAAGACCGGTGTCCACGCCGCGCTCGCGCTCGACAAGGCGAACGAAAAGTTCGTCAGGCGATGGACGGCGATCGAGAAGCTCGCGGCGGAACGCAATATCGACGTGACGACGGCAGGTCTCGACGCTCTGGACGCGATGTGGAATGAGGTGAAGGGACTCGAGTCCAAGTCCAAAGACCAGGTCTAGGACGCAATTCCACGTCGAAGACTTCGTTCTTGGACTTGGACTTGGACTTGGACTTAGACCGGTCCACCCATCTCGAACTCTCCCTCACCCAGAAACAGCGGTGTCGCTGTCCCATCCCCATCCTCGTAGAACTTCACCGCTCCCGGCGTCGCCGACATTTTCGCGATCCAGATGATCTGGCCGGTGTGGCCCGCAAAGTGTTCCACCACGTGGTAGACGGCTTCCATCACGGTGGTGTCGCGTCCCTGGATCGACCGGCGCTCCAGCAGCTCGCTCGGCAGCAGCGCGCGCAGGACCTCGTCCGCCTCACCCAGGGTCGCATCGAGGCCATCCAGCATGCCGGCGGCGGTCGCCCCGCCCCGCGCGGCGAATTCCATGTTGCGCTTCCGGATGTCGTCCTGCCCACCCACGCCGCTCACGATCCATTGCCGGACGTTGCCCGACAGGTGGAGGAGCAGGTTGCCGATGCTGTTCGAGTGCTCGTTAGGCCGCCACCAGAGGCGTTCGGCCGGCATCGCCTCGACCGCGGCCCGGATCTTGGTCGGGTACTCGCGGCACAGGTAGTAACGCGAACGTTCGAGGAATGATCCTGCGATTGACATGGTGTTTTGGTCCGTCTGCCCGTTTGCCCGCCTGCCCGTCGTTAGGGACGCAGGCGACTCATCATGCGTGGGAATGCGATGCTCTCGCGGATATGCGGGTTCCCGCAGATCCACGCGACCGTTCGCTCGAGGCCAAGGCCATACCCTGAGTGAACGAACGTTCCGTACTTCCGAAGGTCGAGATACCAGCCATACGCATCCATCGGCAATCCTTCCTCCTTGATGCGCTCGACCAGCTTGTCGTGATCGTCCTCGCGCTGCGATCCGCCGATGATCTCCCCGTATCCCTCGGGCGCGAGGCAGTCATCGCACAAGACCGTGCGCGGATCGGCGGGATTCTCCTTCATGTAGAACGCCTTCGCCTGTTTCGGATAGTTGCACACGAACACCGGCGTCTCGTAATCCTCGACGAGCAATGACTCGTCCTCTGCGCCGAGGTCGTCGCCCCAGGTGATCGAGCTGCCCTTTTTCTGGAGAATCGAAACTGCGTCCGAGTACTCGATGCGCGGAAACGGCGGCTTGATGCGCTCGAGCTTCGACACGTCGCGCTCGAGCACCGTCAGCTCGGGACGACGTCGCTCGAGCACCCGCCTGACGATGTGCACGAGCATCTCTTCCTGCACGCGCATGTTGTCGCTCGAATCGTAGAACGCCATCTCGGGCTCGATCATCCAGAACTCGGTCAGGTGCCGCCGCGTCTTGGATTTTTCGGCGCGGAACGTCGGACCGAACGTATAGATGCAGCCGAGTGCCGCCGCCGCGGCTTCGCCGTAGAGCTGGCCGGTTTGCGCGAGGTACGCGAAGCCCTCGTCGAAGTATTCCGTCTGGAAAAGACCGCTGCGTTCCCCGATCGCCGCCGTCAAAATCGGCGTGTCGACGTGGATGAAGCCCTTTTCATAGAAGAAGTCGTGGATCGCCTGCTCGATTTCGTGCCTGACGCGCAGGATCGCGACCTGGCGCTGGCTCCGCAGCCACAGGTGCCGGTTATCGAGCAGGAAATCGACGCCGTGTTCCTTGGGCTGGATCGGATAGTCGATCGGGCTGCTGCCAAGGACGTCCAGTCCTGTGACCCCCATCTCGTAGCCGCCCGGGGCGCGCGCTTCCTGGCGCACTTCCCCCGTTACCGAGACACAGGTCTCCTGCGTCAATTGAGGGAACCTTTCCCACACTTCCGGCGTCACCTGCGACTTGACCAGGACCGCCTGGAGCAGGCCGGTGCCGTCGCGAACGACGATGAAGGCGATCTTGCCGGATGAACGAAGATGGGAAACCCACCCACGAACGGTCACCGTGGTACCGCTGTGGCGGGCTAGATTCGATATGGTTGAGAAGTCGGGCACACGTATTGGGCCGTGGGAGGACGGAAAAGTAGAGACAGCGAAGCGTGAAACCCAGCACCACCACCAGCACCAAGCCCAAGCAACCAGTACCAGCACAAGCGTGCAGCAATCAGCAATCAGCTAATCAATCCGCCTCGTGACCCTGGCTTCTCGCCTTAACCTCGGCATCATCGCCATCGCCGTCGTGCTCGTGGCGCCGCTCGTGTTGTCGCTGCGAGCGCTGCAGGAGTTGCAGTACGACACGACGATGCTCCGTGATCGCGAATATGCCGCTACCCTGCTCATCGGGCGGATGCGGTCCGTGCACGACGACCTGCTCCAGGGCACCACATACATCGCGCTGTATCCGGGCGACAGCTCACAGGCGCAATACCTCGAGCAGATCCAGAGGCTCGCCCGACAGACCGATACGCTGGCCGTCCTCACTCAATACGCCGCGGTTGGACAGATCCGGTCGGCGATCGGCCGGTTGGTCGAGCAGGCGCCGCGCGCATTCGCTTTCGCGCGCGCCAATCGCGCGTTGCGGCGGGATTCGATCATCGATCTCATGATCTCGCCGAACCTCCTCGCCATCGACCGCACGCTCTACAACGCATCAACGGCGATGGAACAGCGGACCGCGCAGAAGGTCGATGACTTCGCGGTTCGCACGGAGGAAGCCGGCGTTCTGGCACTCGGCTCGCTCGGGATCGCGATCCTCATCGCGTTTGGTGTCGCCATCTGGCTCACGCGCTCAATCAGCTCGCCCCTTAAGGAGCTCGACGCCGGCATGCGAGCCGTCGCCGAGGGGCATTTCAAGCGACCGCTCGCCATCAGCGGCGATCGAAGTGACGAATTCGGCCGGCTCGCCGAGAGTTTTCGATCGATGGCCGCGCAGCTCGAGGAGCTCGATCGGCTGAAGGCTGAATTCGTGTCGATCGCAACGCACGAGCTCAAGACGCCGGTGAACGTGATGCTTGGCTACCTGCAGCTCCTGCAGGAAAACGTCTATGGCGACCTGACGGAGCGGCAGCGCGAGATCGCCGGCACGCTGGTGTCGCAGACGCAACTCCTGTCGCGGCTCATTCGCCAGTTGCTCGACGTCAGCCGCTTCGATGCCGGCGGTGGCAAGCTCGAGACGCGACCCGTCGTGCTGGCGGAGTTCCTCGATGATCTCGAGCGCGCCTTCCGCGTCCTCGCGCTCCAGCGTGAGGTGAGCTTCGACGTGAGGAGCGACCGTGACATCCCGCATGAGGTGCTCTGGGATCCGGTTCGCATGAACGAGGTCCTGGGCAACCTCTTGTCCAACGCGTTCAAGTTCACCAACAAGGCTGGCCGCGTCTCACTGGTGGTTGGACGCGAGGGCGATCACGTACGCATGGAAGTGAGCGATACCGGCGCCGGGATCCCGCGGGACCAGCTCCCGCACATCTTCGAGAAGTTCTACCAGGCCGACACGCAGGCCCCGCTCGCGCTGCGAGGGGCCGGTCTGGGCCTCGCGATCGCAAAGAGTATCGTGACCGCGCATAACGGCACGATCGAAGTCGAGAGCCGCGTAGGCGTCGGGACGACCTTCACGATTCGCTTGCCGATCCGGGTGATCCGGCGTCCTTCGACCACGGTGCAGATTCAGGGCGCCGTCGCGTAACCCAAACCGCAGCGCGGAACAATCCCGCCGCGGCCGGGTTCTTCGCGCCGACACGGGAGGCTTCCCTGAAGCGACTCGAACACCGCGAAGGGCGAATGATGAAGGCCTCATCGCTCCTTGCCCTCATCCCTGCGCTCGCGTGTTACCCCGCCGTCGCCCACCCGACGCGCGTGGGATCCGGCTTCAGCGTGCAGACCACGCTCGGCATGCACGTGTCCAGAAACCATGTGCAGACGACGGGGGCCGATGAACGCCTCATCAACCCGACGTTCGGGATCAATGCGGCGCTATCGGTTCGCGACACCACCGCCGGCGACGAAGGGATTGGAGTCCGGTTGTCGATCGGAACGGGCTTCTCGTCTCCCATCTGGCAGGCGTACGTCGAGCTCCCTCGCGACCGCTTCGGGGTCTATGACGCCGGTGTTGGAGTCGCCGTGCATGGCTCGACCCCGCGGATCGTCATGCCGTACGCGCAGGTCGGCCGGCAGTTCGGCCGCAATCGCTCGTGGTATACGCAGCAGGGGTTCGCGGTCGCTTCATCAAAGCGCGAGAACACGTCGAGCGTGATGTGGATCCCGACGGTCGCCTTCTCATCGGGAGCCGGTGGTGGCGAAGCCTCACTGTTCATCACTGGCGTCGTCGGCGGCAGCAAGTTCGTGCACGAAGAACTGTGTCGAACCTGCGCGGACGACCTGGGTCGCGTGAACCGTTCGATGCTCCTCATGGGAGTATCGTGGGGGCAGATCGTAGTCTCGAACTTCCCCGTACCGGGGCGTCGCTGACGATTTTGCCCGTTTACCCGTTTACCCGTTTACCCGTTTACCCGTTTACCCGTTTACCCGTTTACCCGCCTAGCCGACTCGAAAGAGCTCCATCGCCCGCGCATAACGCTGCCCGAGCACCTTGCGCAGCGCCTTGTGCTCGGGCGCCTTGAGCTCCGGGTCGCGCTCCATCACCGTCGAAGCCGCCTCGCGCGCCGTTACGTTCAGCGCCTCGTCTCGAATGGGGTCGGCGACGCGGAACATCGGCAACCCGCTCTGGCGCTCGCCGAACAGGTCCCCCATGCCGCGCAGGCGCAGGTCGGCACGGGCGATCTCGAACCCGTCGTCCGTGTCCACCAGCACCTGCAGCCGGGCCGCCGAATCCGCGCCGCCCCGGCCCACCATGATGCAGTACGATTCCTCGGCGCCGCGTCCGACGCGCCCACGCAGCTGGTGCAGCTGCGAGAGGCCGAAGCGCTCGGGATGCTCGACGATCATGACCGTGGCGTTAGGCACGTCGATGCCGACCTCGATGACCGTCGTGGCCACCAGGACGTCGATCGTGCCGTCGCGGAACTTCCGCATGATCGCGTCGCGCTCCTCGGCGCCCACGCGGCCATGCAGCAGCGCCAGCCGGCGCCCTTCCAGCACGCCTGACGAGAGTTCCTCGTACATGGTCGTTGCTGCCTTGAGCGCGAGCTTTTCCGACTCCTCGATGATCGGGTACACGATGTAGCCCTGGCGCCCCTTGGCGACCTCGCGGTCGAGGAACGCCATGACCTTGTCGTGGGACGATGCCTTGCGCAGCAGTGTCGTCACCGGCCGCCGCCCCGGCGGCCGCTCGTCCAGCACACTCACGTCGAGGTCCCCGTACAGCGTGAGCGCGAGCGAGCGAGGGATCGGCGTCGCGCTCATGAGCAGGGTGTCCGGGCGTTCGCCCTTTTCCCCCAGCGCCGCGCGGTGCTCGACGCCAAACCGGTGCTGCTCGTCGACGATCGCAAGTCCGAGCCGGCCGAACCGCGTCTCCTCCTGGACGAGCGCGTGCGTCCCAACGGCCAGGAGCGGGTCTCCCGAAGAGAGTCGCCGGTCCGCCTCACGTCGCCCGGCCGAGCCAAGGCTGCCGGTGAGCAACACGGGACTGATGCCGAGGGGCTCGAGCAGCGAGCCTAACGTGCGGGCGTGCTGCTCGGCCAGGAGCTCGGTCGGAGCCATCAGCGCCGCCTGGTAGCCGTTCTCCATCGCCAGCAGCGACGCGAACACCGCCACGACCGTCTTCCCGCTCCCGACGTCACCCTGCAGCAGCCGGTGCATGCGGCGCGCCGAGCTCATGTCGCCGAAGATCTCGCGCACGGCGCGCGTCTGCGCCCCGGTGAGCGTGTACGGCAGCGATTCCTTGAGGCGCGTCGTCAGCGTGCGCTTCACCTCGAACGCAATCCCGGCGCGTGGGGCACGGGCGACGGAGTTGGCACGGCGATGAAGCACCTGGACGAAGAACAACTCGTCGAAGGCAAGGCGCGCGCGACCGCGCTCCGCTTCAGCGACGCTCGCCGGACGATGGACCATCCGGAGCGCCTCGTGAATCCCCGGCAACCCAGCCGACGTGCGCAACTCGTCAGGCAGGTGCTCCTCCACCAGCGGGATCAGCGCATCGAGGTGCTGGTCGATCACGGCTCGGAGCTGCCGGACCGTGATTCCCTCGGTGGCCGGGTACACAGCCAGCACGCGGCCGGCGGCGCTCCCCGGATCCTCGGCGCCGAGGTTCACCCACTCGCGCGGCTGCAGCTGGCGGCCGTGAAAGAACCGGCACGGGCCATTCGCGAGCAGCACGTCGTTTTTCTGTATGCTGCGGTCGAGAAACGGCTGGCCGGGCCACGCCGCCTCGATCATTCCTGACTCATCCCGCAGCACGGCCTGGAAAATCCGCAGCCCCTTTCTCGTCGGAAGGATTCCCTTCGACACCACTCGTCCGATCACGGTGACTTCCTGGCCGACATCGACCGATGCGATCGGCGTGATCGTGCTGGCGTCGTCGTACCGGTGCGGGACGTGGAACAACAGGTCACCGGCGGTCCGGATGTTGAGGCGCTTGAGCAAATCGGCGCGGCGTTCCCCGACACCCTTGAGGAACTGCACGGGCATCTCGAGATAGAGCCGCGTCCGCGCAGTCGTCGCCACCTATCCCTCCAGCACCTCGCGGGCGAACGCCTCGGCGTCGAACAGCTCCAGGTCTTCGGCCTTTTCACCGGTACCGAGGAACTTAACCGGCGCGTCGATCGCCTCATGCACCGCGACGACGATCCCGCCTTTCGCCGTGCCGTCGACCTTCGTCACCACGAGACCCGTGATCGGAACGGCCGCGGAGAATGTCTTCGCCTGCGCGACGGCGTTCTGCCCGATCGTGCCATCGAGGACGAGCAACGTCTCATGAGGCGCATCCGGGCGACGCTTGCGGACGACGCGCACCACTTTTTTCAGCTCGTCCATCAGGCTGTCGCTCGTGTGCAGTCGCCCGGCCGTATCGATGATGACGACGTCGGCACCGCGCGTCGTGGCCGCATCGATGGCATCGAATGCGACGGCTGCCGGATCTCCGCCGGGCTGGCCGCCAATGAAGTCGGCGCCAACGCGCCCCGCCCACACCTTGAGCTGGTCGATGGCGCCGGCGCGGAACGTGTCAGCCGCCGCGAGCACCACACGCTTGCCCTGCTTGCGCAGCCGCGCCGCGAGCTTGGCGATGAAGGTCGTCTTCCCGGCCCCATTCACGCCAATGACCACGATGACCGTGGGCCGCTCCGTGTCCAGATTGAGCGCCGTATCCGCGGTGCCGGAACGAAGTGCACTCGTTATGCCGCTGCGAAGGGCGCCGAGGAACTCGGCTTCGGTCTTGACGTCGCCGCGCAGCGCGAGGCGCTTCACATCGTCAACGAGGCGCAATGTCACCGGCACGCCGAAGTCCGCCTCGAGCAGCAGCTCCTCGAGGTTCTCGATGGAGCCTGCCTTGACGCCGCCGCGCGCGAGAACGTTTACGTCGGCGAGCGCGACGTCCTTGATGCGCTGCCAGAGGGAGCGCTTCGGAGCATCGCCGGCTTTTCTAAGAAGAGGCATGGGAACGGCTGGACGACAGACTTCAGACTTCAGGGCAGATCTCACTGTAAGGCGAAAGCGCAAATGCCACTGCACGCTCCAGCACCAGACTAGCGTGCAGCAACCAGCAACCAGCCGCTTTTAACGAAGGCCAAGTCTCCTTCGGATTATCCATTCAATACACAGCGCAACGATCACGATCGCAAAGATCCATCCGATGCCGCGGAGCCGTGGCGCGTCGGTGAGCGCTTCGCCCGTGCCGATCTCACCTTCAACGACCGTGGGTCGCCGCGGCAGTACTTCCGCCGATGGATTGACGACCAGTTCCGACGAACCGCCTTTTGACGTGATGTCGTATACCCCCGCGACACGCGGCGGCGTTTCGACGAACAGCGAACCCGTGGGGAATCGCAAGGTAAGTGAATCGCTCACGGTCGTCCCTCGCCTGACGAGGGCGACCGTGACGACCGTATCGGCTGGAGATCCACGCCGCCAGCGGATCGGTTGTCCTTCGCGGACGGCGCCATCCGCGGGACTCGCCGACCGATTGTCGGCACGCTCGGCGGCAAGCCAGTCGATGGCGCTGCCCCAGAACGCGGAGTGAGCCGCGGCCGGCGCGCCGCCACGGAACCGCCATCGCCAGAACCCGGAGGCCGCAACAAGCACGGTTCGCTTTGGCCGCTCCCAACCGATCGCGGCTACGCGCCGCTCCAGGCGCCGGGCACGACGCGTTTCGAGAACCTCGAAGTTTCCTGTCACCGCGAGCGGCGCGACCTCGAGTGGCGGCAGGCTGTCCCACGGCGATCCGCTCAGCGCAGTGGCCATCGGAGACGCCGGCGCGCCCGTGGCAAACCACTCACCGGTTGCCGTTGGCGGCGACACCAGGAGGAGCGAACCACGGGCAAAGGCGCGCGGCTCACCGAAAACCGCGGTATCACCCTGTAGTACGAGCAGAGGCGCTTCGTGAGCGGCCCGTCGCACTTCTTCCTCCGTGACCGTCCCGAGCGAACCCTCCTCGCGCCAGCGGCCCGGGGCCACGCGATAAAAGCCGCGCGTTGGCAGCAGCACCGTTCCGCGCAGCACCGCGGCCAGGTCGCGCACATCATAATCGGGCGCGGTAGACACCAGCACGGCAGCCGCGCCGGGCAGTACGTCGACCGCGACGGCCAGGGAATCGTTCGCCGGGGTGCGGTCTCCGGGAGCCGACAGCGCGGCGCGGACAAGGATGGTTCCTGTCACGTTAGGCACCGGGAACCGCGTGCGGACCACGCGCTCGCCGTACGGGCCTATCGAGTCGACCGGCACCGTCGAAAGGACACGGTCGCCGAGGGAGAGGGTGACGCGCGAAGCCGGCCCGCCGCGCACCGAGGCCGTCAGCGCCACATCAACGTCGAGTGTGTCCCCACCGACCGTCGCTCGCGCGACGCGCAGTTCCGAGATGGCCACGTCGGCGCCGTCCTCCGCCCGCATGACGACGACGCCGGAGCCGCCAACCAGCGGGGCCAGGGCTTCGGGGTCTTCCAGCTCGCCATCCGTGTAGATGCGCAGCGGTCGCCCGTCAGCCATGGCGATGTCGACGACTGGCTTTACACGCGAGGCGTCATCGGTGGGCCGGATCGAGCCGCGATCGAGCAATCCGACGGGTCGCGAACGCGCTGAATCACCGAACAGCAACAGGTCGCCGGTGGCGTCGTCCTGCGCGCGCTCGAGTGCGGAGAGGAAACGCGAAGAATCGCCATCCCGCATCCAGCTGGCGGACATGTCGAGCGCCACCAGCGCCGGTGCCGGGCGCGCGGCCCCCAGCGCCGCATTGAGAATGAGCGCCACGAGGCCGGTCACTGCAGTGAGTCGCAGCGCGGCCGAAAGGAGCGCCAGTCCGGAACCGGGCTTGATTCCGTACACCAGGGCGACCGCTGCCACGCCGGCGATGAGCGCGGCGATCCAGATGAGCATGCGGGAAAATTAGCGCGCGGCAACTACGATTACGCCGGGCTTTGAACACGGATTGCGCGGGTTGTACGGATCAAGCACCGATCGAGCAAGCGCCGGAGGGCAACTCTCCAATTTCGGTGGCAGGCGGCCGCGATGAGCCCTCTGGCGCTTGCTCTATCCGTGTCGGTCCGCGAAATCTGCGCGATCCGCGTTCCAGGGCGGTACGGCGAAATCGCAGTTAGTTGACGTTCAGCGCGACGCGCGAGCCTTGCTGCTCGATCAACGCGAGATACCGCAGGCGAAGCGCGTCGAACTCCGCGCGCTGGGCGGCGGGAAGCGGTGGGCCGGCCTTGGCCTGGAGCGCCGTGCGCGGATTCTTCGCGACGCCGTTCACCAGCACCTCGAAGTGAAGGTGCGGCCCCGTGGCGAGACCGGTCATGCCGACGTAGCCGATCGTCTGCCCCATGGCGACGCGCGTGCCCGCGCGCACGCCCCTGGCGAAGCCGCGCAGGTGGCCGTAGCGCGTCACGATCCCGTTCGGGTGCCGGACGTCGATCACGTTGCCGTAGCCGCCACGAACGCCGGCGCCGATCACCACACCGTCGCCGATCGAGCGCACCTGCGTGCCTGACGAGGCGGCGTAGTCCGTTCCCTGGTGACGACGGAAGATGCCGAGCACCGGATGACGGCGACCACCGAACCCGCTCGAAATCCGCCGGAACTCGAGCGGTGCGAGCAGGAAGTTCGCCGCGAGGGATTTCCCCGTCTGGTCGTAGTATTTGGTGATGCCGTTGGCCTGGTGACGAATCGCCTCGATGGTCGATCCGCCGTTCGTGAACGTCGCGGCCAGGACGCCACCGAGGCGCGTCACGCCGGTCGGCAGTTGCTTGCGCTCCACCAGCACGGTGAACTCGTCGCCGCGCTGGACGTCCCGGCTCATGTCGATGCGGAATTCGTAGATGTCCGCCACCGACCAGGCGAGCTCCTTGCGCGTGCTCGCCGGCAGCTCGGAGTGTGCGGCATCGATGGCTTCATAAAGCGAGGAAGACACTTCGCCGCGGACCACGATCGTGTCCGTCGTCCACGGGATCGAGTCCACGCGCGCCGTCCAGCCGGAATCGCCACGAACCACGCGCAGCACGCGATCGATCGCGACGTGGAAGGACACCTGGCGCGGCACCGAATCCTGCTGCATTCCGCCGAACGAAATGCGCAGACCACTCCGGACGCTCTTCGGGTTCAGCGCTCGCGTGGCGGTGGCCGCATCGAGGGCCCGGAGCATTTCGGTACCGGAAACGCCACCACGTTCGAGCACCTTGCCCAACGTTTCGCCCCTGCCGACGGAATCAACGCGTTCTTCCCAGGAGGCAGCGATTCCCGCGACATCAGCCAATGGCTTGCGTTCGGGGAGCGGACGCATGAAAGCGATCGCCAGGGCCGCCAAGCCGCCGGAAATGCTGTAGGTGATGATTCGAGCGGCCCAAGGCTTCAACGCTGACTCCTCCGAACGTTCAGTCCATCTGCCTTCGAATGAAGGTCGGGATGTCCATGTCGGTCAGTTCCGCCTCGGCCCTTTGTGGGGGCTGCGTCGGCGGAATTACGCGACGCGTGGTGCCATCCGCCAGTGGAACAATAGTGCGGGGTGGAACAACGACCCGTCCCGTATTCCGCTGGCTGATCGGGATCACGGTGCGGGCAACCGTCGATTGCGTCTGGGGGGACGTGCGTGACGTTGCTGCCGTTAATCCTCCCTCAACATGACGATCAAAACCGGTCGCTATCACTGTGACGCGGATCTCACCTTGCATGGCCGGCTCGTTGACCGCGCCGAATATGATTTCCGCCTCATCCCCGACCGCGTCGTGAACGATTTCGGAGATTTGCGTAACCTCCCCTAGGGTCAGGTCTGTGCCGCCGGTGATGTTCAGGAGAACCCCGGTGGAACCCGCGACCGAGATGTTGTCGAGGAGCGGGCTGGAGATGGCCTGCTGGGCGGCCTCCATCGCGCGGTTTTCGCCTCGGCCGATTCCGGTCCCCATCAACGCTGACCCGCCGTCCTGCATGACCGTCCGGACGTCGGCGAAGTCGACGTTCACGAGGCCCGTGCGGGAGATGAGGGTCGAGATGCCCTGGGTCGCGTGGAGCAGGACTTCGTCGGCCTTCTTGAGGGCGTCCTGGAACGGGATGCCCTTGCCGACGACGGCCAGGAGTCGCTCGTTAGGCACTACGATCATCGTGTCCACGTGCTGGCGGAGCTCGACAATCCCCTGGTCGGCCTGCCGCATGCGCTTGCGTCCCTCGAACAGGAACGGCTTGGTCACGATCCCGACGGTCAGCGCACCCGCCTCCTTCCCCAGCTGGGCGATGATCGGTGCCGCGCCGGTGCCGGTACCGCCACCCATGCCGCAGGTGACGAAGACCAGGTCTGCGCCCGTGAGCGCGCGCGCCACCTCGTCGCGGTTTTCCTCGATGGCCTGCCGGCCGATCTCGGGACGCGCGCCGGCGCCAAGTCCGCGCGTGAGCTTCTTCCCGATCTGGATTTTCACGTCCGACTTCGACGCGAGCAGGGCCTGTGAGTCGGTGTTGATCGAAATGAACTCCACGCTTTCGAGGTGTTCTTCGATCATGCGGTTGACCGCGTTGCCGCCGCCGCCGCCGACGCCCACGACCTTCATCCGGGCGTTCTGGGGTGGGGTCTCTTCGAACTCGAAGATCATGCGCGCGTGGCTCCAAAGCTTGGAGGATTGGCCCAGGCGGGCCGGCAGAAACAGGGCGACCCCCGGCGCGACTCCCTTCTCCCCGCGCGACCGAATGTCACCCCATTTCTTCCGCCCGTACGACGGAGGGCAATATACGAGGTTTCTTCACAAAGGCCATGTTGACTTGTGTCCTTAGTGAAAGAGCCACAAGTGGTTGCGAGCCAAAAAACTTTTCCACATGGAAAGTTCTAACTCAGAAGTGTGATTCGGGTTTTCGGAGCGCTTCGCGCGGGCAAACGGCTGGAACTGCGAGTCTCCGCCGAAACGCGCGGATTGTCCCGACGTCCTTCATGGCTCTGGTCGGTAATACAGACCATACATAACTGAGGCTCTTAGGCCGCTGCGAGCGCCTTGGCCTCACTTGCGACGACCCGCG